>OQVL01002125.1_pt1 | contig 12071 bp, 11 predicted proteins | sample 1691501 | NCBI WGS metagenome assembly OQVL01 (sample SAMN03418253, study PRJEB22391) | human gut metagenome | biome: human-gut; feature: organic feature; material: feces | host: Homo sapiens | place: Tanzania | collected 2013-01
ATTTATCATAGTTTTTCACACATTTTCAGCACAAATTCAGCCGAAATTTTAGCCGAATTTACCACAAATTCATCAAAGTCAAATTCAGCCTTTTCGCCTGCTTCATCGCTCATCGCGCGAAGCACAAAGCAAGGAATTTTAAGCGCATCGCACACAAGCGCCACGCTTGCACCCTCCATTTCGCAAGCTTCTGCATCAAAAACCTGCACGATTTTGCTCTTTTTGCCCTCATCGCAAATAAACTCATCTCCTGTGGCGATAGTGCCAAAGGCAAGTTTTGTGCCAAGTTCGCTGGCTACTTGTTTAGCAAGTTCATTTAGCCTTTCGTCCGTTTTGATGAAAATTTCATTGCCCGGCACAAAGCCAAGCGGGTGTCCAAAGGCTGTGATGTCTAAATCATACTGACAAAGCTTTGTGGCTACGAGCAAATCGCCTATTTTAAGGCTTTTGAGCGCACCAGCCACGCCTGTGAAAAGCAAAACCTGCGCGCCAAATTTTTCTATCATCACCGCCGCGCTTAAAGTGGAATTTACCTTGCCGATTTTAGAGTAGGCTAAAATCAGCTCGTGTTGCCCAAAATTCGCTAAATAATAGCTGTTGTTAGCGTATTTGATTTCTTTGTAATCCTTTAAAATTTCAAGCAATGGAGTGATTTCTTCTTCCATCGCGCCCAAAATGCCTATTTTCATTTAACAACCTTTAAAAATTCTTTCGCCTCAGCAAGCGAACTGATGGCGTATGTGGGTTTGGGGGTGATTTTTTTGTTAAGCCCTGCTAAAACGCTTGAGTTTACGGGCGAGGCACACGAGATGCCGACAGAGTATCTTTCAAGGGGTATTTCGTGGGTTGCTGTTGACGCCGAAAAAAAACTTCTTTATTCATCATACAGTAAGACTGCCGAAGTGATCTACTGCTTTGATCTTGAAACATTTGAATATGTCGGCGGGTTACAGCTTTCCGTCCCGATTGATGCGATCCAGGGCGGTGATGTATACGGCGGCAAGCTCTTTGTTGGCTCGAATGATAAGACAAGGGCAGTTTACTCGATTGATGTAAAGAGCGGTAAGGTTGAAAAACTCTTTGATCGTATTATGTATCAGTGGAAGTGGATTGACAATTTCGGCGGAGAAGGTGAGGACGTTACCGTTTATCCGATGGATGACGGAACGGTTATTCACGCTCTCGATGTCGGAGCGATGTTCATTGATTCGAATCTCAGACATTATAAATGGGACGTATAAATAAGCAGATAATTTACGGCACAGTGCAGAATTACCGTTTTGCATCGTGCCGAATTGTTTTATTTGTCTATTTATTTTTTCGAAAAGATATGGTACAATCAATTATAAACTTTGAAAGGGGATTTTTATGGTTCACACAAAGAAGATTATTTCGGTTTTACTTGTTTTCACAATGCTTGCAGGTTGTATCGGTCTGAGCGTTAACGCCGCAGATGATTTACTCCTGCCGGATTACACAATGTCAAAATCGCAGTGGGATCAGTATTGGAACACTGTTGAGGGTGACAACACGCAAATTGCTCTTACTCCCGGTGCCGACGCAACCGAGCTTAACCTCAACTGGCATTCCGAGAGGAAAGCTGCCGTGCCGATGGTTAAGATAGCCGATAATGAAAATATGGAAAACGCTAAGGTTTTTCTCGGTTACAGCACGCTTGCCGATAACGATCAGCAGACAAACCGAGTTACGGTTACAGGTCTTGAGGAGAACACAAAGTATTATTATTCATACTCTCTCGGCAAGGGTAACTGGAGCGAGCCGAATTTTTATATTACAAGATCAACCGATTCCTTCAAGGCTTTGCTTGTCGGTGACATTCAATGCTCCGCACTCGACGACGGAACAGGCTATAAGGATGCAACAAATTGGAATACTACACTCAATACGGCTCTTAAAAAGTATCCGGATACGAGCTTTATAATCTCATGCGGCGATCAGACACAGACGGGTGCCAGCGCAATTGAGTGGGCGGCAACGCTTTCTCCGAAGGCTATGAGAAATCTCCCGATGGCGACAACTATCGGCAACCACGATCATAAGGGCACGACATATCAGCATTATGTCAACAATCCCAACTCTCAGCTGATTTCAACCAGCAAGACGGGTACTCCCTATTGGTTCAGATACGGCGACGTTCTCTTTGTTGTATTCAACACAACCAATGTGAATGTATTTGAAAGTCACGCTCTTGCAGAGAAAGCGATTATGGCTAATCCCGACGCAAAGTGGAGAGTAGCTGTTTTCCACCATGATATATACGGAACGGGTCATCACGCAATTGATAATGACAACTATATGCTTCAGGGCGTCTATTCGGCAATACTGGACAAGTTCGAATTTGATCTTGCCTTTGACGGACACGAGCATTACTACGGCCGTTCCTACAATATGCTCAACAATGAAAAGGTCGATCTTGACTACACTGCAAAGAAGGTAACCGATCCCGACGGTACGCTTTATATCACGACGGCTTCTGCTTCTGGCAAAAACCGTGTATATGATGAGCCGTATCATCATTCGTGGATCAATTACAGCTATATGAGCCCAGAGCTTATCTACTGTGAGGTTGAATTTACTCAGTCAACATTTAATCTCAAGACCTACACCGTCGAGGGTGACAAGTTGATTGACGAGTACACAATTGAAAAGACAGATTTTACTTATTCAGCTGTTGACGCTACGGAAACTCTCTTCAGCACAGACGCTCTTAACAGAGTTCTCAAGCACTTTATGGGCAAATACTATGTTATCTTTGAGGTATTTGACAAGGCAGTTAGATATCTTTGGAATTTGATTTTCTCAATTATAAAATAATCAATAAAGCGACAGGCAGTCCCGATCAAGGACTGCCTGATTTTTTATACTGCGCTGAATATATTCATATTTCTGATATTAGGATCGCTTATTGAATCATTAACCGAATATGCGTGCTTTTCAAGATCGCCGCATATAGCTTTTGTCATGTTGTTTTCAATCAAATATCCGATTATCATTCCTGCGATATCCTCAATTACTCCAATCTTGACCTCGGCGGTCTCGCTGTCGTTTTCGCTTGTCAGCAGATATTCAAATGAGTCGGAAAATGTCGGAAAAAGTTCGAGATTTCGCATTGCCCGAAAACTCCATTTATAATATGGCATATACTTTTCGTTAAGAAGAAAAACGGTTCTCATTCCTGCCTGAACAAATTCATTGACCGCAAGCTGAGCGGCACCTGTTTCACTGTGGGAAAGGCAGCGTGAATAATTATACTGCCCGGACTGCGCCATAAGGAGAAGATTTCCTGCCAATTTTTTCAGTCGGATATCCTGAGGCATACGGCTGATCTTTTTACGGATTTTTGTAAACTCGCCGTAATTATCAAAGAATATTTCACCGTCGGTTGCCTCAAAAAGAAAACTGTCCGATACGCTCAGCCAATCATAAATATCAAGATTGCCGTCCTCTTTGCCAATCTTATCCTTATAAAAATCCGAGATTCTGATTACGCCGTTTCTCCTGCCGCCGACAGGGGAGACAAGGCTTCTTTTGAGTTTCATAAACTCTTTAGGAAGCTTCGCATATGCTCTTTCAAGCAAAAACTCGGTTCTGCGGTCAACAATATTTTCATCAGGAATAAAGATGCAAAACCCCGGTTCAAAGTCGTGATCACGGGATATTTCATCGTCAAAGCCGTAGCACTCGGATCCGCTTCCCACAAGACCTACGCATAAAAATGGGAGAATGTCGGCAAAATGCTCTTCAAGCATCGGCTTTCCGTATTCTTCAAAGTATGTCCTTGAAATTTCAATTCCTCTCATATATTTCCCTCGCTCTGTCGCTTAACTCCTTATTATAAAAAAATCTTCCGTAGTATCCGAAAATCGGTGCACATTTTTCACAGACAAAGGCATAATAACCGTTTCTTGGTAAATAATCCTTATTCAAAAGCTCATATGCTTTTTCTATGTATTTGTCAACGATCTTTTCGCTTTCCTCCGCTCCGAGCTGTGCGGTTGCGAGATCGGCAAGGTTCAGATAGGTTATCGCAATTTCAAGCTCTCCGTATCTGTTTTGCTTCATCACGTCAATTGCTTTATTATAGTATACTTTTGCTTCATTAAACCGTTTGAGGTCGGTTAAGGTCAAACCGAGATTGTTGTATAGTCCGCCGAGACGGGAATCATCGGACGCTAACTCCTTTTCATATATAGCTTTTGCTTTCTCAAAAAGCTCTATTGAATCCTCAGGCATCGCAAAAGCCTTGTAAACAGTTGCGGCATTTGTCAAAGTTGTACCTGCGACAACGGCGGTGCCGAGCTTTAATTCATCAATTAGGGATAATGCTTTTTTTACGCTTTCAAGAGCCTTTTCCTTACGATTTGTTTTACGGTAAAGCCCCATAAGCTCGTTTTCAATCGTTAACATTCCGTGCTTGTCTCTTCCGTCCTCGGCTTCTCCGAGCCAGTAAAAAAGATGCTTTTCTGCGGAATCATAATCGTTCCTGCCAAGGTGCTCATCCAGCTTTTCAAGAATCCTCGAGATCGGTATAGGGTGTACCGGCGGTTGCTTTTTAAACTGATCAGTGCAGAAAGGACATATCGGATCGGTGTAGTCCGTGAAATCCATTTGTTCTTTATCCATTATTTCACTCCCTTGTGTCTTGCTTTTTAACATTATACTATATTTTGTGCAAAAAGGGAAGTGAAAGTTTGTATATATTTTTATGTGATTTTGGTTGTAAAGAGAGTTGCGGTGTGTTAAAATACTTCGGAACGAAAAAATCAAGTCTGTTTGGGAGGTGCTATAATGCGTATTGACGGGCTTCAAAAAATGACCTTGCTGGATTTCCCGGGAAAAGTTGCCTGTACGGTTTTCACGGGCGGCTGTAATTTTCGCTGTCCGTTTTGCCATAATGCACTTCTTGTAACCGAGCTCCCGGAAAATCCGGATTACACCGCCGATGAGGTGTTGGATTTTTTGAAAAAAAGATCGGGGCTTCTTGACGGGGTTGCGATAACCGGCGGTGAGCCGCTGATGAATCCGGATATTCCCGATTTTATCAAGGAGATTAGAAAGCTCGGATATCAAGTCAAGCTCGATACCAATGGCAGCTATCCCGATCGGCTTGAAAAAATTGTTTCGGACGGCCTTGTCGAATATGTTGCAATGGATATCAAAAATTGCAAAGAAAAATATGCCGAGACGATCGGGGTCAAAGAATATGATCTCTCTAAAATCGAAAAAAGCGTTGATTTTCTCAAAAGCGGTACTGTTGACTATGAATTTAGGACAACTGTTGTCAGAGAGTTCCACACTGTTGACGGTATTCGCAAAGCGGCGCAGTGGATCAGCGGCGCAAAAAGATATTTTTTGCAGAACTTCGTTGATTCGGGCAACCTCATTGACGAAAGCGTAAGCGGAGTTGATAAGGAGACTATGCTCAGAATGCGTTCGGCGGCGGCAGATTTTGTACCGACAACCGAGATAAGAGGAATCTGACACAATATATTGCAAATAAAACACAAGATATTGTAAAAAACTATTGACACAGCCACAATATAATGGTAAAATAGCGATCGTAACAGTAAAAAATAAAAGGAGATTGAGGATATGTATAATGTTGTTAAACGTGACGGCAAAGTCGTAGGCTTTGACCTTCACAAGATCAGAGACGCCATAACCAAGGCATTTGACGCCTGTCAGAAGCAGTATAATTCCGACACCGTTGACTTTCTTGCACTTAAGGTTACTGCGGACTTTGAGCAGAAGATAAAGAACGATAAGATTTCCGTTGAAAGCATCCAGGACAGCGTTGAGTCTGTGCTCATCAAGGCAGGCTACGACGATGTTGCCAAGGCTTACATTCTTTATCGTAAGCAGAGAGAAAAAATCAGAAACATCAACGCTACCGTTCTTGACTATAAGGAGATCGTTGACAACTATCTTCACGTAAACGACTGGCGTGTTAAGGAAAACTCCACCGTCACATATTCCGTCGGCGGACTTATCCTCAGCAACTCGGGCGCTATCACTGCCAACTACTGGCTTTCCGAGATCTACGACGAGGAAATCGCAGAGGCTCACAGAAACGCCGATATTCATCTTCACGACCTTTCTATGCTCACAGGCTACTGTGCAGGCTGGTCGCTTAAGCAGCTCATTCAGGAGGGTCTCGGCGGCGTAAGAGGTAAGATCACCTCCGCTCCGGCAAAGCACCTTGCTACTCTCTGCAACCAGATGGTTAACTTCCTCGGAATTATGCAGAACGAGTGGGCAGGCGCACAGGCATTCTCATCTTTCGATACCTATCTCGCATCCTTTGTAAAATATGATAACCTTGACTATGAATCGGTCAAGAAGTGCATCGAATCCTTTATCTACGGAGTAAACACTCCGAGCCGCTGGGGTACTCAGGCTCCGTTCTCAAACATCACACTTGACTGGGTTGTTCCGAACGACCTTGCAGAGCTCAACTGTATCATCGGCGGTAAGGAAGTCGACTTTAAGTATAAGGACTGCCAGAAGGAAATGGATATGGTTAACAAGGCGTTCATCGAAATTATGATCGAGGGCGACGCCAACGGCAGAGGATTCCAGTATCCGATTCCGACCTATTCAATCACAAAAAACTTTGACTGGTCCGACACCGAAAACAACAGACTTCTCTTTGAAATGACATCTAAATACGGAACTCCGTATTTCTCAAACTACATCAACAGCGATATGGAGCCCAGCGACGTCCGTTCGATGTGTTGCCGTTTGCGTCTTGATCTTCGTGAGCTTCGCAAGAAGTCCGGCGGTTTCTTCGGCAGCGGTGAGAGCACAGGCTCTGTCGGCGTTGTTACAATCAATATGCCCAGAATTGCTTACCTTGCAAAGGACGAGAAAGACTTCTATGAGCGTCTTGACAGACTTATGGATATCTCGGCACGTTCGCTTAAGGTTAAGAGAACCGTTATTACAAAGCTCCTGGACGAGGGACTTTATCCTTACACAAAGAGATATCTCGGCACGTTCAACAACCACTTCTCAACAATCGGTCTTGTCGGTATGAACGAGGTCGGTCTCAATGCTAAGTGGCTCGGCAAAGATATGACAGATCCTAAGACACAGCAGTTCACAATCGACGTCCTCAATCATATGAGAGAGAGACTTTCGGACTATCAGGTTCAGTACGGTGACCTCTATAACCTTGAAGCAACTCCGGCAGAGTCAACGGCTTACCGTCTTGCAAAGCACGACGTTAAGAGATATCCCGATATCAAGACTGCCGCTCAGCACGAGGGAGACACACCTTACTATACCAACAGCTCACATCTTCCTGTTGGTTATACTGAGGATATCTTCTCGGCTCTTGATATTCAGGATGAGCTTCAGACTCTTTACACCTCAGGTACTGTTTTCCACGCATTCCTCGGCGAAAAGCTGCCCGATTGGAAGGCTGCTGCTAACCTTGTCAGAAAGATTGCGGAGAATTACAAGCTCCCGTATTACACTCTTTCACCGACATATTCCGTATGTAAGAATCACGGCTATCTTACCGGTGAGCAGTATGTTTGCCCCGAGTGCGGCGAGCACACAGAGGTTTACAGCCGTATCACAGGATACTACCGTCCCGTTCAGAACTTCAACGACGGTAAAGCTCAGGAGTTCAGCGACCGTAAGGTTTACGATATTGCACATTCCCATCTTACTCACCACGGTGTAAAGACCGAGGAGAAATCAGAAAAAAAAGCTGCGGCTGATGCCGGCGAAAACGTAAGCTATCTCTTCACAACGGCAACCTGCCCGAACTGCAAAATTGCCTGTGCAACACTTGATAAGGCAGGATATGAATATACAAAGCTCCTTGCCGACGAGAATGCTGAGCTTGCTCAGGAGCTCGGAATCAAGCAGGCTCCGACACTTGTTGTAATCAAGAACGGCGAAGCGACAAAGTATACGGGCGTTTCGGATATCAAAAAATTCCTTAACAAATAAGGATAAACAGGAGCAATTATGTACGACATAATTATAATTGGCGGCGGTCCTGCGGGACTGACCGCCGCTCTGTATGCTTGCAGAGCGAATAAAAAAACACTTGTAATCGAAAAAGAAACATTCGGCGGACAGATAACTTTCTCGCCGAAAGTTGAGAATATTCCCGGATTTATCAGTCTGACGGGCAACGAATTTGCCGAAAAGCTCGTTGAACAGGTGCTTGAGCAGGGCGCCGATGTTGAGTCCTGCGAGGTACTTGAAATCAAGGACGGCGAGATTAAAACCGTTGTAACCGATGACGGCGAATTTGAGGGCAAAGCGGTTATCATTGCCACGGGAGCAAAGCACCGTATGCTCGGAGTTGAGGACGAAGAAAAATATGTCGGCGAGGGAATTTCTTTCTGCGCCGTATGCGACGGAGCCTTTTATAAAGGCAAGACTGTTGCGGTAGTCGGCGGCGGAAACTCTGCGTTGCAGGAGGCAATTTTGCTTTCCGACCTTGCGAAGAAAGTCTATGTTGTTCAGAATCTCGACTTTCTGACAGGCGAAAAAAAGCTCGCAGATCAGCTTTATAAGCTCGATAATGTTGAAGTAATAACGGGAGTTACCGTTGAATCTTTCCTCGGCGATTCGGAGCTTGAGGGTATTGTAATAAAGAATTCGGCAGGGGAGAGCAGGAAACTATCAATTGACGGTCTTTTTATTGCTATCGGACTTATTCCTCAAAATGATGCGTTTAAAAATGTAGTTGAGCTTGACGGCAGAGGCTACGCAGTTATTGATGAAACCTGTGAATCGGCAACCAAGGGCATTTTTGTTGCAGGTGATTGCCGGGCAAAGAAAATCCGCCAGGTAACCACAGCGGCTGCCGACGGCGCAATTGCTGCTCTTGCGGCTTGCGATTACATTGATTCATTAGAATAAGATAAGAAGAAACCGCCGGTTAAGCCGACGGTTTTCATTTTATCTGTTTTATTATACATAAGCGGCGACGTCTCTGTCAAAGTGACCCGTATCCTGGAATCCCTCGTCCGTTCTGAGGCATTTGCCCCATTTTCTTGCAATTTCTTCATAGGAATCGGTCTGAACTTTCGCACGCTCAAATCCGTCCCTGGCACCGAACATAACCCAGTCAGAATCCCACATTCCGTGCCCCGACGCCTTATAGGTCCAAAGCATCCAGTTGTAGTTGAGATTCTTCATTGATTTAAAGCAGCTTGACCACGTTGTCTTACCGAGGGGATAAAACTCGCCCATAAGAAGCGGCGTGTTCATAAAATAAATTTTAGTCAGAGTAACAAAGAGGACAAATATAAAGTCAGATTTCTGATAGAAGTGAACCTGATAAACGACATTTTTAAATCCTGCGAGCGCCTTATGCGGAAGCGCAAAGGCCGTCCAGATACATTCAAGCGTAATGATATGATCCTCATCAACGGATCTTACGGCTTTGTAAAGCCTTTTGTATTCTTTTGTATTGTTTATTCTGCGGGTAACCTCACCGTATTCACAATCGCAGGACGGTTCATTCATCAGATCATACATCGCAACTGCAGGATTGCCGTTAAAGCGACTTGCAATAGCTGTCCAAAGCTCATCGGCAAGCGTTCTGTAAAACTCACCCTGTTCGGAATCCTCGTAAAGCTGACAGGCGTCACGCTTACCGCTGTGCGGAGCGTCACTCTGAAAGCCCGGTGCGCCGTGCATATCGAGGATAACGTAAATTTCTCTCTTTGAACATTCTTCGACAATCCAGTCAAGATAGTGAAAATCCCATTCGCCGTTTTGATCAAGAATTTTCGTGCCGTTGTCGTCGGAATAGAAATTTCTGTACCAGAAAGGAACACGGACGCAGTTAAAGCCCATTTCCTTAATCTGATCAAGGTCATATTCCGTGATCCAATTGTCCTGATATGTATTCATCAGAGCGTATGCTTTTTCCGTTCCGAATCGGTCGATCAGAGTTTCAAGCATATCGTAGTGATCCTGTGCTTCTTCGTAGGGAGAAAGCCAGTCCTCCTGAATCAGCCACGAGCCGAGGTTAACGCCGTGAAGAAGAACCTCTTCGCCCTTTTTATTATAGATCTTGTTTCCTTTTGTAACAAGGAAATCATCCTGAGTAAAGCCTGTGCTGTTTTCTGCCGCCGCACTCAGTGCAAAGGGGAGCACGAGAGCAAAGCACATCACAATACATAATATCCGTTTAATTGTCTTTTTCATAAAACCAACCTCCTTTATTTGTATTATATCATTAAAAATTTTCTTTGTCTATTAAAAATTTTATGCGATAGTTAAAAAGTGTTACGAATCATAATGTTTGCGGAAATACTGACTGCGGTTTCGATTACCGAAAAAAACAGACCTAAATCAAAAAATGATTTAGGTCTATTTTGGTGGAGATGGCGGTAATCGAAACCGCGTCCGAAAATCAATTCCCGCGAATTTCTACGAGCGTAGTTTATCTTTTAAGATTCCCCTCAAAGAGCGCCGATAAACAGGCTTTCCTTTACGGTATCCTTTAGGTCATGATGAATTGCAAGGCTACTCATTCATTCACGTTCACTGCTGATCGACACCCTTATCCGGACCGCAGTACTTCCGGGAAGGATGGGCCGCACTTAGGCAGCCATTAACTGAGTATTGTTGTCGTTTATTTTTATAAACTACGGCTTTTATAGTGGTTCCGCGCCACTGCTCGCTTATCACGGTTCAAAATCCCCGTCGAAATCCTTTCATCCCCATATTTTTTATTGAAAGCGTTCCTTCATCGCACGTTCGATGTTTCTTGCGGCATCCTTCTTTGCGGCGACGTCACGCTTATCATACAATTTTTTACCTTTACAAAGACCGACCTTGACTTTGGCTCTGCCTTTCTTGAAATAAACAGAAAGGGGAATGAGCGAAAGACCGTCCTGTTTGACTGTTCCGAAGAGCTTGTTAATCTCTTTCTTGTGCATCAGCAGTTTTCTGACTCTCATCGGGTCACGGTTAAAAATATTGCCGTGATCGTAAGGGCTGATATGCATTCCGTTAACGAATATTTCTCCGTCAACGATGTTGCACCATGCGTCCTTGAGATTTATTTTGCCCTGGCGAATTGATTTGATTTCAGTTCCGAAAAGCTCAATTCCTGCCTCGTATTCCTCAAGAACAAAGTAATCGTGGTAGGCTTTTTTGTTCTGAGCTACGGTTTTGCTGTCGTTCTTATCCATACCACGACCTCCTTTTAATTATTTTGAATAACCGCCGTTAAAATTTCGTCTGCGGCTTCTGCTGTATCTTGCACGCTCCGCCGCCTGACGCTCTTCTTCTCTCTTTTTCTTTGCGTTATATACCTTTTTGAAATCCTTTGCACCTTTACCGATTCCTGATTTTTTCTTTTCGGGAGCTTTCTTTTTCTTAACAACTCCGTTTTCAATATCGGGATTCTCTTTATAAAGTATAATGCTGCCGCCGATAACCTGTACAACCTGTGAACCTGTCTCTGCCGCTATTTTTTCGGCGATCTCTCTCGGCTTCTCGGGTGCGCTTTCAAGCAGAACCTTAAGCTTTATAAGCTCTCTTGTATTGAAAACTTCGTTTGTCTGAGCGATAACGGCAGGCGTTACACCGCTCTTTCCGCTTGTATTGACAAGCTTCTTAAAAATCTCGAAAATGTTCAAGGCGATGAACGTGATTGCATCATCTTCTCAATTTGCTATGGACCTAGTAAAGATGGAAAAATCTCATTTAATTTTGGTCCTTTATCAAATGCTGGTGGAGAAAAAAGGCTTAATGTTGCTGTAAGTAGAGCAAGAGAAGAAATGATTGTGTTTTCAAGTATGAAAGGCGCTGATATTGACTTAAATAGAGCAAAAGGAAAAGGCGCAAAAGGGCTAAAAGAATTCCTTGATTATGCATTAAACGGCAAAAAATTCATTATTTATAAAAATGGTGAACAAAAAGAATATAAAGAAGGAATTGAAAAATATATCGCTAGAGACCTTGAAAAACATGGTTATAAAGTTCACACGAATATTGGTACTAGTGACTTTAGAGTTGATATCGGTATCGTTGATCCTAGTGATGAATCAAAATATTTATTAGGA
>OQVL01002130.1_pt1 | contig 12058 bp, 11 predicted proteins | sample 1691501 | NCBI WGS metagenome assembly OQVL01 (sample SAMN03418253, study PRJEB22391) | human gut metagenome | biome: human-gut; feature: organic feature; material: feces | host: Homo sapiens | place: Tanzania | collected 2013-01
AGCCCGTTGTGCGGCTTCGGCGGCAGCGGCTGCATTGGCCGAATTTTTATTTCGAATTCTCCATCAACGCGGTCTCGAAGTTCTCCGTATCCGGAATGCTCCGAAATGATGAAAGGCAATACGTTGTCACAGCTTGAAGAATCTGGCCATTCCGCCTTTAACCGGCAGGTGCAGGATGATGAGCGATGCGGCCACCGAAAGCACACATATCAGCAGCGGATATGTGATATATGAGCCGAAGCCGAGGTCGTGCAACGAAGTGAGTTGCTGAATGATGATATAGTGTATCGTGTACACGGGCATAAACAAGACACCGGCAGTGCGCAGGACGTAATTCCCTCCCCATTTGCGTTGTATGGCCCAGCAGAATACCGCAATGTAGAATAATAGCGATATGGGCGACCCTGCAAAGGCGAGATTTGAAGTGTCATGTATTAGCGGTTCAAGGAAGTAGCGTTGTGCGGCGTTGAGTACGGCGGCGCATATTGCAATCCGGCCCCAATGCAGGCGAGGAGCCGGGTAAGCCCTTAAGACACCGCCCAAGGCGAAGAAAAACATCCATTTCCACATTTTAAGCGGCTGGAGTAGGGCGCGGTCGCTGTATCTTAAATTCGTAAATTGGGCGGCGAATAGCAGTATGCAAAATACGCCCAGCAGGGCTACCGCCCATGCAAAAGCTCGGGTGTGACGTGTGTAAAAACGATGTATCAGCGGCAGCAGCAGATAGATGACAGCCATAGTCCACAGGAACCAAAACGGGGTGAACGGCCCTCGCAGCATAAATGTATTTACAAATTCGGAGGCGCAATTCTTAATTTGGGTGTAATCCCAATGTATGAGCGCCATCACGGCCCAGTACAGTATGCAGGCTGCAGCAATATGGCGCACTATCGCCCAAATCTTGTGAGCGACGTATTTGTAAGTCGTTCCCTTGCGTCCCAACAGCAGGTAACCGCTGACCATGAAAAATAGCGGTACACCGCCGGCGGTCAGCGAATGGCATATGGTGGACATCGTCAAGTGTAAGCATCCGAAACGCGCCGACTTGCTTGGACAAAAAAATCTCGCGGGATTACTCGCGAGATTCTTTGTAGTAGAACGGCAGCATTTGTATTATCTGTTCCGGTGGTGTGTCGTCGTGGAGATTATTCAAGACGTAAATCAACCATTCCAACGGATTGATGCCAACGGTATCACAACTGCCGATTAGTGAATAGAAGATGGCGTTGTCTACGGCACCAAGGTTGCTTTTACTGAATAAATAGTTTTTGCGTCCAAGTACCGTCGGTCGTTGACCTCGTTCGACAGGGTTATTGTCAATTGCGTACCGCCCGTCCAGCGCATAGCGGCGTAGTCTAGGCCATAGTTTGTAGGCATAATCCAGGGCTTTGCCCATAGGGTCCTTGGGCATACACTGTGGGTGTATGGCCATCATCCATTCTTCCATAGCCTTCATGATTGGAATGGCTTTTTCTTGTCTCTCGGCTGCGATTTTCTCTTCCGAGGCCTCTCTCTCTTGTAGATTGGCTTCGAGCTCGTAGAGTACTTCGATCCACTTGACGGCTTGCACAGCCAATTTTGGATGCGTTTTCTGAGCATCGATAAACTTACGACGTACATGAGCCATGCAACTCAATAGGGTCACATTTTCTTGTTTTTCAAAATAGTCGTATACTCCATAGCCGTCTGTCTGTATCGCTCCGTGGAAGTTGCGTAGTTCGGCTCGCGGTATTGCTCCCGCTCGCGAACCTTTTATGTATAGGAAGTAGAGACCGTGACTTCGCGGTCGATTGTCTCTGAACTGCCAGGCATAGCCTTTGCGGCTTTTGTCTTTGACATCGGCTATACGCCATGGCACTTCGTCGATCTGAAGATAGTCTCCGGCAAGGATGTCCTTGCGCAATGCCTCGTATAGCGGATTGAGCTTGGCTGCAACGGCGTGTACCCAATCGTTTATTGTCGATGTCGGTAGAGTGACACCAAGGTCGGCATACTGCTTAACCTGACGATACTCAGGTAAATGATAGCGGTATTTGTCGATTATGATTTGCGCGAGCATATCTGCGCCGACGTGATTACCTCCGATGATTGCTGTCGGAGTGGGAGCTTGATAGATGCGAGGTGAAGGTAAATTTTTATCTGCCTTATGGCGGAGTATCGGTGTTACAATTACCTCTACCCAAACCTTGGCCGGTTCTCGATGTAGTATCCGCGTCACGTCTTTGCCTATGACATCACATTCATCGGGATTGATTCCCTCGGGCATAACTACGGTCGTGCGTTCTTCCAATTCGTGATAATGGTAATGGGTGGGACGTGCGGCCTTCTTGTGTTTTGCCGACTTTGCCCCCGCGCGGCGTGCCTCTGCTTCTTTCTCTATTTCGACAACAGCCTGCTTTATCTGTGCAGCCTTTTCATCCATAGCCTTATTGAATACCTCATCAAATAGGCCCGGCTGATCGGCCGGATACCGATACGAGATGCGATCAGACTTTGATTTGTAAAGCGCACGTTCAAGGAAAGCGATACGCTCAAGCTGTCGCTGATTCTTCTCTTTCAGCTTTGCGTTTTCGGCTAGTAATTGTTCGTATGTCGGCATCTTTTGCATACACAAAGATACGAACATTCAGCGAGTTAACCAAATTTTTCGAGTGTTTTTTTTGCCTTCCGAAGCATCTTTTTCGTCTGCCGATTTAAGCATTTCATATCGCCGCCGACGTGCCGCCTTGGGCGATATTCCTTCCATCAGCAGCACCAGTTCATCCCATCGCATCGAACGAAATCCGAAGCCCTGACGCAGGAATATACGAGGGTGAAACCGGCCACACTCCAGCCGTTTATAATACATCACATATCCGCCGCGTTCCCAGTGGAGCAGTTTCATGATTTTACGACTTTTCCCGACGAAGATATAAACATCGCCATTTGATGGGTCCAAATCTGCCGCACGGACCTGTCCACACATACCATTGACGCCTATACGCATATCGCTCGGATGTTGCGCCATAACTATCCGATTGTTCTCGTTCAAATTAAACATGGCTTTTTTTGCCGCAAAGTTCGCCATCAAAATCGCCCCACACAAGTCGGCGCGTTTCGGATGGTTACCGTCAAGTCCTGCTTGTAAGCGATCAGGACATTGATAGAGTGCGATACCACTACCGACAGCATCGCTATCAGCTTGACGGCGTCCAGCCCGATTATACGTTTGTTCGAAATATTTTTATTCATAGTGGACAAGGGGCTTTGAATATTTGTCATAGCCGAAAAAGGTATTGTGAGTGGTGCGAGCGTGTGTATAGGTGTTGCACGCAATTCGTATCAGAATGTAGTCTGCGGGCTATTGTCTATAGGTTTGCCGTCATAGCTTTCCACAATATAGCATGGGCGACGCTTGGTCTCGTTGAATATGCGTCCGAGGTACTCTCCGATGATGCCTATGGCAAGGAGTTGGCATCCGCCGAGAAAGAGGATGGCGATGATTAGGGTGGGGAAGCCTTGGACATCGTCGCCCACGGCTATGGTTTTTATAAGGAAATAAAGGGCGTAGAGCATTGCGGCAGCTGCGCTGAGCAGTCCGATGACTGAGGCCAAACGTAGCGGCGCGGTGGTGTATGATGTGATGCCCTCGACGGCGAGGTCGCATAGGCCGCGTAGGTTGAAGGATGATTGCCCTCCGTGTCGCTCGAGGTTGGAATAGAGTACTTCTTTTTTGCGGAAGCCTATCCATGCGTACATGCCCTTGGTGTATCGCTGGGTTTCGCGCAGGCGGCGCAGCGCATCCAGAGCACGGCGGTCCAGCAGGCGGAAGTCGCCTACATTGGGCAATATATCGACGCGCGTCGAGCGCTGCAACATCTTGTAATAAGACATAGACAGTCGGCGACGCAGCCATGACTCTCGGCCGCGGCTGAGACGCTTGCCATAGACATCCTCATAGCCTTGCTCCCACCAGTATACCATTTCCGGGATTGTCGCCACCGGGTGTTGCAGGTCTGCATCAATGATGACGGCGGCATCGCCTGTGGCGTAATCGAATCCGGCAAGCATGGCGTTTTCCTTGCCGAAATTGCGGCTGAGATTGAGGTAGCGGAAGCGTGGATCGCGCTGATGCAGTTGCGCCATGATTTCGAGCGTGCGGTCGCGGCTGCCGTCATTTACCATCAGGACCTCCCAGTCGTAATTGTCCAGCGGTTTGGCCTCGGAATCCTCGGGCGTGTATCGCGGCATCTGACCATCCATTAGTGGCAACAGGGCGTCATATAGCGCTTCGAGGTTGGCCTCCTCGTTGTATGCCGGAACGATGATAGTGATTTTACGCATAATTGCAAGGTGTTGTATTAAGTGTGGGCGATGTGCTGCCGGCGTCCTTTATGCGGCACGCCGCGCCCCTACATTGGGATGTAGGACGCGGCGTGCGCTCGTGAGTGTGTTGCGACGTGATGCCCGATGCTTATTTCTTGTTGCGGTTGCCGTAACGGCTCATGAATTTGTCGACGCGGCCGGCTGTATCGACAAGTTTCTGCTTGCCGGTGAAGAAGGGGTGCGACGAGCTGGTGATTTCAAGCTTCACTAGAGGGTAGGTTGTGCCATCGACATCGATAGTCTCTTTAGTGGCCACGGTCGAGCGAGTGATAAAGATTTCGTCGTTGGACATATCTTTGAATACCACTTCGCGGTAGTTGGAGGGATGTATGCCTTTTTTCATTTCTATAGAATGTTTTATTCGGTTGTTGTATGTACACTTTTTGGCCGCTGGTAGGACGGCCATAGTCGTAATGGCTCGCAAAGGTACGCATATTTGCCAATATGGCAAAATTTTACGCCGATAATTTTTTCTCAAATTTTCTTAGAAAGATTCAGAAAAGAAGAAATGGTCAAAGGGATAATAATCTTATCTTGGTAAGAACTTGTCCATATGCCGTTGTCGTTGCGTTCGGGTGCGACTTGGGCGGTTTATAGGGTATACGGATGCCGTATGTGGTTTTATGATCGGTTGCACTTGCCCGAGAAATCTCGGGGATTGAATCGGACGAAGATGTCTGCATCACGATATGCGGCTCCAGTCGGCGGTACGGTCGAGGACGGCACGCAGCTCCTCGGCAAAGGCGGCATTTGCCGGATTGGAAAGGTTGGGGTCGTCGGCCAATAGTTTTTCGGCGGCATTACGTGCCATTTGGATAATCTGGCCATCGGTGGCGAGGTTGGCTATATGCAGGTCAAAGGGTATGCCGCTTTGCATGGTGCCTTCGATGTCGCCCGGGCCGCGCATACGCATATCCGCCTCGGCTATTACAAAGCCGTCGGTGGTTTGTGTCATCAGCTCGAGGCGCTGTCGGCTGTCGCGGCTTAATTTGGTGGGCGCCATCAGCACGCAGTAGCTTTGGTCGGCGCCGCGGCCTACGCGTCCGCGCAATTGGTGCAATTGGCTCAGGCCGAAACGCTCGGCGTTTTCGATAATCATTGTGGAGGCGTTGGGCACGTTGACGCCCACTTCGATGACGGTTGTGGCGACCATTATGCGAGCCTCGCCCTCGACGAATATCCGCATTTGGTAGTCTTTTTCGTCCGGTTTTAATTGTCCGTGAACCAGAGCAACCTTGTATTGTGGGAATGTCTCGCGGATGATGTCGTAGCCTTCTTCGACGCTGCGCAGTTCCAGCTTGGGGTTGTCGTGTATAAGGGGGTGTACAATGTATGCTTGGCGGCCTTGGCGTAGCTGTGCAGCCAGGGCTTTCATAACTTGCAGACGTTGGTTGTCATAGCGTAGCACTGTTGTCACCGGCTTGCGTCCGGGTGGCAATTCGTCTATGACGGATACATCGAGGTCGCCGTAGACGGTCATGGCCAATGTGCGCGGTATAGGCGTGGCTGTCATTACCAGAATATGCGGCGGCACATTGTTCTTGGACCACATACGCGCACGCTGGGCTACGCCGAAGCGGTGTTGTTCATCGATGACGGCAAGGCCGAGGTTGTGGAATTGTACAGTGTCTTCGAGTACGGCGTGTGTGCCTACAAGGATGTGTATGCTGCCGTCTAGCAGTCCCGCATGTATTTTGCGTCGTTGTGCTGCCGGTGTCGATCCGGTCAGCAGTTTGATGTTGACGCCTATTTGCGCGGCCATGGACGTCAGTGTCTCGTAATGTTGCCCGGCCAGAATTTCGGTGGGGGCCATCAGACATGCTTGGTATCCGTTGTCGAGGGCCAGCAGCATGGTCATAAGAGCAACGAGTGTCTTGCCGCTGCCCACATCGCCCTGCACCAGACGGTTCATTTGATGGCCGGTGCGCATATCGGCGTGTACTTCGCGTACAACGCGTTTTTGCGCCTCCGTGAGGCTGAAAGGCAGGCAACTGCCATAGAAGGTGTTGAAATATCGACCTACGCGCGGCATCACATGCCCTATGGATTGGCGGCGGTGGTGGAGGTTGCGGCGCACCATATCGGCCTGTATGTACAGCAGCTCCTCGAATTTCAGACGCTCGCGAGCGCGTTGGAGTGCGGTGCTGTCTGCGGGGTTGTGTATCGTGCGCAATGCATGGTCTAAGGACATCAGTCGGCAATTATCAATCACGGAAGCCGGGAGCGTCTCCGGTATGGGTGGCGTGGCGGACAGCAGTGTTGTAATCCATTGATGAAATTGGCGTGACCCGACATTGCGTTGCCGCAACTTCTCGGTCAGCGGATATACGGCGTGCAGGCCTTCGGCGAGTGTCGCCGAGGACGCTGCATCCACTTCGGGGTGCGCCATATTCCACATGTGGGTGCGGCCGTAGATTGTGGGTTTGCCGAAGATGACGTATTCGGTACCGATGTTGTACATCTCGCGGATGTTGCGTATGCCGCGAAACCATACAACCTCGATGGTGCCGGTGCCGTCGGTGAATATTGCCGACAGGCGCATCTTGGCTCCTTCGCCGATGGTATTCATGGACACGAAGCGGCCGCGCAGCTGTACGGCCGGCATCTCGCCCGTAAGGTCGGCGATGCGGTATGTCTTGCTGCGGTCTATGTAGTTGTTCGGGAAATGGCGCAGCAGGTCGTAGGCTGTTCGTATGCCCAGTTCGGCGGTCAGCAGCTCGGCTCGCTTGGGGCCTATGCCTTTGACGTATTGTATCTCGATGCGGCGCAGGGGGTTCATCGGCGTCCGGATAAAATCTCGGCGGCACGTTCGATATCACCGCTGTAAGTGATTTTGATATTTTCGGGGCTGCCCGGCACAAGTGTAACCGGCGTGTCAAAGGCTGCTTCGAAGACGCTTGCATCGTCTGTGAATGTCGGCGAGTAGGGCGCTGCGTATGCTCGGCGCAGCATCTCCAAATCAAAACCCTGCGGGGTCTGCACGGCGTAATAGCGGCTACGATCGACTGCATGGCTGGTGCCGTCGGCATTGAGGCATCGCAGCGAGTCGGTGACGGCAACCGCAGGAATGGCTGCAAGGTGCTCGGCCGCCGCCTCGGCAACGGCATGTATCACTTCGGGCGGTACCACGGGGCGCGCTCCGTCATGCACCAGTACGATGTCGCCGGGCGTTGTCTGAGGTAGACTTGCCAGCCCGTTGTACACCGATTGCCAGCGCGAAGCACCGCCGCATACAATCTTCAGTGATGCATACAGCGGTGATGACTTGCTCAGCTTTTGCCAAAGTCCGAGGCAGTCCTCGGCGATGACGATACGGAGATTTTCGGGCCGACATATCGCCAGCATGGCATCTATGGAATACATCAATACCGGACGCCCGTCCCGGCCCATGGGCAGGTACTGCTTGGGCATAGAGCCGCCGTAGCGGCTGCCGGAGCCTCCGGCAACGATGATTCCATAGGTGATGCTTTGCATTGGTTGTTGAGTGAAATATAGACTGTTATGATTTGTGTATATAGTCGGTCAAGACGTGTTTCGGCATATAAGATGCTTGAGCGTCTTACCAGGCAAATATGGGCCGGTCGGACATCATAGCGTTGACCTCGGCACGGACGGCGGCGATGACGGCGGGGTCTTCGGGCGCACGCAGTACGCGGTCTATCATTTCGGCCACGGGACCCATTAGGTCCTCGCGTACGCCGCGTGTGGTGATGGCCGGGGTGCCCAAGCGTATGCCGGAGGTCTGGAAGGGCGAGCGGCTGTCAAAGGGTACCATGTTCTTATTGGCGGTGATGTCGGCCTCGACGAGTGCACGCTCGGCTACCTTGCCTGTCAGCTCGGGGAATTTGCTACGCAGGTCCACCAGGATGCAGTGGTTGTCTGTTCCTCCGCTGACGATATTGTACCCCATATCCACAAGGGCGCACGCCAGAGCGCATGCATTGGCTTTCACCTGCTTCTGATAGTCGGTGAAAGACGGTTGTAATGCTTCGCCGAAGGCTACGGCTTTGGCGGCGATGACATGTTCCAACGGTCCGCCTTGCACGCCGGGGAATACGGCGGAGTCCAGCAGTTGGCTCATCATCTTGGTGACACCCTTGGGCGTTTTTTTGCCCCAGGGATTTTCGAAGTCTTTGCCCATGAGTATGATGCCGCCGCGCGGTCCGCGCAGTGTCTTATGGGTGGTGGATGTGACGATATGCGCATATTTTACGGGATTGTCCAGCAGCCCGGCAGCTATCAGTCCGGCGGGGTGGGCCATATCCACCATAAATATCGCGCCTATTTCATCAGCCAAGCGACGCATACGAGCATAGTCCCATTCGCGGCTGTAGGCACTGGCACCGCCGATAATCAGGCGCGGACGCTCGCGGCGTGCCACTTCTTCCATTTGTTCGTAGTCCACCAGTCCGGTTTCGGCGCTGACGTTGTACTCGAGCGCATGGAACATCAGACCGGAGAAATTGACTGGGCTGCCGTGCGACAGGTGGCCGCCGTGTGACAGATTGAGTCCCAGGAATTTGTCGCCGGGATTGAGCACGGCCATGAATACGGCCATATTGGCCTGTGCACCGCTGTGCGGCTGCACGTTGGCATACTCGGCGCCGAAAAGCCGTTTGACGCGCTCTATGGCCAAGGTCTCCGAGCGGTCTACCTCCTGGCAGCCGCCGTAGTAGCGGTGGCCGGGATAGCCCTCGGCGTACTTGTTGGTGAGGCACGACCCCATGGCGCGCAGCACCTGCTCGCTTACGAAGTTCTCGCTGGCAATCAACTCTATGCCTTTGCGCTGGCGGCGGTCTTCAGCGGCGATAATCTCAAAAATCTCTTTGTCTTGTTCCATATTCTCGGTTTTATTTCGGGGATAATATATAGGTATAGTCTTGTTGTATTGTATATTCGCCTGCGTCGTCGCAGGCTTTGGTATTGCGGCTTGCACTGCGGTGTTAGCGGCTGTCGGCAGCATTTGCGCCGCCGGACTTCCGTGCCACAAAGTTAATAATTAATCCTAAATGCCGCAAAACCGTTGGCGAATAGTCGGAATGTTTCGAGAGCGACTCGGATGTAACATTTATTGCGTTGTGAAAGATTACAAAAATTCACATTCGCGAACATAGATTTTGATGGGGAAAGGAAGGCGAAAACGTCATCGAGCAAAAACATGTTGTAAAACATATTTTTGCGTAATGGTCTGATTTATAAAGCGCTGCTGAGGGTATTCGGGCGCTGAAAAGTGCTATTTCGGAAAAAAACGCGGACAAAAAGCCGCTATTTCGCGAAAAATGTTTACCTTTGGGATGTCACGATGAAAATCGTTAACACCCTCTAACAACTGACCACCTAAAAAACCACATCTGCAACAACAGACACCACAAAATCCACGTATGGAAAAGACCCTCATCATCCTAAAACCGTCGGCAATACAGCGCGGACTCAGCGGTCAAATACTCGACCGTTTTCTACGTAAAGGACTTATAATAGCCGGCATAAAGATGATGCAACTGGACGAGGCGATACTGCGCGAGCACTATGCACACCTTGTCGATCGCCCGTTTTTTCCGACGTTGGTACGCTCGATGATGGCTACGCCCGTCATTGTAATGTGCCTTGAAGGTAAGGATGTGGTGTCGTGCGTGCGTGCCATGACCGGCGCCACCAATTGTCGCGCTGCCGCTCCCGGCACCATACGCGGCGATATGGGTATGTCCGGCCAGGAAAACATCATTCATGCCAGCGACACCCCGGAGAATGCAGCCATCGAGATCAAGCGGTTCTTCCGCGATGGCGAAATCTTCGAGTACACTCCCGCTGTCCTCGGCAGTATTTACGCTGCCGACGAGATGGCTTGAGGTGATTGACAATTGCGCAGAGGGCGTCAGGTTCCTTACGGCAGGCTCTGACAGCCGCGCCGTCCTCTCCCGCGACAGTCGCAGCGGCGGCTGTTTCTCCATTTCCTCCGACACCGAGGCTTGCGGTCCACTGCAGCCGACCGGACCTCGGGTGTTCATCACATCATCTAACCACACATAACTTGCATCCGCCTGCGGACGTTTCTCTTTGTCAGCGCACCGACCGACGCTCCGCAGTCACAACGGACTTATACAGACCAATGAATAGCATAGCACGCATTATGACGTTTGTCTCCCTTGCCCTCGGTACAGCCGCGGTGGCTACGGCTCAGACATACCGGCTGCCGGGTCAGCATACCAAGCAGACTTCCGACCTGCTGGCCAATCAGGCCTCGGCCACTCACTCCATCTCGATAAATCCCACTATTGATTACCTCAACTTCAGTACTGAGGACGAGCCCGAGGGCGATATCTACGAAGAAGGCTGGAACTCGAACCGCGTCAACTGCTATGCCAATGTGCACGTACCACAGACTGCTGTCATCGATGTCTCCAATTACTGCATGCCCCACAACGGCCCCATTACCTCGCCTTACGGCTACCGTCGCCGCTTTCGTCGTATGCACAAGGGTATAGACATCGGTATACATATGCGCGATACCATATATGCAGCTTTCGACGGACGTGTACGCATCACCAACTTCGAACGTCGCGGATACGGCTACTATATCGTGATACGCCATACCAATGACTTGGAGACCGTCTACGGCCACTTGTCGTGTTTCCTTGTTAAGCCTGAGCAGTATGTACACGCCGGTGATCCCATAGCTCTTGGTGGTAATACCGGTCGTTCTACCGGACCGCATCTGCATTTCGAAACCCGATATATGGGCTATGCAATTAATCCGGCAGGTATCTTTGACTTTGCTAACCAGACAACCCATACGGATACGTATGTCTTCAATAAGAATACATATCAGAATGCACGTAACTTCTCGCCCGCAGCCAATGCCGAGTATGCTCGCACGTACAACGCCATGCGCAGTGCCAATCGCGCCCAGGCTTCGACTCCTTCGCGTACCAAGCATTCGTCCGGGACATCTTCGCGCTCGGTGACGGTCAAAAAAGGCGATTCGTTGGGCAAGATAGCCGCGCGTAACCATACCACCGTCGCACGTCTGTGCCGCGCCAATGGCATCAAGGCCTCGACCAAGATACGTCCGGGTCAAAAGTTGAAAATCAACTGACACCGCGCCGTCATAGGCGGTCGGCAACATATTAGGCTCTGATAAATACAAAGGCATCTCGCAATCTTCGGCGGGATGCCTTTGTATATACTTATGAGAGTGTGCCGAAGGCGTAGTATTGCCTTTTAAAGATTGGAGGCAGGATCCGGGTTGGCGGCCTTATCACCTTGAGATTGTTGGATGTAGCCACCTTGAGTCGCTAATGACAGTTGAGAAATAGCAGCTTTTAAACCGTTATTATTACTTCTTTTCTAAAGCTAATTCGGGTGAACCTTTGTCAAAGTCTTGAAATGCCTGTGAATTCTGCCGGCACTCCGGCAGCTAACAGCAATATCGTCCCTTGTAGGCGTGGGGTATAGCAGCAATAGCTTCTATAGTAATAATAGTAACAATAGCTCCAATAGTCGCAATAGGCGGTGGCTGAGCCGGTTTTTGCCTATTCGAGCTATTGAAGCTATTGACGCTAACCTCTAAGCGTGTGTGGGGGAGTTTACTTGACAGCCACCTTGTGTGTGGTGCCGGCTACGCGGACTATGTAGAGCCCGGAGGCGGGAGCCGGCACGGTCTTGGCGGTGCCGCTGTAGACGGGCATGCCTGCCG
>OQVL01002133.1_pt1 | contig 12053 bp, 6 predicted proteins | sample 1691501 | NCBI WGS metagenome assembly OQVL01 (sample SAMN03418253, study PRJEB22391) | human gut metagenome | biome: human-gut; feature: organic feature; material: feces | host: Homo sapiens | place: Tanzania | collected 2013-01
ATTTGCCACCGCGCCCATACCGCGAGATGCATACACCGCCAGAGCTGCCACCAGCGGAAGGGTGCCGACGGTGGGGGCGAAGAAAACCTCCGGCGTTGACATCGTGAAGGCCGTGACACAGAAGCCGGCGGCACAGGGCGGCGGACGCGTGACCATGCCGCAGGTGAAAAAACAGGAGACGGCCACGGACAGGCTGGCGAATATCCGGGCGTTCGGCGCGGGGAATTATTCCGGCGGCGGGCAGCTGCTGGAGAAGGCATACAAAACCGCCCGCGGCGCTGTGAAGGGTATCGGTTCCTCCTACGCCAACATCGGAGGCAGTGCCGTGGAGGGCATGGGCAACCTGCAGGAGACCATGCAAAAGGGTGAATACGACAAGAAGGTCCAGCAGATGAAGGAAAACAAGGCCTTCTATGAGCAGGCGCTGAAAAGCGGCATTAACCCCCGCACCGGCAAGAAGCTGACGGTGGACGAGAAAAGCCGGTACTATAAGATACTCAACACGCAGTACACCGACGGCAAGATCTCCCAGATGGAGAACATCTACAAGGACGCCACGGTGAACCAAAAGGCCAGGACGATGGAGGCCGCCAACGACGCCTTCGCCGCTTCGGACAGGCTGAAGGCCAGCGCTGACAAGGACGTTGCCGCCGCCAAGGAGGGAAGCGGAAAGGTGGGGCAGTTCCTGGTGGATCTGGGGTACACCGGCACGCAGCTTTTGGCCGACACGGCGGCGAACGCCATCGCACCGGGCGCGGGCATGGTATCCATGGCCAGCCGTGTGTACGGCGATGCCTCCGCCGAGGCTCGGCGGGAGGGTAAGACAGCCGGGCAGCAGGCGCTCTCGGGGCTGAAGGGAGCCACCATCGAGGTTCTGACCGAGAAGCTGTTCGGTGGCTTGGCCAAAGCCTACGGCACCGGCACCGCCGATGCTCTGGTGGAGAAAATGGCGGACAAGCTGACCAGAACGGACGCCGGAAAACGGGTGGCCACATGGCTTATCAACTCCGGCGGCGAGGGCATCGAGGAAGTGGTATCCGACCTGCTGAATCCGCTGGCTGACCGTGCTCTGGGGCTGGACGACGGAAAAAGCCCCATCTACACCACGGACGATGTGGCACAGATGGGGTATGACTTCCTGCTGGGCGCGGCCATGGGCGCCATCGGCGGCGCTGGGCAGCTACGGGACACAAAAAGCAGCGCACCGGCGGCGCAGGAGACGCAGCCGGTGCAGATGCCGACGCTGGTGGACGCCAACGGACGGACGGCAGCGCAGCGGCAGGCGTGGGCACAGCTCTCGGAACCGCAGCGGGCACAGCTTGATGAAGCCGATAAAATCGCCCGGCGGTTCGGTGCACGGGTAGAGCTGGACAGCAGGGAAGGAGTCAGCGGCTCGTACCGCAACGGCGTGATAACGCTGAACCCCAACACCGCAAATCCGGTGCGGCAGACACTGATCCACGAATTGACGCACCACATGGAGAGCAGCGGACTATACAGCCGCTTTTCAGACACGGCGATGCGCTACGTGGCTGAAAACATGGGTGCGGATGTGGAGAGTGTGCGGCAGGCTGTTATGGCCGACTACGCCCGCAGCGGCGTGGCACTGGACAAGGACGGCGCCACACGCGAGATCGTGGCCAAGTTCGCAGAGGAAAAATTGTTTACCGATGAGGCTACCGTCCGGCGGCTGCTGGCGGAGGACAGAAACCTGTTCCAGAGGATCTATGACTGGATCCGCGGCGCACTGAACAAGCTGTCCGGCACAGGAGAAGAAGCCTATCTGCGGAATGCGGAGAAGCTGTATGCCGAGGCGCTGCGGGAAGCCGGTGCACAAGAAAGCAAGCGGGGAACACAGATGCTGTTTGCCGGGAAAAATGCCAAGACAGCAGATATGCGAACGTTGGAAAGAGCGGTTGCACTTGAAGCAGGCGGTATCTCTCCGGAAAGCATCCTGAAAGAAACCGGTTGGTTCCGAGGGATGGACGGCAAGTGGCGTTTTGAGATCGACGACAGCGGGATGGAGTACCGAAGTGACGGCGATGCGCGGCTGCTGGAAGAGAGCGGATATCGGCGGCTGCAAGAACTGACGGATAAGTGGGCACGGAACGCTGAGGGGCGAGGTGATCCGCTGACCGCCGAAGAGCAGGCGGAGAGTGAAAACCTGGCAGACAAATACTACGATAGCGTTTTGACGGAAGAAAAGTATGAATTGGCGGATTTCCTGCGGCACAGCGGCCTCTTTGAGGCATACCCACAGCTGCGGCACACTTCGCTTGTATTCGAGAAAACCGAACCGGGTGTCAATGGCTACTACAACGCTGGGACGGATACTATCGTTTTGAGTGACAATCTTCGTTGGAAACCGGAGAGTACGTTGGTGCATGAGATACAGCACGTTATCCAGAGAGCCGAGGGATTTGCGCGCGGCAGTTCTCCGGAGTACTGGGCGAGAAGAGACTACGAAACCGGGGATATTACGCGCTCTCTGGAACGAGAATATGATAAGGCTTTGGACGAGCTGGACAGTGAGACGCGCAACAAGTATCTGCGGTATCAAGAGGTCAACCGAGCTATGGAAAATCTGGAAAACGCGGAGGAGGGTACCCCAGCGGCAGAAAAATACGTTCAGCTTGAAGAAATCTCCGATCGTCTTTATACGGAACTGTGGGGTACCCCCGAATTCAACAGGCTGCTGGATCTGAAAAGGAAAATCGACACGCCGAGGGAAGTATATGAGCGATTTTACCGCAACACTGCGGGAGAGATCGAGGCTCGGGACGCTGCCGTACGGCGTGGCTATAACGCGGAGCAGCGCCGTCTGAACATGCCGCAGCCGGGTGATGCCAACACGGTGTTCGCGGATGGCAATACGACAGCGTATGACATCAATCCCAACCACCGGAATGCGGTGGATCAGTGGAACCGGGAGGGACGTCCGGAGGGGGAGACGTTCATCCTCGGCAGTACCGGGTCTGTCCTGCAGGGGCTGGGGGCGATCGAGAGCGACATCTATATGCAGGGTGACAAGATCAACCGTATTTTGCAGGATCATCCTGAGATGACGCTGGAGGAGATCAAACGGCTGCCGGAGATTCTGGAGGATCCTGTGCTTGTACTGAAAAGCAAAGGAAGCGGCGGGATCGGTAAAACCAGCCGGGTCGTAATGTTCGGCACGGTGAGAGCACAGAACGGGCAGCCGGTCATGGCGGTGTTGGATCTCCGCCCCTACGAAAACGGCTTCCTCGTGACGGACATGCAGAAGGTCAACAGTTCCTACACAAAGAAGAATCCGGCGGACTTTATCAGAAGCAGTGAAGTGCTGTATGCGGACGAAAAAAGAGCCGCTCCGCTTCTTCGCCTAACTGGGCTTACAATAGCGTCCCAGCAGCTTCTGCAGAATGGCTCTGTTGGTAGTATATCTTATGCAGGCCAGGATGTCAACATTGAGGGAACCCCATTTTCTGACATGACGAGACGGGAGCAGCTTTCCACCGGGCGAGGGCTGGACGAGATACAGCGAGACGGGGTGCAGATGCCGGTGGTCGGAAATGCTCCGGTGACTACGCGCGATGGGAATATCTTTCAGCCCGGTAATTCCGACGCGGCGCCGGCGGGAAATATGTCGTGGCGAGACGTGTACGGTATATCGGAGCGCGGCGAGCCGGTCGACACCGACAGTGAGCGTCTGACAGCGGAGGACAGGGCAGAACTGAACGACTATCTGGACGCCCTGGCGCAGGACAAAAACGCGTTCACTGAGGATCCCTACACGGTAAGTGACGCTGTATACGATGCGAAGCTCCGGCGGCTGGCAGGGGAGGAGGCTCCTCCGGAAACAAGGACACAGGAACAGGTGACACAGGCGGATCTGGATGATCTGGCAAGTCTGTTCGCGGATATAGCCGATCCCATTGACGCAGACAAAGACGCTATGACCGCCGACATGGTATCGAACGAGTCGGTGCCGCAGAAGCAGAGCAAGAGGGAGACCGTCCGGAATGCCTGGGACTTCTTCTATCGGAAGATGGTAGACGCCGGACACAGTGTGACGAAGCTGTCGGAGGCGGTAAGAGATCCGTATCTGTACCAGTTCTACAATCAGGCACGTGCATCGTCCTCCGCAGGGGTGAACATGATCACAGACGCCCAGACAAACGCGCGCGGGCAAAAGGTGGGGGCAAGCCTGAACGATGTGTTCTCGCCCATCCGCGCCAGGGGCGACGGTTACTACCACGACTTCCAGCTCTACATGTACGATCTGCACAACATTGATCGCATGAGCCTGTCCCGAAACAAGGAAGCCCGTGTGCTGGAAGCAAGAGCGGCTCTGCGTGATTTTGACGCCAACAACCCGGATATCCGCACGGACACGGCGGCGCAGCTGCACCGTATGACGGAAGATCCGAATCCCGACATCGCGGCACTGGCGCGCGAGAAGGAACGGCTCATTCGGGAGTTGGACAGGGCGGAGGCTATCAAGGACAAGCCCGTTTTCGACTACGAGTTCACAGCGGAGGACAGCCGGGCACGAGCGGAAAGGCTGCTAAGGCAACATCCGGAGTTTGCAGAATACCAGGCTCAGGTGCGGAAGTACATCGACAACATGATGCGGTACCGCGTGGAAAGCGGCCTGATAACACAGGAGGATTCCGACTTCCTGAAGCAGTTCTATCCAAACTATGTGCCGACTATGCGCGTTCAGGAAAAAGGCTCCGCAGGTGCCGGTCGTGACCTGAATACGGTGCGGGTGGGCAAGACCGTGGGGCGCGCACAGGGAGGCACCGAAAGGCTGCTGCCCCTGCATGAGGCGCTGGGCAAGCAGACCATGAAGGTAGTGCGGGAAGGCAGTAAAAACCGCTTTGCAGACAGACTTCTGCACGATTATATTCAGACAGGGGACACTGCTCTGGTGAACCGGTACATAAAAGAAGCCAGTCGATATGAACATGACTTTAATCCGGATTCGCTGGACGACGTCAGTGTAGAAAGGCCGACGAAGGACAAGACCGTCACCGCCTATGTGAATGGGGATCTGTGGGAAATGACGGTGGACGATACGCTGTTCGATGCAGTGAAAGCACTGTCTCCGGACACGACAGAGAGCAACGCTGTGACAAAGGTCATCCGCGCCAGCAACAACCTTTTCAAAGCATTGGTGACGGGCTATAATCCGACGTTTCTTGCGCGAAACGTGATACGGGATCTTCAGACGGCGGGACTGAATACACGGGATGCAGCGGCATTTGCACGGAATTACCCCCGCGCACTGGCTGAGATCAGAAACAACGGAGAATACTGGCAGCTCTATAAGGCGTTGGGCGGTGTGTATTCCTCCGTGTTCGACTACACCACCGGAACCGTAAAGGAACCGAAGGGCGCCATGGGCAAGTTCATGGCTCGTGTGGAGGCTCTGAACATGGCCGCAGAGCAGGCACCCCGTCTGGCGGAATTTATGGGCGTGATGCAGAACGCCGAGAGAGCCTCGGCCAGAGGAGAGGCCGTGAGTGACCTGGCTACGGCGGCGGATGCACTGTATGCAGCGGCGGATATAACGGTGAACTTTGGCCGCGCCGGTTCGCTGGGCAAGGTGTTGAACGCCAACTATGTACCGTTCCTGAATCCCGGGGTGCAGGGACTCGATAAGCTCATCCGACGGATCACAGAGACGAGGAGCGCGAAGGAATGGGCGAAGTTGGTCGTGCGCGCTGCGGCACTGGGTATTGCACCTTCTCTGCTGAATGCCCTCCTGTACAACGATGATGACGAGTGGGAAGATCTGCGGGACAGCGACAAGGATACCAACTACATGTTCAAGCTGGGCAACGGGTATTGGCTGAAGATCCCGAAGGGGAGGGAGCTGTCCGTGTTCGGTATTGCGACAGACCGCGTATACGATGCGCTGCGTGGGGAAGATGTGGATGTGCTGTCCACAGTCAACACCGTAGGCAGTCAGGTGGCACCGGCGAATCCGCTGACCAGCAACATTTTCTCGGCACTGGTGGATTCACAGCTGCTGGATCCCAATAGCCCCGGACGGACATGGTATGGCGGAGACATTGAGAGCCAGCGGCTGCAAAACTATGCACCGGGGGAGCGTTACGACAGCAGCACGGACATTTTCTCCAAAACGGTGGGACAAGCGCTGGGAATATCCCCCAAGAAGCTGAATTACGTGCTGGATCAGTACAGCGGTGTAGTGGGTGATTTCCTCCTTCCGATACTGACGCCGCAGGCCGAGCGCGACATGTTCGCCAAGGCTTTTACTGTTGACTCCATGAGCAGCAACCGGGTCAGCGGCGACTTCTACGATGAAGCGGATGAGCTGAAGTATGCCAAGAACAGCGGAGACACCGCCGCCGGCATCGTCGGGAGATGGTGGAGCAAGCAGCAGTCGGCCTGCTCCGACCTGTGGAAGCAGATCAGGGAGATAGAGGAATCCACGGAACTGTCAAACGCGGAAAAGCGGCAACAGACGCGGGAACTGAAGGCTGTCGTGACCGGTATCCAGAAAAATACCATGTCGGTGGAGGAGACGTACAGAAAAGCGGTGGAAAAACACCTGTCCTCCGGAGCCGATGAGGATACAGCATATCGGGCTGCCAACAAGGATTGCTTCGGCGCGGAATACGCGCTGCAGGTCTACAGCAAGGACGTATATCAGCGCGCACAGGATGCAAAGCAGAATGGCGTCTCCTATGATGACTTCTATACCTATTATTTCAGGACAAAAGATATCAAGGCAACAGCTACGGAAAGCGTGGTGTCTCGTAAATTTCAATTTCTGCGTACCTCGGGTATGAGCGAGCACACGCAGGCGGAGATATACTTTGCGGACATGGCCAGCGATAAGACGCTGACTTCGCTGGCCAATCTTGAGGTCAATGCAGGGGTCAGCGCGGAGGATTATTACCTGTATAAGGCAGCCAGTGCAGGAATGTCGAAGAAGGTGGAGAAGCTGCAGGCCATCAACAGTCTGAACCTGACGGCAGCGCAGAAGGACGCGCTGTACTACTCCGAGGGCTGGGCGGAAAGCAAGCTGCATGAAGCGCCATGGCACGGTGGGCAGACTGCCGCCGTGCGGATGCCGGTGGTGAAAACCACAGGAGGAGCTCCGGTGTTTGTCAGGGTCGCGCAGAGCGCGCCGACAGTGCAGATGCCGGTGGTCAGAACCGCGGCAAAGGCGCCGGTGTACGTCAGAGTTACACAGAATGCGCCTAAAGCGGTCGGGGTGGTAAAGATGCCGGTGGTGAAATAGGCAAACGAAAAGCTGAAGAGCGGATGCTCTTCAGCTTTTTGTTGTCACAACTGGCATTTCCGTGATCCTGACCACTTTCGGCACTTTTGGCGAGCAAGTCATACACGCGCGGTAGCCCTGTGATTCAGCGGCTTCTGTATTGAATATCCAATAGTTCACAGACGTGTCTCGCTCGGCACAAGTCGGGTCACGGTGGTATGTACGGCTACCAACAGCGACCACGCAAGCGTTGGATTTGTAGAGGGAGAGGGTTTCGAGTTCTTCTTGCTGACTTTTTACCTTCTTGGTGAGATCTGATACGGAGGCGCTGTATGTCTTGTTGCTTTGCTCTGCTGCGGCAAGTTCTGTCTGACATTCTGAAAGATCGGTGTATTGCACAATGTTGACAATCAGAGAAATCACCAGTGCGGCCGATAAAACAATGGAGAGCGCTGAAACTTTATGCTTGTGGCGGTTCGGCGCAGGTGCGGAAGGTCTGGGATCATACCCGCAATCACATGGAGCTCCGGAGCGATTGAGACAACCGCAGGCGGGACAGGTGTACCATGTGTCTGTAACGGAAGGGGCAACCGGTTGTGCGGTAGGCTCCTCGGGTGTCGTTGTTACCGGTTCGACAGATTCCGCTGATTGCTTCGCATCATCTAAGGTATCAGATTGCTGAGCAGGCGCCTGAATTTCGCGCTTGGGTGGGGTACTATCCGAAAGTCTGTGCCGTTTTCTAAGGACGGATATACCAACGTTATAGAAAATGACACCCCATATAACAGCTGGGGTAAACGAGCTGCCGCTGACTTCAAACCCATACCTCAACAGTTGAAATACAACGGCGATAGCAGCCTCACCGATAACGCAAATTATAGCATATTTCTTCTTTGCAATAGACGTCTTACAAAGTACGGCAACAGCAAGCGGGATAATGCAGTATACCCCGGCGGTAAACGCAAGGCCAAAGATGATTTCAATAATTTCCACAGTAGAACCCCCTTGTATATAATATACATTTAGGATATAGATTTAGATTGTATTTGTCAAATTTTTTGATAAAAAAGACACCCTTGCGGGTGCCTTTTCGTAGCTTGTTGGAATCGGGTGGACGTGATGGCAACAGACTACGATAGAGGGTAAAAAAATTAGTCCAGTAGGAGCCTGTAGTGGATGGTGAGCAGGTTTTTGGCCTTATCCCATGTGATGTGGTCAATGATGGAGCGGGCGGCGTTGCTGCGCTGCTCCAGAGGCGCCTTTTCGTCCTCGATGACGGCGAGGGCGTTTTTGATGGCTGCACGCATAACGGAGGCGTTTCCGGCGGTACGGTTGGCGGCAGATACGGAGCTGATCTCCTCATCGATGTGCGCGATCTGCGCCTGTGTGTCCTCCTTGGCAAGCCGGTACTCGTCCACGGTATCGACACCGGCCAGGAACGCCTCCCGCAGCCGCTCCAGGCGGCGCTCCAGCGACGCACGCTGGGTACGGAGTGCTGCCAGCGGATCACTACCGGCGCTGTTCGCGCGGAGGACTTCATAGCGCAGCTGACCGGAGGACGCGGCATCAGCGTGCAGCCGGGAGAGGATGGCGCCCTTGAGCAGATCGGAGCTGACATGCTGGGAGGTGCGGCAGCGGCCGCGCACATAGTTGTTGCACTTCCAGTAGTTCGGTGCGGCGAAGATCATCGTGGAGCCGCAGGCGGCACAGCGGACAAGACCGCTGATCCAATCCTTGTTGCTGCCAACGGGACGCGCTTTGTAGGGCATGGTGGCCTTGAGCTGGGCGACACGATCCTGGGCGCGCTGAAACTGCTCTTCGGATATGATCGGCTCGTGCTTGCCGTCGGCGAGAACGATGTCCGGATCACCGAAGTTCCGGCGGGTGCGGCCGGTGGGGTTCCACCGCAGCTTGCCGATGTAGACGGGGTTGCGGATGATATACTCCACAGTGCGGTTTTCAAACGGGTTGCCACGGTGCGTTCTGACACCCATAGCGTTGAGCCATTTTGCAATGGCGAAAAAGCCCTCGCCGGAGAGGAAGCGGGAGAATATCTCCTGCACATACACGGCTTCCTCCGGGACAGGAACAAGGACATTGTCCTTGACGCAGTAGCCGAAGGAGGGCGTGGCCTGAAGCTCGCCGCGCCGGTGCTTTTCCTCCATGCCGCGCTTGACCTCCTCGGCCAGATTGATGGAATAGTATTCGTCCATGGCCTCGATCATGGACTCCATGATGACGCCCATCTTGCCTTCCTCAATAGGCTCCTTGATGGAGATCACATCGATCTTCAGCTGTTTGCGCAGGATGGATTTGTAGTACACCGCATCGTCACGGTTGCGGGCGAAGCGGGAGAACTTCCACAGGAGGATGGCGTCAAAGGGCTTGGGCTTGGTCTTGGCGGTGGCGATCAGGCGGCGGAAGTCGTCGCGGCCTGTGACCTTGCGGCCGGACTTGGCCTCGTCCACGAAAACGAACTCGTCCGGAACAAGGTATCCGTTGGCCGCGCCCCACTTGCGAATCTCCACCAGCTGGGAGGCGGGGGAGAGCTCCACCTGATCCTCGGTGGACACGCGGATATAGGCCGCAGCGGTTTTGAAGTCGGTCATAGAAACACCTCTGCTTTCGTGTGTGATATACTCCATGCGTCGTTGCAATGCCGACATTTGGGCAAAAAGAATATTTCTTGAGAAAATGTGCAAACTAAAGTTTGCATTTTCAACATTTTGCCGAAAAAGTATGGTAGGATAATGGCCATGAACGGAAAGATCAGTGACCTTAGAAACTACTATGGACTCACCCAGAGGGAGATCGCAAGGCGGGTTGGGATCTCCAGCACAGCAATGAGCGCCATTGAAAGAGGTACACATGAGCCAAAAGTATCAACGGCGCTGCGGATAGCAAGGGAGCTGGGGACGACGGTAGAGGAATTGTGGGGTGAAAAAGGGGAAGAAAGCATCAGACGTGACGCATACAATAAAATTGGGGGATATGGAGATGAACGGAAAAAGCTTAGACGAAAAGATACTTGAGAGTTTCCGGCTGCTGACAGAGGAGGAGAAGCTGTTTATTCTTGCTGGCTTAATAAATACTCTATCTGAGCAAGCAGCATGCGCTTCTGATCATCAGAGAGACAACGTACAAGCTCCATCAGCTTGACATCCAGAGCAGAAAGACCGTCGCCCTCACCGGCGGCGGTTTTTTCTGAGCCAAACTCATCTTCCCAGCCCATCAAGTAGGCAGGGGTGACACCAAGGATGGCCGCGATGGGTCTGACGGAATCAATGGGCATCTTTTCAATATACCCATTTTCATAACGATATATGGTCGCAGGAGAACAACCGAGCCTCTCTGCAATATACTCAGCGGAGAATCCCAATTGTTTCCGGCGGCTTCGCATACGTTCACCGATAGTCATAAAATCACCTCTGCATATAAATAACACAGTTTTCGCAAAAATGCAATATTAAATTCGCAAAAATGATATTTTTGTATTGACAAGCAGAATCGTCTGTGGTATAAAGACAATAGGAACTCGCATTTATGCAAGAAAGGAGGATACGACATGAGCGCAAAAATGGAACTTCTTAAAAGAATCGCTAAGGAGAACGGAGTGACTATTGAGCAGATGGCCGCCAGTGCGGGCATGAGTACAGCGACACTGTATCGTAAAATCAAGGCCGGAGGCGGCACATTCACTGTCGAGCAGACAGAAAAGATTGCCGCCTGCACCAAGATGACACGAGATCAGGCTGTCGCTGTTTTTTTTGGCTAAAACTCGCATTTGTGCGAGTTATTGAAAGGGTGCGAAAAAACAGTCGAGGGAGGATCCTCGACTGCAGTGTATGCATCAGCTGCCCCTATTTACGGCGTTTTCCAAAAAGCAATGCTGCCAACACATAGAGCACAACGGGTGAAAAGGTGATGGCTAAACCGGCTATTGTGCCAATGGTTTCATGAGTTGACTTATCCTGAGCAGAGGACGCTTCGTCTTTGAGCAGCGGGAGTACATAAGGCTCATCGTCTGAGGTGGAGCCAGAGGACGTGCCGCTGTTGTGGCCGGTACGGTCATCAAAGCCATAGGGACAAACACCGCTTGGGTGCTGGTGCGCCGGATAGCCGTGATGGTAGTGGTATTCACCGGTGGAACGGTCGTAATGGCCGCCGGCAGCATCGGTGCTTCCGGGGTGAGCGAGAGCCACCGTGCAGCACAGGAGCAGCGCCAGGAGCGCTGTAAGCAGTCTTTTCAAGGCGTAGCACCTCCCCTTCAAGGCCAGTATAACACGGCGCGGGGACGGGTGCAAGAGATAGGACAATCCCGCATTGGCATAGGCTCAGAACATCAGGAAAGGAGTGACGCTTACATGGCGAAGAAGGAACGGCCGCCCATTACGGTAAAGGCCTATGTGATGGTGAACGGCGTGGAGACGGACGTGGACACGCTGGACGACGAGCGCCGGCGGCAGCTGGCGACGGCCATCAACACGACCGTGCTGAATACCTTCTTCGCGGGGAAGGCGCGCTTCTACCCGGCGGAGGAGTCGCACAGGGCGGACAGAGTCGTCCGCCCCTACGGACGGGACGTCGTACCCCAAGGGCATTTGTTCCGCTGCGCTCCACGGCAGGACGCCGTCCCCTACGGGCGGTTCAACGCACCTGCCCCATAGGGCGGCTCGCCCTCAGGCCGCCGTTTATCCGCAGGCGGTTTCGTCTACCGTGCAGCGGAGCAAAGCATCCCGCCCGTTATGCAGTGCGCCCACCTGCCCTTTCGTAGGCAACAGGCATCGTCCCTCCCACTGACCTGTCACGGGATGGT
>OQVL01002134.1_pt1 | contig 12052 bp, 12 predicted proteins | sample 1691501 | NCBI WGS metagenome assembly OQVL01 (sample SAMN03418253, study PRJEB22391) | human gut metagenome | biome: human-gut; feature: organic feature; material: feces | host: Homo sapiens | place: Tanzania | collected 2013-01
AGGGTAGACGTACGCTTTATACTTATTTCAGTAGGAAGGAGGATGTCTATTACGCAGTGATAGAGTCGGAATTGGAGCGTCTTTCTGACAAGCTTGACGAAGTGGCTGCCAGTAAGATTCGACCTCAAGACAAAATCATCGAATTGATTTATACCCACTTGAGCATGATCAAAGAGACCGTTGTCAGAAATGGAAATCTGAGAGCTGAGTTCTTCCGCAATATTTGGATGGTGGAAAAGGCTCGCAAGAATTTCGATGAAGACGAGATTGAACTTCTCAGGAAAGTTTATTCCGAGGGAAAGGCAGACGGCGAGTTTGACATAGACAATGTGGATTTGGTGGCTGACATCACGCACTATTGCATCAAAGGTCTCGAAGTTCCGTTTATATATGGTCGGATTTATAGTTTTATTTCCAACAATTTTATTGGTATATCATATTATTGGAACAAATTTACAAAAAAAATATGGAAAGAAGGAATAGAATGAAAAATTTTAAAGAAATAGAAAAAAAATGGCAAAAAAAATGGGAAGAAGAAGAAACTTTTAAAGTAACAGAAGATAAAAATAAAAAGAAATTTTATATGCTTGTTGAATTTCCATATCCATCAGGCGCGGGTCTTCACGTTGGTCATGCCCGTTGTTTTACAGCTTCTGATGTACCTGAACGGGTTGAGAACCCGGAATATGCGCAGGAACCGGAGCTTGTGTGCCAGCCAGCTCACAGCCCTGATGAGCCACCCGAACTTGCGGGCAGCCCAGCGGCCGGTGCGGTAGAGCCGGCGGTGTTTTCTTATTTGCTTAAAATCTTTCATTATGCTTTCTTACTTAAATTCTTCGGCCAAGCTGGTCGATGATGGAATTCTTCCAGGCCACGAAATCGCCCTGCTCGATATGATGGCGGGCGTCGGTTACGAGGCGCAGATAGAAAGAGAGGTTGTGGATGCTGGCTATCTGCATCGCCAGCAGCTCCTGTGCCTTGAAGAGGTGGTGGAGGTAGGCCTTTGTGGTTACGAGGTCGATGTCGCAGCCGTCTGGATCTACCGGACTGAAGTCTTTCTCCCACTTCTTGTTGCGCATGTTCATCGTGCCCTGATAGGTGAAGAGCATGGCGTTGCGGCCGTTGCGGGTCGGCATTACGCAGTCGAACATGTCTACGCCGCGCTCGATGGCTTCGAGGATGTTCTGCGGGGTTCCTACGCCCATCAGATATCTCGGCTTGTCTTTCGGCAGGATTTCGTTCACTACTTCTATCATCTCATACATCACCTCGGTAGGTTCTCCTACGGCAAGTCCGCCGATGGCATTTCCGTCGGCTCCCTTGTCGGCAATGTATTTGGCTGCTTCGCGGCGCAGGTCCGGGAAGGTGCAGCCCTGAACGATAGGGAAGAGACTCTGCTGATAGCCGTAGAGGGGCTCGGTTTCGTTGAACCGCTTGATGCAGCGGTCTAGCCAGCGCTGGGTGAGCATGAGACTGTTCTTGGCGTACTGGTAATCGCTCTGTCCCGGTGGACATTCATCGAAGGCCATCATGATGTCGGCTCCGATGATACGCTCGGTGTCCATCACATTCTCCGGTGTGAAGAAGTGCTTGCTGCCGTCGATGTGGGAGCGGAACTCGCAGCCTTCTTCCTTGAGCTTGCGGATGCCGGTGAGCGAGAAGACCTGGAAGCCGCCGCTGTCGGTGAGGATAGGACGGTCCCAGCCGTTGAACTTGTGCAATCCGCCTGCTGCCCTGATGACGTCAAGACCTGGGCGCAGGTAGAGGTGATAGGTGTTTCCGAGGATAATCTGTGCCATGACCTGCTTCTTGAGTTCCTCGAAGTGGACGCCCTTCACGCTTCCCACGGTTCCTACGGGCATGAAGATTGGGGTCTTGATCTGTCCGTGGTCGGTGGTGATGATGCCTGTACGCGCATCGCTTGCTTTATCTGTTACTTGTAATTCAAATTTCATTTCTATTCTTTTTTATCATTTTCCTCAATGCTGAAGTCTGTAGGGTTTTTCACCTTCTCGTCGGTCAGCGCGAACTGCCAGACGTCAGCCACATTCTCTACATAGTGGAAGTCTACGCCCTTGAGATATTTCTCCGGTATTTCCTCTACGTTCTTCTGGTTCTCCCTGCACATCACGATGTGCTTGATTCCTGCCCGCTTGGCTGCCAGAATCTTCTCCTTGATTCCGCCTACCGGGAGCACTTTGCCGCGGAGGGTTATCTCGCCGGTCATGGCTGTGTTGGCACGCACCTTGCGCTGGGTGATGGCTGAGGCAATGCTGGTGGCGATGGTGATTCCGGCAGAAGGACCGTCTTTCGGGGTGGCTCCCTCAGGCACGTGGATGTGGATGTTCCACTGCTCGAAGATGCGGTAGTCTACCTGCAGCAGGTCGATGTGCGACTTGACGTATTCCAGTGCGATAATGGCCGATTCCTTCATCACGTCGCCCAGATTTCCGGTCAGGGTGAGCTTGCCTGCCTTGCCCTTGCTGAGCGAGGTCTCGATGTAGAGGATTTCGCCGCCCACTGAGGTCCAGGCGAGTCCGGTTACCACTCCTGCGTAGTCGTTGCCCTGGTAGATGTCGCGGTTGAACGGCGGATTGCCCAGCAGGTCTTTTACTTCGGCAGGGGTGATGGTGTAGTTCTCCAGCTCCTGGTTGCAGGCTAGTTTGTAAGCCATCTTGCGCAGACTCTTGTCAATCTGTTTCTTCAGCTGTCTTACGCCGCTCTCCCGGGTGTAGTGCTCGATGATGAATTCGAGGGCATTCTTGTTGAAACTTACCTTCGGCGAAACCTTGTCGAGTCCGGTGTTTTCCAGCTCTTCCGGAACGAGGTGGCGCTTGGCAATCTCTGTCTTCTCTTCGGTGATGTAGCCGCCTACTTCTATCAGCTCCATACGGTCGAGGAGCGGACGTGGAATGACGCTCAGGTCATTGGCTGTGGCGATGAAGAGCACCTTGGAGAGGTCGTAATCCATATCGAGATAATTGTCGTGGAAGGCATTGTTCTGTTCCGGGTCCAGCACTTCGAGCAGGGCTGATGCTGGGTCGCCGTTGAAATTGCTCTGCGCTACCTTGTCAATCTCGTCGAGGATGAATACCGGATTGCTGCTGCCTGCCTTCAGTATGTTCTTGATGATGCGGCCCGGCATGGCTCCCACATAGGTGCGGCGGTGACCGCGGATTTCGGCTTCATCGTGCAGACCGCCCAGCGACATGCGTACGTACTTGCGCTTCATGGCTGCTGCGATGCTCTTGCCCAGACTGGTCTTTCCTACGCCCGGAGGACCGTAGAGGCAGAGGATAGGACTCTTTTTGCCGCCGTTCAGCGCTCTTACGGCGAGGTATTCCAGAATGCGCTCCTTTACTTTCTCCATGCCGTAGTGGTCGATCTGGGGTTTGCCGTCCAGCCCCAGCTTCTTTTCCACTTCCAGCTCCACCGGCAGGCCATGGGTATCCCAGCCGGCCTTGCGCAGCACGGATTTGCCCTTCATGGTCTGATACCGGGGGATCAGATCCTTGATGGCGCGGGTTTCCACATGGCCGATATGGGGCCGGCCGTTCGCGGTAGGCGGGCCATCGTAAAAGGTGAAGGTGTCCTTGGCGTCGTCCCGAAGATGAAAGCTCTTTTCTACGATGCCGTTTTCCTTCCAGAACTTGAGCACCTCAAGCTCCCGGGCCTCCTACTGCGATTGCAGTTGCAACACCAACAATATTTCCGGTTCCGATTGTTGCAGAAAGAGCAGTACATAAAGCACCAAAACTTGATATATCACCATCGCCACTTTCCTCATTTTTTATCATTTCCTTACCATTTGTTAATTCTTTTAACATCTCATTTTCTATGATAATTTCATTTTGAAAATCACCTGTATTTTCTAAAATCAACTTATCATCTATCATATCTTTATTTTCCATAATTAGACTCCTACTCCACTAATTACATCTTTAGCACTGATTACTTTGCCAAACTCATTATTCTCGCATAGTTCAATGAAGGCATTTAATTCTGGTACTGCTGTTTTCGCGATCTCACTGGTAAACAACTTTTTATCCCCAGTAACTACAAGAACTTTTTTCTCACGACTCATACTTACGCATAATCGATTCTTTGACATAAGAAAGCCGAAAAGCCGCTGCTGCTCTTTTTCGCCCTCTTCTGAATCTCTCAAATATTTGTTATAAGCATTCGTATAAATTTTCTCAGAAGTACTTCGAACAGCACACAGAATAACTGCATCAAACTCCATTCCCTGGAAGGCATCTACTGTTCCTATCCTGATTCTTTCCTCCAATTCCATCTTTTCACCAAATTCATTTTCTTCAGATTTATCATCCGATTCAACAAATTTGTATTCATCAAGAAAATCACCATTCTTATTACATATTCCGAGATTATTTAATTCCTTTCTTACTTCAGCACATTGAGCAGAATAAAAACTAATTATTCCAAAAGTTTTCTTTTTTTCTGAATCACTATCAAGCCATTGTTTCAGCATTTTAGCAGCAACTCTAGCTTCTGCCGTTCTATAACGGCTTTTCATATTATTCTTTTGTTCTTTATAATCACCCTCATCATGAGGAACATCACACCAGACAGCAGCTTTTCCACTAACAAACGGTAACTTATGTGTGAATTTTTCTGGTCCCAAAGGAGAATCAAATCCTTCACCATATGATTTATAGAAGTATTCACTTACAAAATTTCCCAATAATGGATGCATACGGTATTGTTTATCCAATGTTATCTTTTTTGCTACTTCCAACTGATTAAATAATCTTTCAAAAGTACTTTCATTCAAATATGCGATTTCTTCTTTATTTGCTGTTGCTTCTTCCAATTGCCTTTCAATTTCCTGATCTACTTGCTGCGGTAATTGTCTCTGATCACCAACAAGGATAATATGTTTTCCTTTTGCCAAAGGAATCAATAAATCAGGAGGAGGAACACGTGCAGCCTCATCTACAATTACATATTCATAAGGAGTTTCTCCAGTTTCTAATGTATCTAATCCCATACCTCTTCTTGACTTAGATATTTCACTTCCTTCTACTTGCTGTACTGTAGCTGCAAAAACAGGATTATATTCTAGGAGCGTATTCCATACTCCTTCTGGATTTGTTCTCAGTTCACTAATAAAACTTGATAATACAGCATTCATTTTTTCTGCGGGATCCAAAGGATTGTTCTTTATTCTTTCTGTTACCTCATCAAGAATCTGATTAATTGCCAGGTTTTCTTTTCTTACGCGGAAATCGTTAGCTGGCAGATATTCATCAATAAGAAGTTCTTTATATTCTTCAAGCTCTTCGAGAAAATCAAGTGGAGCTTCCGGCACATCCTTCGTCAAAAGCATTTCCTTTGTGAGTGTATACCCATTTTCATGACTGATCTCTCCAACCTTAAAATAGTCTTCCCGATAACAGTCTTTTTTTTGCAGGATCTGCTTTAATCCATTCAGACGACGCACTCCGATACGCACCATATCATCTTCATAGATACCGCCAATATAACCAATGCTGCGATACTCCTTCTCGTCCATCAGATAATGCACCATATCGTTTAATCCCTGCTCATAATCCATGAGGATCTGATCAAATTCATAATCCTTCTTATCTGAATTAACAAACAGAATCTCCGTGCTCAGTGACCGCAAAAAATCAACTTCCACTTCCGAGAACAATCCAAATGCAATGATACCGTCCACCTGTTTTACTTCTCCATAAATCAGACGTAAAAAGGCGATATCTGCTTTCTGCGCAATACTTCCGGATAAGATATCCTCCGATGTAATGCTCACATCCGGTCTGTCTCTTCTTACGATATGCCAGTCCGCAACTCCGATGACGATCTGTCTGTCTCGTTTGGCATGACGCATCTTAGGCGGGACATATTTCAACTCATGAGCGATTTTAATTATCTGGTTTTTTACCTCAGGTGTCACAGATAATGTCTCATCCTGATTCAACACTCTCGACACCGTTGCCGCCGACACATGTGCCAGCTTGGCAATCTCTTTGATTGTTGCCATATAATCACGCCTTTCTTCTGCATTATATTTCACGATTTTGCAGATTTCAATAGCTTTAGTAAAGTTTTACTAAAATTTTACTCAGTTTATACAAAAGAGAGAATATTTATCAGGTACGTTAATAAAAATCATTAATTCTGCTGATAAATATTCTCCCGTTTACTGAAAAACAAACCTGTTTTTTCCTTTTTTATATGATCATATTTTTGATTGTTCCGATGGATATGTAATTGGAAAGAACTGCTCCCGCATCCGTTCCATCCGCCGCTTCCGTTTCCGGCAGCCCTGCAGCTGAAAAAATACAGCTTCCGTCCGGTCTGTCCGTTCTCTTGTAGTTATCCCGGTAATACTGGTTCTGATCCGGGATACGATCCCACAGGATTCCTTTGTATTCCTCTACAGTGCATCCCGGGAAATTGACGTTCCAGATCTCATTTTGCGGTAATGTTTTGGAGATCAGTTCTTTTGCAACCGGTTCTAAATATGTATTTAAAACCTCACACTCATCTTCCTCCGCAACGGAAAATGCGATCGCCGGGACACCCCAGCAGAGAGCCTCCATCGCCGCTCCGATCGTACCGGAATATAAGATATCCCGTCCAACGTTATAGCCTGCATTGATCCCGGAAAATACGATATCCGGTTTTTCTGTCATCAGACATCCAAGTGCCACTTTCACGCAGTCTGCCGGGGTTCCCCACACACTGTACGCCGTCACACCTGTGGTCGGAAAATCATACGGTTTTACCTCTAAATCGCCACGCACGGTGATCCGGTGTGACATGGCACTGCACTGTGCTGCCGGAGCCACCACCCATACTTCGCCAAGTCCTGCTGCCATCTGCACAAGACGCTTTATGCCCGGTGCTTTAATTCCATCATCGTTTACTACTAAAATCCGCATAAATTCTCTCTTCTACTTATTTTTTGATATAGTATTTGAATGTGCGTCTAAAAATTTATTTCCATTTTTATGAATCATATGTGTCGGTTCTTCTGCCACCCATATTTCCGTATCCCATGCAATTGATAAGAATTTTTGTTGGCATTTCTTCATTGTCTGGAATGCCGTCACAAAAATAATTTCTATATCTTTCGGACAATCTTTACAATATTCCTTAATTTTGGATACACGTTCTATCGTAAGTTCTCCTGTTGACGTATATGCCTCTATAAAAAGCAGCCATTTCTTTTCTTCCTGGTATAATATCAGATCCGGAAGCATTGCATGTTCCAACACTGTTATGTTCAACTCATTTAAAAACTCAACGTCTTTGACCAATTCCCGCTTCTTTGTATCACCAATATATAATAATTTTGCACCTGGTACAAATATAGGGACAAACTCTTCTAAGATTGCTGCTTGAAGCTTATTATGAGCCGATCTTTTCAGATGAAACAGAATCATCTCTAATTGTCTCACGGGAATTTTCACTATAACCACCACGCTTTAAATCTGTTCCACCTTTATTAGGATAATATTCATTCATGAACACAATCATATCATGTGTTCTGGCATAACTTTCCTCTACCTGAGACCATTTTGATTTTTCTTTTACACGTGCAACAGCCAGTAAAGTCAGAATAGTCCGTGTATTTTTCAATTTTGAAGGCATCTGCAATACTTCAAGTATTTCGCGCATTTCATTCATCTTTCTGTAAGGGTATTCTTTCATTTAAAGCTCCTTTTTCTTCTGCTCTATCCAATACATTGCCTTAAAATTTCATCGCTGGATAACATATTATCTCTGGTAAAATAATCACCCTGTTTTTTCCATTCTCTCATTGCAGTTTTTCCTATTTTCTGTAGTACATCCTTTGCCGGAATCGGCATTGTATTTAATTCTGCCGAATTTACCTGTGTGCTGCCATTTAACATCCGATAATAACGTTCCCATATATCAGAAGACAATAACGTATAAAACCCATATACCTCACAAAGACTAATCCGTTCTCCTACTTTAATTAAATAATTTAAATGATTTTCTGCGGTAAATTGTTTATATGCAAAAGCATCTGCTAAATGCAAGGCTGGCTGTAGTCTGCGTTTTTCTTCTTTTGCCGTCGCTCTCTTTAAAAAAACTGTATTCTGATTTTCCATCACATTCTTCTTAGATTCATCTTTTACTACAAAATACTGTGGTTTCTCTGTCTGAGCAGGAAATACTATTCTTCCTTCTAATACATTACATGAATGAAGCAATGGAATTGTAGACTCTTTTTTCTCCCACGCTATATACTCCTTATTACGAAATTCTACTACCTGTCCCGTTTTAAATCGAAAGCCCGCCTCTTCGACCGTATTAGGCATTTTCTTCATATAGTTTAATACCTTTAAATCTTCTTCATCTGATGGAAGTACAAAATAATGCTCTTTTCCTTCTGGCAAACAATTTCCACTCTCTACCTGAATTTCTTTTACTTTGCCTAAATCCTGCGCATTCTGACTAATCGCAATGATAATATTCCGAGACTGACTTTTCGATTTCTTTCCATAAGTAATCATTGTTTCCTGCAAGATATCATCACTATGTCCCTCTTTCCCTTTGAATACGCTATTTCGAGATTCAAACAAATGTACACGCTGAATATCCATACTATCCATAAAATAGCTTCTGAAACTTTTAAAATATGTCCCTGATGTCCAGGATCTTGGCGTAATAAATACAAACTCTCCATTTGTCCTCAGCATTTTAACTGCCATAGCCATAAACAGGAAATACATATTAGGCTGACCATGCACTATTTCACTCATACACACGGACTCTGCGGCCTCCTTGCGAATTTTCAAATATGGAGGATTGCTGATCACAATGTCAAATAATCCTTTGCTTTTCTGCATCTCCCAATATTTCTGATTGTCAACAATAAAATTTTCTTTCTGGGTCTTTATAAATAATTTTACCTGTTTTTGGCTGCAATAACTACTTATTATTTCTATATTCTTTTTTAACAATGACTGTATATTTTTGTCGTTCTCATATAATACTACAGAAATTTCCCGTGCTGTTCCTCGTGCAATTAAATGCTCTACCACTGCTGCTGTCAACAGACCATTCCCGGCACCTGGATCGAGTATTTTAACCTTTTCAGATTCCGTTCTTATAAGCGATGCCATATACTCTGCCGTCTGTATCGGAGTAAAAAACTGACCGTAGCTCTTTCTTTCTTTTTTAGGAAAAGAATTTACATATTCAATTGTATTTTTCATTATCTCTTTCAGCATACGATCTCCTCCATCTTGTCTTTTTATTATACTTTATACCTCGAAAAAAAGCAATGATTATCGAACATATATTCTGTTTTTTCCCAATTATATCAAAAAAATCCCTACATTGTCTGTAAATACAACAGACTTTGTAAGGATTTAATTTGCTTGTGTCCTCTATTGTAATGAAAGTGTTACCGTCAATACTCCACCCGATGCAGATGCCTGGATCAGAAGCGGTTGTGAAAAAGTATTGGTAAACTTAAGGTCTTTGCTCGTTCCTGCGATCGCTGCATCATATCCTGCCGGAAGATATATTACCGGCAGTGAATGCGGATAACGCTCGGTTGCAGGAAGACCCGCATGCAACATTGCAGCGTAAAGTGTCGATGATACCTGGCACACACCTCCACCGGTTCCCGTGCCGACCGTTCCACTGATATAGATCGGTGCTACAACATAACCGTTCGCTGATGTACGCGGCAGAATAGTCGAGCTAAAGGAAAATGATTTTCCCGGCTGTACTACAACACCATTGATGCGGGCTGCTGCCAGCTCTACGTTAACAGCTCTCGGAACTGTCGCATCATATTCTGTTGTACAGGTACCGATCACATTGCCCTGTACCGTGGCAGTATCCGTTGTAGCTGCATCAGTAACAGTAGCAGCGGATGCGCTTCCTGTTCCGCCTCCGTCTCTGCCCTCTGCCTTACCACATGTCACATAATGGCGGCAATATGCTGCCATGTCGTCACCAAATGCCTGCTGCAGATCTGCGTATTTTGCCCGGTATGCCTGTGGATTGAAATCCGCAGAACAGCTTCTTCCTTCTCTTAATCCGTAATTTACAAAATGATTAAAAAGTGCTGCTTTATTATTGCCAAAAGCAGCGGCTACATCCGGATATGCACTGCGGTAATAATCTGCATCAAAAACTGCCTGATATGCGCTGCGTTCTGCCGCTGTTGCAGCTTCAGTAAACGCCGGGTTCGTCATCAGAAGCCCTGCACATGCCGCAACCGCCAACATCTTTTTCGTCCAATTTTTTCTTTTTATCATGGTATCCTCCCGCGATTGTACCTTATATCTGGTACTGTAGTTATTGCATCATCATATCAGACATGGAAGAATTATACAATAGTGCACTTTCACGGCAGATCAAATTTCCTCTTCACAGCCTCCACCAGATAATCCGCTGTCCCTTCCGTTCCAAGCATACTGCTGTCGATCATGATCTCCTTAAACCGCTGGTCATTTGGTAAAAATCCTGCATAATGCATATGATAATGATCTCTTGCCTCATCGACCGCGCGGATCATTTTACGCGCCTCATCTTCATCCATGTTCAGATCGTTCACACAATTTGCAACCCTCGCCTCATAAGGCGCATAAATGTATACCCGTAGCAGATCCGGTTCATCCGCAAGAATAAAATCCGAACAGCGTCCGACAATAATACAGGATTCCCGTTCTGCAAGGAATTTAATAATATTCTGTTGTGCATCAAACAATTTGTTCTGAAGATCATCCGTCTGGGTCCCAAGCGGATACATCATACGTCTGAAACTGTTTGTTTTTACTCTTTTTTTTGCACTCTCTTCAATCTCATCAATCTTTGATACCGGAAGATTCAGCTTTTTCGCAGCCTCCTCCACAATATCGCGATCATAAAATTCCACACCTAATTTTTCACTCATCCTCATTGCAATTGGACGTCCAAGACTTCCAAACTGTCTGGCTATCGTGACAATATATTTTTTCTTTTCCATGATAATTCCTCCGTTCCGGCTCTGATTTTAAACAATAGAATATACGTTCCACAAACTTTTCTACACTGCCATTCACTTCTACATTACCACACCAAGGATCAGAAATCCCACGATGGAGACTGCAGCTCCGATCAAAACATATGGAAGCTGTGATCCCGCATGTTCAAGGTTGTCAATTCCTGCTCCGTTTGAAGCTAAAACTGTTGTATCGCAGTAAAAACATGCATGATTTCCAAATGCACATCCGGAGAGGATCGCTGCCATCACAAGCACGATGTCAGCCCCAACACTCGCGCCAAGAGGAAGTAAAACAGGTGCAACCAGCGTACATACGCCCCATGCATTTGCGATCATAAATGCAAGCAGTCCCACAATGATAAATGCGATCATCGGAAATACTGCCCCCGACATGATCGGCTTGCATAAGTCTACAAAAAACTCCGTCATCTCCATTTCACTTGCGATTTTCTGGAAAGTCAACGCTGAAATTAATAGGATAATGATTGGAAGCATATCTGCAAAACCTTTTACAAACGTATCCCAGAATTCGGAGAAGGTCATGATCTTTGCCCCTATATATAATACCATGCAGACTAAAATTGCAATAATTGCTGCTATGACAAGATCACCGGTTACAACTGCAATGCCGACTAATATTGCAAGTGGAATGATAAAAAACCAAACGCTTCTTCCTTCCTCCTCACCATATTCGGAACCAATGTTGTATTTTCTGCTGACATCGCTGTATGTTTTTCCGGTTGTGGAAACACGGTCATATGCTTTTTTCATTCCGCCAAGCTTTGGGAACCAACCCATACAGAAGAGAAATACAATGATCAGTGCCACGATCGGATATACACAATACGGAACCGCCATCAAGTAGGTTTTCATCAGGCTACCGCCTGCAAGACTCTTAACACAGTCCTGCTGAAGGAAAATTGCTCCGAAATATGCTGCCCAGGAAGAAAACGGGATCAACACACAGACCGGGGCACCCGTGCTTGTGAAATTCAATTCGTGTTGCCATGTGTCCTCCAGAACGTATCGTCA
>OQVL01002136.1_pt1 | contig 12046 bp, 10 predicted proteins | sample 1691501 | NCBI WGS metagenome assembly OQVL01 (sample SAMN03418253, study PRJEB22391) | human gut metagenome | biome: human-gut; feature: organic feature; material: feces | host: Homo sapiens | place: Tanzania | collected 2013-01
AATATACCTTACTACGTGTGGTCGATAAAGAAAGACCACTCTAACAAAGAGGAGGTTGAGAAGGCAGAAATGGAGTTGCTGAAGAAAGAGAAGGTGACATTCATCGTGTTGGCACGCTACATGCAGATCATCACCGACGGCATGATAAGCGCTTACCCACACAAGATCATCAACATCCATCATTCATTCCTACCAGCCTTCATTGGTGCTAAGCCTTATCATCAGGCATGGGAAAGAGGCGTGAAGATTATCGGCGCCACAAGCCACTATGTAACCGCCGACTTGGATGCAGGTCCTATCATCGAGCAGGACGTCACCCGCATCACCCACAAGGACACTCCTGAGAGCCTCGTGCTCAAAGGCAAAGACTTGGAGAAGATTGTATTGTCGAGAGCCGTGACTAAGCACATAGAGCGCAAGATTCTGACATACAACAACAAGACGATAATATTCAGTTAGGGAACCTTCCCTACACACACAGCATAATAACACATAACACAACATCAGAACTGTGAAAGTAGCAATAGTAAAATACAATGCTGGCAACATTTACTCCGTGGTCAACGCCATGCGACGACTCGGAGTGGAGCCCATCATCACCGACGATGCTGAGGTGCTGGCTTCTGCCGACAGGGTGCTGTTTCCCGGACAGGGCGAGGCAAGCTCTACGATGGCGTATATCAAGGAGCATCAGCTCGACCGCATCATCCTCGACTTAAAGCAGCCCGTACTGGGCATCTGCATCGGTCAGCAGCTATTGTGCAAGCATAGCGAAGAGGGCAATACCGACTGCATGGGATTATTCCCGATGGAGGTGAAACGCTTTCAGCCTACGTGCCACGAAGACAAGGTGCCGGCAATAGGATGGAACAGAATAGAGCTTGGCGATGAGCCTTGCAAGCTATTCAAGGGATTGGAAGAAAGTCCGTATGTTTACTTCATTCATAGCTACTATGTACCTGTGAGTCAATGGACTATCGCTACAGCCAACTACACATTACCATTCTCTGCAGCGCTGCACAAGGACAACTTCTATGCCACGCAGTTTCACCCAGAGAAGAGCGGAAAGGTGGGAGAACAGATTCTGAAAAACTTCATGGAGATTGACTTATGATAGAACTAATACCAGCCATCGACATCATCGACGGCAAATGTGTGAGGCTCACCAAGGGCGACTACAATCAAAAGACCGTCTACAACGATTCGCCAGCCGACGTGGCACGACAGTTTGAGGACATGGGATTCAAACGCCTACATGTGGTTGACCTCGATGGAGCAAAGTCGAAACATATCGTCAACGACCATGTGCTGAAGGCTATTACCGATGCAACAAACTTGAAGGTAGACTTCGGAGGCGGACTAAAAACCGACGACGACCTGAAGAAGGCTTTCGAGGCTGGAGCAAGCATGGTGACAATAGGCAGCATTGCGGTGACAAAGCCTGAGCTATTCTTGAGTTGGCTCGAAGAATATGGCGCCGACAAGCTGATATTGGGAGCCGACGTAAGAAACGGCAAGATTTCGATAAACGGATGGAAGGAAGACTCTGCAGAAGAGCTGTTGCCATTCCTGAAACAATATGTAGACCACGGAGTGAAAAACGTGCTCTGTACGGAGATATCGAAAGACGGCACCCTGCAAGGACCTGCCATCGAACTATATCGCCAAATCATGGACGCCTACCCCACCCTGCACCTCATAGCAAGTGGCGGTGTGGGCTGCACCAACGACATTCGCAACCTTAACGAGAGCGGCATTCCTGCCGTGGTATTCGGCAAGGCATTCTATGAAGGAAAAATAAATATCGAAGAGCTATGGCAACTTTAGCAAAACGCATCATACCATGCCTCGACGTGAAGAATGGCGAAACCGTTAAGGGCACCAACTTCGTGAATCTGCGTAGCGCTGGCGACCCTGTGGCTTTGGGCAAAGCTTATAGCGATATGGGAGCCGACGAGCTGGTGTTTCTCGACATCACGGCAAGCTTCGAGGAGCGCAAAACCTTTACCGACATGGTGACAAAGGTGGCGCAAGAGATAAACATCCCGTTCACCGTGGGTGGCGGAATAAATAAACTGGAAGACGTGGAACGTCTGCTCAATGCCGGAGCCGACAAAGTGAGCATCAACTCAGCAGCCATCCGCACACCTAACCTCATCGACGAGATAGCTGGCAAATTTGGCTCGCAAGTGTGTGTGTGCGCTATCGATGCACGCCACGACGAAGACGGTTGGCATTGCTACGTGAAGGGAGGCAGAGAACGAGTAGAACTCGGACTCTTCGACTGGGCACACCAGGTGCAAGAGCGTGGCGCTGGCGAGATATTATTCACCAGCATGGATCACGACGGAGTGAAGCAAGGATTTGCCAACGAAGCTTTGGCTGAGCTTGCCGACAACCTGTCGATACCCGTGATAGCAAGTGGCGGCGCAGGCACCATGGAGCATTTCAAAGATGCTTTCGTAAAGGGCAAAGCTGATGCAGCATTGGCAGCAAGCGTGTTCCACTTTGGCGAAATCGCCATACCTGAGCTAAAAGATTATCTCTGGCAACAGGGAATAAACGTGAGGAGATAAGCTCTCACACGCGCACATATATATATAATAAGGTAACAGACAAAACACAACGCAAAAATGGAAATAGACTTTGAAAAGACAGGCGGACTCGTTCCTGCCATCATACAGGATGCAAATACAAAGAATGTATTGATGCTTGGATACATGAACCAAGAGGCTTTCGACAAAACCATGGCTACAGGCAAGGTTACCTTCTGGAGCCGCTCGCGCAACTGCCTCTGGACAAAGGGCGAAACATCGGGCAACTTTCTCGACCTGGTGAGCATCAAGAACGACTGCGACAACGATACGCTACTCGTCAAGGCTGTACCTCATGGTCCAACATGCCACAAAGGTACCGACACCTGCTGGGGCGAAGACAACGAGAGCAATCCTTTGGCTTTTCTCTCAGAGCTACAGGACTTCATAGAGCGTCGCCACGAAGAGATGCCTGAGGGCAGCTACACCACAAGTCTTTTCCAAAAAGGCGTTAACCGCATAGCACAGAAAGTGGGCGAAGAAGCTCTCGAGACTGTCATCGAAGCCACCAACGGCACCAACGACAAACTCATCTACGAGGCTTCAGACATGTTCTACCACCTCATAGTGCTGCTCACCGAAAAGGGCCTACGCATAGAGGATGTGGCTGCAGAACTGCAAAAACGCCACGACCCTAACTGGGATAAAGCCCGAAGGGTGAAAAAGAGTAAAGAGTAAATTGCTAATAAAAGATATGCTAATAGAATATAAAAACGTAAACATCTACCAGCAAGGCAAATTAGTGCTTGAGGGTGTAGACTTCCATGTAGACGAAGGAGAATTCATCTACATCATTGGTAAGGTGGGCTCGGGAAAGAGTTCACTACTGAAAACAACATACTGCGAGCTCGACCTCATGAAAGACGAGGCTGAGAAGGCAGAAGTGTTAGGACGCAATGTGGTGAGTCTGAAACGCAAGGAAATACCTGCACTAAGACGCGAATTGGGAATAATATTCCAAGACTTCCAGTTATTGCACGACCGCACGGTTTACGACAACCTGGAATTCGTGCTTAAAGCTACAGGATGGAAAAACAAGAAAGATATTAAAAAGCGTATCGACGAGGTGCTGGCTGATGTAGGCATGCAAGAGAAGATACACTCTATGCCTCACGAACTATCGGGTGGCGAACAGCAGCGTATTTCTATAGCTCGCGCATTGCTCAACGAGCCAAAGGTGATAATTGCCGACGAGCCAACGGGAAACCTCGACCCAGAAACAGCAACATCAATCCTGAATGTGCTGAAGAGCATCACTCAGACCGGCACCGCCGTGGTGATGACCACTCACAACTTGCCTATCATCGACCAGTTCCCAGGCATCGTTTACCAATGCAAGGACGGTCACATGGCAGACATCACTAAGGATTTCACTAAGCTCTCAATAAGTGAAGAGTGAAGAGTGAAGAATCAAATGGATTTGAAGGATAATTAAGAAAAAAGAAAAAGAAAGAAAAAAAAATAAACGATATGAACATGCAAGTAATGAAGTTTGGAGGTACCTCGGTAGGTTCTCCTGAAAGAATGAAAAATGTTGCCAAGCTCATAACAGAGTCTGGCGAACCAACTTTCGTAGTGCTCTCGGCAATGAGCGGCACAACAAACTCATTGGTGGAAATTAGCGACTATCTGTATAAGAAGAATCCAGAAGGCGCAAACGAGGTTATCAACAACCTTGAGAAGAAATACTTGCAACACGTAGAAGACCTCTACTCCACCGAAGAATATAAGCAGAAGACACGCGACCTGTTGCAGCAGGAGTTCAACTATCTGCGCTCATTCACAAAAGACTTGTTTACAAGCTTCGAGGAAAAGAGCATCGTGGCTCAGGGCGAAATCATCAGCACCAACATGGTGGTGAACTATCTTCAGGAGTGTGGCGTTAAGGCTGTGTTGCTCAATGCACTCGACTTTATGCGCACCGACAAGAATGCTGAGCCTGACACCGCTTATATCAAGGAGAAGCTACATGCCATCATGAAGGACAATGAGGGCTATCAGATTTACATCACCCAGGGCTTCATCTGCCGCAACGCTTATGGCGAGGTAGACAACTTGCAGCGTGGTGGTTCTGACTATACAGCATCGCTCATCGGCGCTGCTCTGCCAGCTTCTGAGATTCAGATTTGGACCGACATCGACGGAATGCACAACAACGACCCTCGTATCGTTGATAAGACAGAGGCTGTGAGACAGCTCAACTTCGAAGAGGCTGCCGAGCTCGCATACTTCGGAGCTAAGATTTTGCACCCTACATGTGTGCAGCCAGCTAAATATGCAGGCATTCCTGTACGATTGAAGAACACCATGGACCCTAAGGCCGAGGGCACCATCATCGACAACGTGATAGTACGTGGCAAAATCAAGGCTGTGGCAGCTAAGGACAACATCACAGCTATCAAGATTAAGTCGTCGCGCATGCTCTTGGCAACAGGATTCTTGCGCAAGGTATTCGAGATTTTCGAGAGCTATCAGACTCCTATCGACATGATTGCAACATCAGAAGTTGGTGTGAGCATGAGTATCGACAAAGACGACCACCTGAACGAAATCGTTGACGAGCTCAAGAAATATGGTACTGTGACCGTAGACTCCAACATGTGTATCATCTGCGTAGTTGGCGACCTCGACTGGAGCAACCTCGGTTTCGAAACCATCGCTACCGACGCTATGAAGAACATCCCTGTACGCATGATTAGCTATGGCGGTAGCAACTACAACATCTCGTTCCTTATCAAGGAGAGCGACAAGAAGCAAGCGCTGCAGAACTTGAGCAACGTATTGTTTAATAAGTAAAGCATAAATCACATCATCTTTTTCAGCCCATCTCTCTCCAATACAGAGGGATGGGCTATACAACAACACACACAGAACAAGACAATTCAGATGAAAGGTACATTTCCAATAGATAAATTCCAAGGCATACAGACGCCATTCTACTATTACGACACCGACTTGCTGCGCCAAACCCTGAAGGCTATCAACAACGAAGTGGACAAGCATCCAGGATACCATGTGCACTATGCGGTGAAGGCTAATGCCAATCCAAAGGTGCTCAACATAATCTGCCAAGCTGGTCTTGGTGCCGACTGCGTGAGCGGTGGCGAGATAGAGGCTGCCATCAATGCAGGTTTTGCACCATCTAAGATAGTATATGCCGGAGTGGGCAAAAGCGATTGGGAGATTAATCTCGGACTCGACAAGGATATTTTCTGCTTCAACGTGGAGAGCATCGCCGAGCTGGAGGTTATCAACGAGCTTGCTGCAGCACGAGGCAAAGTGGCGAGAGTGGCTTTCCGCATCAACCCTAACGTGGGCGCACATACTCATGCCAATATCACTACCGGACTTGCAGAAAACAAATTCGGCATTGCCATGCAAGACATGGAGGCTGCGATAGAAGAAGCGGCACAGATGCAGAATGTGAAGTTTGTGGGATTGCACTTCCATATTGGTAGTCAGATACTTGACATGGGCGACTTCGAGGCTTTGTGCAACCGTATCAACGAATTGCAAGACGAGCTTGAGCGCAATCATATCATCGTTGAGAATATTAATGTGGGCGGTGGACTCGGCGTTAGCTACGACCACCCTAACCGTGAGCCGTTACCAAACTTCAAGGCTTATTTCGACACTTACGCCAAGAAGCTGAAATTGCGCGAAGGTCAGTCTCTGCACTTTGAATTGGGACGTGCCGTTGTGGCTCAGATGGGCTCGCTCATCACCCGCACACTATACGTGAAGCAAGGCACAGCAAAGAAGTTTGCCATTGTGGATGCCGGTATGACCGACCTCATACGCCCTGCCCTTTATCAGGCGTTCCACAAGATAGAGAACATTTCGAGCGACGAGCCTATGGAGACCTACGACGTGGTGGGTCCAATATGCGAATCGAGCGATGTCTTTGCTAAAGCTATCGACATCAACAAAACCAAGCGTGGCGACCTAATAGCACTACGCTCGGCTGGAGCCTATGGCGAAATTATGGCAAGTCAGTACAACTGCCGTAAGTTGCCTAAAGGCTATATCTCAGAAGATTTATGATATTTAATACAACATCATTAATAATTTGCGGCATTCTGCTGCTATTGGCTATTATAGCCCCCTTTGTTAACCCTCTGTTCCGAAAGATAATCTTGTCGGAAGAGGTTGACTTATCATCAACAGAAGATGCCGACAACAGTTCTGCTAACGATGCTTACGGACAGCAAATGCCATCCGTAAGCATCGTCATAACTGCCCACGACAATGCTGCCGAACTAAGACGCAATCTGCCCTTGGTGTTGGCACAGCAATATCCTGGAAACTTCCAGGTGATAGTGGTGGCAGAGAAAGGCGACAGCGAAACAGAAGATGTGCTGAAGTTGCTTTCAGCCGACAAGCATCTGTACTACACGCTGATACCTGAATCGTCGAGATACATGAGCCGCAAAAAGCTCTCTATCACAATTGGCGTAAAGGCTGCCAAGAGCGAATGGATAATGCTCGTGGAACCATCGTGCCGCCCTGAATCAGAACATTGGCTTGTCACTATGGCTCGCAACTGCAATAAGGACAAAGACCTTGTAATTGGCTACAGCAGTTATGACGACGATGCAAAAATGTATCAGCGATTTGAACGCATGCTAACTCAATGCTACTCGCTTCGCGAAGCACAGCAGTCTATGGCTTATCGCCATTATGGCTCTAACCTTATGATACGAAAAAGCCTGTTTATGAAGCAGGAGGGTTTTCGCAGTAGTTTGAACTTGGTGAGAGGAGAATACGACTTCTTGGTAAACGATTTTGCCACAGCCGACAATACAGCTACAGAAACATCGCCACAGGCTCATGTCGTCGAGGATGCTCCTACCCACAAGGCGTGGCTGTATCACCACATGTACTATCTGGAGTCGAGAAAGATACTAAAGCGTGGCATAAAGCATCGCTTGGTGTTCAACATCGACCAGATAATGCTCCACACAACAGTAATTGCCGACATCGCAGCCATTGCAGCTTCCGCGGCACTTCAGCAATGGATTATCACAGCAGTAGCTGCGGCTTCGCTGATAATAACAATATCACTATGTAGTCTATGGTTGTCTAAACGCTCCAAGGAGTTGGGCGAAAATATCCCTACCCTTTTGGCTTTGCCTTTGCAGCTTAGCGTGGTGTGGCACAACATGAAACATGCCATAAACCATAAGTTTGCCGACAAATTAGATTTCACAACCCATAAGCTATAAAACTATAGGATTATGAGGATTTTGCTCTATATACCACAACAGACATTCAGCGTCGACGCCAACCGAGAATTGGTGACGGCGCTGAATGTGTGTCTTAACGAGAATGGTGACATAAGCGGTGTGCAGGCTGAAATAGCTCACGCTTACTCACCACAGTTGCTCAACGACATCAATATCGTACACATCTTCGGCTGCTGGAATCATCAAGCAGCACAGCTCATGCAGAAAGCCACCAAGGCGAATATCCCTACGGTATTTTCGCCTTTAGGCGGACTCGAACCATGGACTATGAAAGGTAAGACTGCTAAGAGAAATCTGCAGACCAACCTCTTTCAGCGCCGAATGACACGACAGGCGTCGGCTGTGCATGTGGCAGGAAAGTTTGAAAACGAAATGTTCACTCGTCTGCGTTGGAATCCTCGCGTGAGCATCATCAAGAACCCTGCTTTGACAAGCCTCGTGAGCAATAAGGAGATGGCTCGCCAGATGCTGACACTCTATCAAAAGGTGTTAGACTCAAATGTCTACACCTTGATGAGCCAACAAGCAGCAACAGTCTTGACGTATCTACTGCAGGCTGCCACCTGCCCCGAAATAGCGCAGATGCCTACTGCCATGAAGCAGGCTAAGGAAGATGTGGAGAAGATTGACGCCACCGACTGGCGCAACATCTGCATCTATGCTCACGACGAACACATCTCCGACATCATTGCCCAAGGTGCAGCCATCATCAACCCAGAACTAACGATGATGGAAGTGGACAATACTCAGCGCTTTGCTCCAAGCAACAAGTATAGCGATAAAGACTTGAAGTGCGACGACGTGCTGAGTAGCAACATCATGCTGAAGAGCAAGGTGGAAGATATTGCCACCGACGAACAGCAGACGGAGCGCGAGCTGTGCATGATGGTGCTAAACATAAAGCACGAACTTGCTCACAACAAGTTGCCTTTGCGCCATATTGCCAACCTTGCCACACGCCTCAACCACGAGGAATACGACGAGGATATATTGGCAACAATGCTCGAAGAAACCAGCGCCACGCTGTTTATGGCAAGACTCGAAGCAGCCATGGCAACCATCACAAGATTAACAGAAGGCTTCATGCCTATAAAACCAATATTTGATAAACAGGCAGACGAAATGACGTCTGAGATTACGAAACTTAAAAATATAGCCGTGTCATGACAAATCCTAAAGACATTGAAAAAGACATGAGATACTTGCAGCTGTTGTCTCACTCATTTCCTACAATAGCCGACGCAAGTACTGAAATTATAAACCTTCAGGCTATTCTCAATTTGCCTAAGGGTACCGAACATTTCCTTGCTGATATTCATGGCGAATATGAGGCTTTCCAGCATGTGCTCAAAAACGCTTCGGGCAACATAAAGCGAAAGGTTAACGACCTTTTCGGCACCACTCTGCGCGAAGCTGAAAAGCGTGAGCTCTGCACCTTGATTTACTATCCTGAGCAGAAGCTGGAGCTGGTGAAAGCACAAGAGAAAGATATCGACGACTGGTACCACATCACGCTTCATAAGCTGGTGGCTGTTTGCCGAGACATTTCGAGCAAATACACACGCTCTAAGGTGCGCCACTCGTTGCCAGCCGACTTCTCTTATATCATCGAAGAATTGCTCCACGAACGCACAGAAGACACCAACAAGACAGCATACGTAAACGAGATTATCGACACCATAATATCTACAGGACGTGCCGACGATTTCATCATCGCTATGGCTGGTGTGATACAGAGATTGGCAATCGACCAACTTCACCTCTTGGGCGACATCTACGATCGTGGTCCTGGTGCGCATCGCATCATGGACTTAATGGAAAACTACGAACATTGGGACATCACATGGGGCAACCACGACATTATGTGGATGGGTGCTGCCGCGGGCAATGATGCTTGTATCTGCAATGTGATTCGCTTGTCGCTACGCTATTCTAACCTCGCCACTTTGGAAGAAGGCTACGGCATCAACCTTGTACCTCTTGCCACCTTTGCTATGGAAGCCTACAAAGACGACCCTTGCGAAGAGTTTATGCCTAAGTTTAGTGGCGGTGCCGAAAACATGGATGCCAAGACCCAACGCCTGACAGCTCAGATGCACAAGGCTATTGCCGTGATGCAGTTTAAGGTGGAAGCACAGCTTTACCATAAGCATCCGGAATGGAAGATGGAAGAGCGCGACTTGCTCTCGCATATCGACTATAAGACTGGCACCATAACCCTTGAGGGCAACACATACCAGATGAAGAGTTGCCACTTCCCTACTATCGACCCTGCTAACCCTACAAAGCTAACAGAAGAGGAAGAGGCTCTTATGCACCATCTCCGCCATTTCTTTATGCTTAGCGAAAAGCTGCATCGCCACCTCAGCGCTATGTTGGCGCATGGTTGCATGTACGGCATTTACAATGGCAACTTGCTTTTCCATGCCTCTGTGCCACTCAACGAAGACGGCACGCTGAAGGAAGTGGAGATTCGCCCAGGACACAAATGCTCAGGACGAGCATTGATGACTGATGTCGGCATGCAGATACGCTCGGCTTTCCAAAACGATACTCCAAAAGAGGAGCGCGAATATGCTGTAGACTACTTCCTTTATCTATGGTGCGGACCAAATAGCCCTTTGTTCGACAAATCGAAGATGGCTACATTTGAGCGCTATTTCATCAATGAAAAGGAGACACACCACGAGGCTAAGGGCAACTTCTTCACTCTGCGTGATCGTGAGGATATTTGCGACTCGATAATGGACGCCTTCGGCATTATCGACCCTAATCGTCACATCATAAATGGTCATGTGCCTGTGCATGTAGCAAGTGGCGAAAACCCTATCAAGGCAGGCGGCAAGCTTATGGTGATAGATGGCGGATTCTCGCAGGCTTACCATAAGGAGACAGGCATTGCTGGCTACACCCTGGTTTACCACAGCCGTGGTTTCCAGCTGGTGCAGCACGAGCCTTTCACCAGCACCGAAGATGCTATAATCAGAGGTACCGACATCAAGTCTACAACTCAGATTGTGGAAATGTCGAGCCATCGTATGCTCGTTGCCGATACAGATAAAGGTAAGGAACTACGCCAGCAAGTGGCTGAACTCAAAAAGCTTCTCTACGCTTATCGCCATGGCTTTATCAAGGAGAGCGAAAAGAAGCACCATTAAACAATAGACCATACATTATAATATAATAAGGTGTAGCCTTCGTATGAAAGCTACACCTTATTTTTGTTTATGAAAAGAATTTCTCAAGAAACCATCATGAGTAAAACCTTTTAGAATGGCATTCCGACAGCAAAGTGGAACGAGAAGTCGCGAGAAAAGTCGGGATGCAAAAAGGCGTAGTGCTCGTTCTTGGTTTCGTAGGCAGGGTTGATAGCTTTCATACCCATATCGAAGCGAAGAATGAAATAGCCGAAGTTTAGACGCAAGCCAATACCATAGGCCACAGCAATCTGCTTATAGAAATCGGTGAAGTGGAATTGTCCACCAGGTTGCTCTGCATACGAGCGCAAAGTCCAGATATTACCAGCATCAACGAAGGCTGCACCATCAAACTTCCAGAAGAGATAAGTGCGATATTCGGCACTAAGGTCGAGCTTCATATCGCCCGTCTGATTAATGAAATCGATGCGGCCATCAGTACCACGAAATCTTCCTGGTCCGAGTTCTCTCACTCCCCATCCTCTCACAGAGTTGGCACCACCCGAGAAATACCGCTTCTCGAAAGGCAACACCGTGCTATTGCCATAAGGATAGGCAATACCGAAGGCTCCATGCAGAGCAAGAGTGTTGTGAGCATCGAAGCGGAACAGGCGTGTGCAATCGAAGTCGAACTTAGCATATTGTGCGTATGCTATATTAAGAAATGTATGCTGCCCATTACTATTGGTATGGAACTTAGCTACATGAGCAAAAGCATCAAGCAGATTGCCCGCCGACTCGATGTTGGCACGGAATGCGAAGTTGTCGGTATTATAAGAGATTCCGAAACCAAGTTTCATGATAAACAAGTCCTCATAGTTGTAGCGCAAGATGGCATTACGGTTGCTCACGCTATCAAGGTAGTCGTGCTTGAAGGTAGCACTTATCCACGGCATGTAGACATAGTTGAGGTCAAGAAGATCGAAACGATAGCTGAGATGATGATGAGGTTCTGCCCATCGATATCGCCAAGCAGTAGAGAACACACGACGATGGAACTCAGGGCAAC
>OQVL01002138.1_pt1 | contig 12043 bp, 9 predicted proteins | sample 1691501 | NCBI WGS metagenome assembly OQVL01 (sample SAMN03418253, study PRJEB22391) | human gut metagenome | biome: human-gut; feature: organic feature; material: feces | host: Homo sapiens | place: Tanzania | collected 2013-01
CTAAAACAGGCTATCCCCGCGTGTCCCGCGGTTTTGTTTTTTATCTTCATCCTCAATGTAAGAATAACTATTAGATGAATATATTTCTTTTATTTCTGACCCATACCCTTCTCTTACACTTATATTTAGACCTTCTATCCACATTACGGTTTTCCAAGGAAGAATTACATTTTCTAATCCAGCTTTTTCAAGTGCTTCTGTTAATATTTCATCACCTGAATAATCAACATAAATAGTTAAATTGTTTGTTTTTTGCAATTTATCAAAAATAATGTTTCTTAATTCTAATTCAAAACGTGCCTTTTTTTCATTTGTTACCGCTAAAGTATTGTTCTGTATTCCAAATATTTCATTAGAGCATCTTTAGTTGATTTATTAAGATATCCTGTTCTTTCTTTATTACCTTTACCGAATATTATAAATTTATCTTCACTTAAATTAAAATCATCAGAATCCATTGTCCTGATTGCTGGAAGTAATGTATCTCTTACAACAATCTTAACCGCATTGTCATTTGCAAAGTTGTAATCTTCGGAGAGAACAACATCATGGTTATCCTTGTTAAGTCTGTAACCCTTTGGTGCTGCTGTTTCACGAACATAGTAACCAGATAATGTGTCCTTAGTACCATCTCCATTGTATTCAACACACCATGTGATGTTACCCTTGCCATCTGTCAAGCCTTTAGCTTCTTTTCCAGATACTTCCTTGGCTACCTTGCCATCCTTTGTATAAAGTGTGAGTTCTGCACCCTTCAGAAGTTTCTTTTCATCCTGCTTATCAACTTTGATAGCTGAAACATAGTACTGCTTACGAGTATCTACACCAACAATTACCTGATGTTCTTCGTTTGTACCTGTTACCTTGAATGGCTGATCTACCATCTTTTCAAATCCAAATGGTGTTTCATCTTCACGTAGAATGTACCAAACATCACCAGATTCTTCATTAGAACCCTTTACGTAGCCAGAAATATCTGTAGCCTTGTCTTCTGTAGTAAATGCATAAACAGGAGCTTTTTCAGTACCGTTTTCATCAACTGCTGGAGTAATTGTACCATCATCATTCTTGACTGCTTCAAGGACACTCATCTTAGCACCTTTAACTCTGTCACCATGGTTATCTACTTTAGATACTGCAATATTTGTTGTAATGTCTTCCATTGTTACCTTAGTAACTTCGTTTGTACCATACTTTGGAACTGTGAACTGCATCTTAGTTGCCTTGTAAACACCTGCAACGTATTCAGATTCAACAAGTTCGTATGTATGTTCAGCACCAAGAACTTTATCCAATTCAAATGGTTTACCAGTTGTTACACCGCCATTAGGAAGTTCAACTTCTGTAGGGTTTTCAGCATCAGTAATATCTGTCAGCTTGAGTGTTACTCCCTTGACGTAATTACCATTATCGTCAACCTTCGCAATCTGATACTTGATTGGAGCATCAACCATTTCAAGATTCTGGTCAATTCCATCAGCTGTTACCTCAAATGTGTAATCTTCAGCGTAATAATATCCAAAGATGTCTTCAGAATAGTCTTCATGCCATGTGTAACTCTTGCCTTCTTCAAGTCCAGAAATATCATGTGGCTTATCTCCAGAAGTCCAAGATTCTACAGTGTTTCCATCTTCATCTGTAATAGTAATCTTTGCACCTGACACTTCATTGCCGTTTCCGTCAGTCTTATTGAGTGTGACCTTCTTATCAGTCATATCAATTGTCTGATCAACTTTGACACCATTCTCATCAGCACCACTTACTTCAAATGGAATGCTTGTAGCTTTTACATATCCAGCAGGAGCTGTATTTTCATTTAAGATGTACTTCTTGCCTTCTTCAAGTCCATTCACCTTGTGTTCAGTACCATCAGAAGTCCAGCTGTCAATGACATTACCATCTGTGTCAGTAACACTCATTTCAGCACCTTTGACTTCTTTACCACCCATATCAACTTTAGATACAGTTACCATCTTGTCAATCATTGTTACAGGAGTTACAGAACCATCTTCATTGACTTTAAATTCAATACTTGTAGCCTTTACATATCCATCTGCTGCAACAGGTTTTTCAAGATCGGCAGAGTTTTTTTCAAAGTCCTCATACTGCATCTGAAGACGCTTTACAGCTGCCTTTGCCTGAATATTTTTGGCATCAAGATCCGAAGCAAGAAGCTTGAGTTTGTCTTTTTCGTCTTTAAAATACGCTTCAAAATCATTTTTGCGAAGATTTGCATAGCGTTTTATGTTTTCCATGGAATTCTCATTCCGGTCAATTTTTCTGATAACAAGAGACACTACTGCCGACACGAATGCGGCTGCTATTATTCCGAATACTTCTATCACTTTATTTCCTACCCACTTTTATTTTAGCACAATATCCTGCAACTGGCGATAATTTTTGAACGAAATATCGGCATCAGGAATTTTTATTCCGAACAATTTTCTGAAACCGGTCTGAATACATGCACTTTTCATTCCGGCTTTATTTGCACCAAGAACATCATATTTGTGACTATTGCCCACGTACAGAATTTCGGACGGAGCAACCCCCAGTTTTTTTGAAAGAATTCCAAACGGATAAATTGAAGGCTTGAGCGCACCGGACTCTTCCGAACCTATGCATACGTCGCACAAACTGCGTATTCCCCAGATGTCGCCCTTCTGTTCCGGCGGAAAATCAGAAAGAATTCCTATTTTAAGACCTGCGTTTTTCATTGCAAGCACGCAGTCATATACATGTGCAAAAGGCTTTATCTTTGTAAAAAAAGGCTTGAGTCCGTCATAGCATATCTGCCTGATGATCTGTTTTGATTCATCAGCCGGCTTTGAACTGACAAAACCGAAAAGCCGTGCCTGGTACTCGTAAAAGTCAGCGAGCGGCGCGGTTTTGTGAAGCTGTTTTCTTACCCTGTTGTATTTTAAATAAAACGAAATATGACGCAGGAAGTATCCAGGCATGCGCACGTAAAGAGCCCACGAAGGATACAGAGTTCCATCAATATCGAATGCTACGGCTTTTATCCCCTCAAACATTCCTTTATTATACAGGAAAATTCATCTAATCTCAAGCGTATAATCAAAGGATGCACGGCCGGAAGTTCCAGAAGGATCACTTGAGAAAATCCAGAAACGAAGCTGGTTTTTAATTTCATCCTGTATTTTGGGCGGGAGAAGTGATGAAGGTCTTATTTCAATTTCACCGAGCGGAACGCTTCCGTCTGCAAGAACAGTAAATGTAATTCTTACAGTTCGTGACGAGTCGACAAGCATTGCGTTTTCAGGAGAAATATCCAGAACAGGATTTTTTGGTGAAATAAGTTCACGCATTTTTCCGTTTGCAAGCATTATTGAAACCCTGCCGTCTGTTTTTGAAGACTGCATTGAAGTTGTACTTTTTGCACTGTCAGAAACAGACATTGAGTATTCTGTATCTGCAATGTCAGACAAAGCAGAAGCTGTGGAATCAGAAACAGAAGAAGATCTGTCTTTTCTTGAAGTTGCACTTACCGAATCAGATGCGCCGGATGAAGCAGAAGCAGCTGTTCCTTCCAGTGAAGAGGAGAGAGTGTCTGCAGAAGAAGACTGCGAAGATGATGAAGACGAACTTTCCCATTCCGCAGAATCGTCAAACATACTTTCGTCCCACTGTGCCTTTTTTGTCTGGCCGGCATTCTGTTCTGCCATAAGTTCTTCCACACTTTTTCTGATCTTTGGTTCGGAAACTTCCTGTTTTTTTACAGGAGCAGGAGCCACTTTTTTTGTCGGAACTTCAGCACTCTTTTTTTGCACGGCGGAAGGTTTGGGTGTATTTTCTTTTTTTACTGCATTTCCCTTTTTTGGAGCAGCATCTTTTTGAGGCGCAGTTTCTTTTTTTGGAGCAGTATTTTCTTTTACAGCGGGAACCGTTTTTTTCTGGGGTTCAGTTTTTTTAACAACAGCTGACGGGGACGCAAGCTGAATCTGTATTGTTTTGTATTTTACCGGCGGCTCGAATTTTACAAAGGCAAAAATCACAAGCATGAGTATAAAACAGACTGCACTTGCGGCTGCCGAAAAAATACAGCTTTTTCTTTCCAAATTATTTGTCATTTTTACCTGTCATTTTTTACAGATGTTCTGAGACTCACGGAACTGAATCCGCACTGTCTTAAGGCATCAAACACTTTTACAATTGTACCGTTAGTAACCTTGTCATCGGCAGAAACCATAACGGGAAACTCTTCACGCTTTTTTTCACCGGTGTCAAATGCATTCAGTCCGGAAACAAGTCCCTTGAAGTCAACCTGTGCGTCGTTAAGCCACATTGAACCGCTTTCTTCTACAGTAATCGTAATTCCACCGGCATCAGAACTCTGCGCAGTTGAACTCTGCGGAAGATTAAGACTTATTCCTGGAAGCATCGCAAAAGTTGTGGACACAAGAAAAAATAAAATAAGCTGAAAAATTACATCCAGCATCGGGGACAAATCTATTCCCGAAGACACGGTATTTCTTTTTGATACACGCATGCACTTTTCCTTAAACCGGAGCTTTTCCGGTAAGCTTGAATATAACTTTTGTTACAAGAGATTCCATGTCCCTGATTTTATGATTCACCTGCGAATTGAAATAATTGTGAAAAATAATGGACGGAATTGAAACGGTAAGACCGCCGACAGTTGTAACAAGAGCTTCTGCAATTGCGTTTGCCAGAAGTGCAGGATCGCCCATGGAGCCTCCGTTTCCAAGAACACCGAACGCTTTTATGTTGCCGGTAACTGTTCCCAAAAGACCGAGCAGAGTCGAAATATTTCCTATTGTTCCGAGGGCAGTAAGAAGATGCTCAAACTTCGGAACAACAGAGTCCATCTTTGTCTGAACAGCTTCTTTTAAGTCAGCCTCATTAAGGTTGCGGTAAGAAAGAGCTGTTCTTACAACATCGGCGCAGGGTGTGTCTGCAAGAATACAGGCACTTTCTGCAGCAGAATAATCACGCTTATCTAGTGCACCGCAAATATCTTCTTCGAATTTCTGGTCGCGCTTTTTTACATTTATAAAATAGTAAAGTCTTTCTATAATAATAAAAAGAGAAGCAAGACCACACATAATAATCGGAACCATAAGGATTCCGCCGTTTTTTATTGTCTGAAACATATTTACCCCCATTCTAATTTTTTAATTTCAGATTTTATGACATCTCTAAAAATTACAATTTTCAGATTCTATCTTTATTAAAAGAAGAAGCGTACAGAAATATTTGCGCTTCCGGAATTTTTAATATATTTATTTCCAAAGTATGTTCTGTCATCCCCGGCAAAAAGTTTTACAAGATCATCCAGTTCTGCAGTAAGTCTGATTGAATCATGAATCTTGTAGAAAACTGTTCCGCCAATAACCGGAACAACGTCGCTTCCTTCACCCAAAAATTCTTCGAGTGCAGCAGAAAATCCCCATATTCCATTCTGGGACTGGAACGAAATGTCTGCTTTTACAGAATTGGCATATTCATTTGACGGAACATGCATCCAGTGCGAATTCCATCCTGCGCTGAAGTTAAAGGTTTTCCAGACATAGGAAAGAGATACTTCTGTCGTAAAAAGAGTGCGCTCATTTTTTTCAAAGGAATAAAGTCCCCATTCAGACTCAGAAGAATAATCTGCTTCACGCGCACCGTTTCCGAAAGCAGTCTTTTTGAATTGTGCAAGAAGATCAAGATTCAAAACTGAACTTACGGGAACTGCCGCCTTGAAGTCTGCAAACCAGTCCGTAGTTTCAGAATCCAAAGAGTCTGCTGCAGAATATGCATATTCACGCTCGGACTGTGCGTAAGTTGAATGTGAAGATTTTATTCCGCCTGCCAAAGACAGTTCAAGCGGCCTTTTTGAAAGAGCTGTCATCCATTTTGCGCCAAATGAAATGTCAAAAACCGGAACAACAGAATTTTCACCGATGGAAGTTCCTACTACTACACCACCGCCCGCACCTGCTGAAAGAAAAGAATTTTTCCAGTCAGCATCAAGAATAAAAACTCCGCGGTTAACTGACTGCGAAGAATAATTACTTTCACCGAATGCCGACTCAAAGTCATACGCAGCGCTTAAACCTGCCGAAAAATATTTTCCCTGCCAGAAAAAGCTTGCACCGGGATTCAGGTAAAATACATCGGCAGATTCCGAACGTACAGGAAGTTTTTCTGTTGCAATTTCTATATCAGGAACACCTGCATAGCGGCTGTAAAATGAACCGGCCAGTTTAAAATCAAGTCCGAAACCGTGTCCGATTTTCCATGCAAACTTATTATCAGTAGAAAAAAAACGCTGGTTCAAATCATAAAAGAACGGACTTTTTCCCTGAAGGCCGTATGTGAGTGTTTCATAACCTGCATTCAGATCCAGAGTAATTTTGTCAAAAGAAAGTGTCTTTTCACCGAAAAGCGCGGTGTTCGCATCAAAATAACCGTCGCCTGCAGAATTAAGTCCGTAACCGTTTTCGCTTTCGTGCAGGAATTTAAGCATAAAAGGTTCATCGCCTGAACTTTTGTAAATTGAAAAATCCCCTTTGAAGTATCCAGGAAATCCGCAGCCTATAAGTCCCTGCGCATATACTGAACGGACAGAATCTTCTCCAAGATCTGCAACCGGTTCTTCTTCGGCAGTCACTGCTACAAGGCCCGGTAGTTTTGGAAGGACATCTTTTCCTGAAGGGGCAGCTGGAATTATTTTTGAAAAATCGGGAAGCGCATCTTTTCCTGCAGAAAGTGAATCTCCTGAAACTGTCGTTGTAACTTCCGGAAGAATAATCTGCTCGTCTTCTGAAACAGCACTGTTATTCTGGCAAAAAGCAGAAAAGCAGAATGCAGCAAAAATACAGGCCGCCGTTTTTTTTCTTATTTCACAGTTCATATAAACCTCACAATTATTTCTATTTCAAAAACACACGGACACTCTGTGCATAAGGTCCGTCGGGATAAAGTTTCAAAAGATTTTCTGCAGTAAGTGAAGCATCGGCTTCTTTTCCTGCAGCACTGAAAGCTTCTGCAGCACCGTACAAAGCACGGCCGGCATCATCGTCATTACCGCTCATTCTTGCATACCGTGAAACAGAAAGATATACATTTGCCGCAGACTCACTGTCATTCTGAGAACGCCTGTGTGCGGCAACAATCATTCCTGTTTTTGCGGCCCATTCAAATTCAGAAGCCTCATTTTTTTTCGAAGACTGAATTGAATAAAGTTCTTCTGCAAGAACAGCCGCGTCATTTTTTTTATTGTCCTGACTCCAAAGATATTCGGCAAGTGCAGTTCCATTAATGCGTCCTTCGCGCGTTGAACTTCCTCCTGCAGACTTGTATTCATTTTCAAGTCTCAAAGCATCTTCTTTTATTCCGGATGCAAGAAGCGAAAGTTCTTTTCTTTCATTATAAATTCCGTCTTTTGCAGATTCTTCAGGAAAGTTTCCAAGAAGGATATTTGACTGTTCAAGTGCGGCTTTGTAATTCTGCGTAGTACGGTAAATGTTCATGAGATTTTTGCGCGAACTGTAAATGAAAGAACTTTCAGGCATTTCAGAAATAAGTGTCCTGTACTGAAGTTCGGCCATTTCATAGCGTCCCTGCTGTGCGTAACTGTCTGCGATATAGTAAACTGCCGCATCAAGAAATTTTCCGCGCGGAAACTTTTTTTGATATTCTGAAAAACGGCTTATTGCAGACGCATATTCTTTTGCTGAATAATAAAGTTCTCCACGCCTGTACGAAGCTTCGTCTGCAAAGTTTCCGGCAGAAGAATCATTCTGGATTTTTGCAAACAGAGCGTCGCTTTCAGAAAGATTTCCAGAGGTTGCATAAAGCTGGGCAATCTGGTAGCGTGAACGTATTCCAAAGTCATCATTCTTTTTTGCAGGTTCCGAAAGAACACGGATTGCGTCATCATAACGGCGCGCATCTGAATAAACCGAAGCGCATAAAACATACGCATTCTGTTTTTCTTCATCGCTGTTAGAAAGATTGAGTGCATTTTCTGCATGGCGTGCCGCTTCATCATAATTTGAATTGGCAGCCGCAACATTTGCTGCAACCATATTTGCATTCCACGCAAGAGGGTGATCAGAATAGCGGCCTGTAAATTCAGAAAGCATTTTGTATGCAGAAAGATTTTCGCCCAGTTTGTAGCGGCTGTATCCGCAGTAAAAAAGCGCATAGGGAACATTTTCTTTTGTACCGCTTTCAATATATTTTGAAAAATATTTTTCAGAAGTACGCCAGTCTGCCAAATTGAATGAAGAAAGAGCCGTCATGTACCAACCGTCGGGTGTGTTTGAAAACAAAGACTGTCTGAGTGCCGCTTTCATGTAACCGCATGAAAACAAAACCTTTGCATAGTCGGCAGATGAATCCTTGTCAAGAAAATTCATTGCATCAAGTTTTTTAAACTGTTCAAGGCTTTCATTTTTTTTGCCTGCGGAATAAAGAAGTCTTGCATACAAAAGAACAGATTCCGGGCTTTTGCGTGACTCTTCCCTTTCCAAAGCTGCAAGAGCTCCCTTTGAGTCGCCCAGCATTAAAGAAGAAAATGCAAACCAGTAAGAAGCACTTTCATAAAGATTATTTTTGTAAGCCGGAGCCGCCATTGAAGAAAGTGCATTCTTTGCATGAAGCAGCGACTGTGTCCATTCTTTTTCATAAGCGGTACATTCTGCAAGGGAAGTTTCGTAATCTGCATAATAGACGCTTTCTTTTCCGATCTGCGATTTTGAAAAATAAGATTCCAGTACTGCTCGTTTGTCTGCACCCTTCATGCGGCTTCTGTAAAGACCGACAACAGCAAGCACATCACCCGCTGCACCGTCAGATTCAGCATTGTCAAAATAAGATGCCGCTTTTTTAAAGTCCCCGTCAGCAAAAGCATCTGTTCCGAGTCTAGTCCAGAATTCTGCAAGAAGTGAATCGTATTCAAAAAGCGTATCGCGTGCACTTTCAAGAACTGCACCGGGGTCGCGGCCTACTTCTTTTTTATGGGAACTTGCAATTCCGTAAGCCTTCTGCAGCGCTTCGGCCGCAAGCGCAGAATCTTCACCAAGAAGAACGGCGGCATAACAGTCATAGGCTTTTTTATACATACCGAGCATTGCATAGGAATCTCCTGCGCAAAGTGAAATCTTTGATTCAATTTCTGAACGGCTTTCTGTTTTGGAAAAATTTTCATACACTTCTATTGCGCGTGTGTAATTTTCTGTTTTTGAATAGCAGTCAAAAAGCATAACGCAGGTATCGCCATACTCAGAAAATCCGTATTCATTCCCGCTGGAAATAACTTTTTCAAAAAGCGGAACAGCCTTTGCAAATTCATTCAGGCGGTAAAAAGATTTTCCTGCATACAAAACAGACATATTGTAAAATGTGCGCATACTGTCCGGAAGATTTTTTTCTGAATACCGGAAACAGACTTCATAAAAAGAAGATGCAGCTTTGGAATAGTCGGCAAGTGCAAACTCAGATCTTCCTTTCCAATAAAGTGACTCTGCTGCGGTTTCTGAATCGTCGCCGGCAAGTTCACCTGCTTTTTCCAGAGTTTCTGCCGCTTCGGAATATCTTGCCAGATGATAAAAACTTTTTCCCTTAAGCAAAAGCGTTCTTGGAATGAGCAGGGAAAGCGGAAAGTTTTTTTCCATTTGAACAGAGAATTCCACTGTTCCCGGATATGCACCGCTTGAATACGCAGACTGAATCTCACCGAACAAAGAAGAGTCGGTAAGTGTTTCTGCAGAAAACAAAAATGAACATGAAGCACAAAAAATTATTAAAGAAAATATTTTTTTCAATTTAAAAATCTCCCCGCATTAATTCACAGGAAAAAAATAGTCCGTAGCGCGGACTCTTTCCAGATGGATAAAGGAACTGCTGTTGTCAGAAATAAATTTTTCAAGTGGAACTTCGCCGCCGTTCATAAAGACAGCGCACTTGAATTTTCCGGCATCATCAAAATATGGGAACAGCGCGGCACATCCGTTAAAGACAAGTTCATCGGGTTTAATAGAAGACTGCTGCCTTATTGCGGCAAGATAAAACCATCCCGGATCCCGTACAGAAAGCACGTACAAAAGCGCCTTAAGTGACTGCGGGGGATAACCAGAATCAGGAACATAATGATACCGTTTTGCAGAAGCAGAATCATCTACCGCTCCCGAAAAAAAGTTTTCTTCTACATCAACACCGCATTCAGAAAAAACATAATCTTTTCCCGCACGCACTGAATAAATTTGTGAAGCAAGATTTCGCGTCCAGTCCAGTGCAAGAGTAAGATTCCATTCCTGCGAGATAACACCGTTTTTTCCAAGTTCGCTGAACAAAACCGTAGGAGCTGCAAGTCCTTCAAGTTTAAGTGCAGAACCCGAAAGAGGCTTTACAATTCCGTCTGCAATCCATTTAAGGAATCCCGCGCCGCCAACAGTAATGCGTCCGTTTTCAGGAGGTTCAACGGGGTTTCCGTCCTTGTCGGGAACAGTATATTTTTTTCCGGTAGTAATAAATTTGCGCGTACCGTCGCTATCGTAACAGACATCTTCTGTATAATCAAACAGCGGAATATTTTCGCGGATTACCTGCGCCATCTGTATAATTTCATGGTACTGCCCCGTAACTACAGAAACTTTTTCCCAGGGCAGGGAAGTTTTTGTCCACCTCAGAACATCGGCAAACGAAGCTGAATAGAGTCTTGTGAATGCAATACCGACGGGAACAGAATGTGCTGCATAAAGTCCGCAGACAACCAACTGCGCAACAGTACGGTTCTGTGATTCTTCAAACTGAACGTAAACGTCGCTGTCTGTATTGAAGTACCAGCGTATTTTCTGCGGCTCACCGTTTTTTTTGTTTCTGTAGAGAACCCAGCTACCAGGAGAACATTCAGGATAAACAGCGGCCCTTACAGAATCAGAAACTTTTCCATCTTCAACAATGTCAACGTCAATAAAAGAACGCGGTGCCACAATAACGGCAATTGAGTCCATGCGTTCTTCCATTCTTATCTGGAACACGGTACCGGCAGAATTTTCCTTGAGTTCGGACGGCTTTGACTTAAGGGACGAAACGGGTGCCTCAAGCCAGGCATCTGTTATTCCCGATCTTATTTCTGCAGAATCAGGAATTCCGGCTCTGTTGTATTCCGCAAAAAACGGCAAAACAGCAAATACAGAAATAAATGCATACGCAGCAAGCTTTTTCAGCAACGCCAGCCTCCTCTGCCTAGTTTATGTCCGAAGCAACAGGAATATCGCTTTCTTTAACCGGCTCGGGGTCTGTGAAACCTGCACCGCCTTCTGCATAGGCAATTTCGGGTTTTACAACCTTTCCGTCTGGAGAATGAATCATTCCGTCGCTTTCTTCGTCAGGATGATTTCCTATGGGAGCATTGCTGAGCAAAAGTTTTAGACGGTTAATCTGGTTTACTTCGCTTGAACCCGGATCATAGTCAATAGCAGAAATATTTGCCTGCGGGTAACGGCGGCGCAGTTCCTTGATCATGCCTTTTCCGGTTACGTGGTTTGGAAGACAGGCAAACGGCTGTACACAGGCAATGCTCGGGCAGCCCGAATGTATGAGTTCAACCATTTCTGCAGTAAGGAACCATCCTTCACCGGTAATGTTACCTATCTGAACTATATCGTCAACGCCCTTCATGAGATCGTAAATAATTGTAGGCGCGTCAAAGCGATGGCTCTTTTTGAGTGTCTTTTTCATATACTTCCTGTACAATTCCAAAAACCACACAAAGAGCTTTGCGTTACGCTCTGTTTTCTTTGGGAATGCAAGTTCGCGGTGTCTGAAAATTCCCGTACTGAATGTATAGAACAGAAAGTCTGCCAGATCCGGCATTACGCACTCTGCACCTTCACGCTCAATAGTTTCGACAATCTGGTTGTTTGCAGTCGGGTGGAATTTTACAAGAATTTCACCTACAACACCAACACGCGGTTTTTTGACTGGAACAAGCGGCAGGTTGTCAAAGTCATGCACAATTCCCTTTATGAGTTTGTGGTAAGTGCGGTTTGAAAGAGACTTGAGC
>OQVL01002141.1_pt1 | contig 12033 bp, 6 predicted proteins | sample 1691501 | NCBI WGS metagenome assembly OQVL01 (sample SAMN03418253, study PRJEB22391) | human gut metagenome | biome: human-gut; feature: organic feature; material: feces | host: Homo sapiens | place: Tanzania | collected 2013-01
TACTGCAAAGGTACGGAATTATTTTTAATTAGTGCGCTCTAAACGCCTATACCTAAAAATAAATTGGTATGATTTGAGCCTCATATTTTTGAGATCTTTTCTTCACACGAAGAGGGAATATAGCGGGCTATATGACCGATGAGAGGGAGGAAAATAGCCTTGAAATATTACAAAGCCAATTTATGGAACCATCCTCAGATAGGGAATGACGGAGACAGAATTTCCTCAATATCAAGTATCTGAACGTCCGCTGCCTTGCCGTCAACAGCCTCATCTTTCCAACTTTCACCACGAAGCCAGACTGTATGACAACCGGCTTCATGCCCCGGAAGGATGTCCTTCTCGTAGTTGTCACCCACTATCGTGACCTCCCGGGCAGGCACTCCGAGGGCTTCCACGCCAAGGAGAAAGATGCGAGGATCCGGCTTTCGTATGCCCACAGCGGCCGACTCGATGACACGGACGAAGAAATCATCGAGCTGCATCTCGTGGAGCACCGTCTCCACATTACCGTAGAAATTGCTCACGAGAACCATACGGCAGCCTCTCTCACGCAGTGCGAGGAGCACGTCACGCGAATGCTTCACCGTGGCTTGCAGGTTATCATAGAGGTCTTTGAGCACAGCGTCATGCTTCTCACGACGCTCACTCTCAGCGCATTGCCAGATATTATTGTCACGAAGGAAGGAAAACTGGAGGTCGAGCTTCACGTCCAGCGTATGAAAGAACGTATCTGTAGGCTTGATGATGTCCTCCCTGCCGAGAGTGCGCTCGGCAAAGACGTAGGCATCACGGAAATCCGGTTCGCTGACAGGCACGCCGTTGCGCTCGTAAGCGTGCCAGATCACTTTGCCCCAGTGGTCACCCTTGGTATCAAGCGTGCCACCGTAGTCGAAGATTATTGCAGAGTTTTTCATGTTTATAGTGCATATAATAGAATACAACCATCATCACCGTAAGCTCAAAGACTGGATAAATCCATGGAAGATTGATGAGACAGCCGGTGAAAAGTACTATCGCGCGCCAGTTGTGCGTGAGGAAATTGGTGTATTTCATCAGCGGAAGACTGCCCTTTCGGAAGTCATCACGAAACTCCTGCGGCACATTGTCGAGGCTTCCATAGCGGTCTGTGAGGTCTTTCTTCAATTCTTGGAAAGCCGGAGTCATGCGTTCCTGCGCTCCGCAGTATTTTGCATAGTTGGAGAAGAAGAGCACTCCCACCCAGTTCTTTTCCGCACGGTATTTGTCAGCCACAGTTTTCTGCGACTCATAGGAATCGAGTTCAGAGCCTTTCTTGCCGAGAAGGAAGAAGAGATGGATATTGCGGTAATAGTCGGAAAGGCGGCACTGGCGTGCGTGAGCCATGATTCCGGCAGCGATGCAGAGCGCCCAGATGAAGCCGCCCCAATGGATTTCCGTGCCCGGGATGTTCTCATTGAAGAGCCGGATGCAGATAGCCACATAGACGCAGAAGAACCATACGTCGGAAGCAAAGCCGTCGAGCATACGTCCCACGAGGGATGTCTTGCCCGTCATGCGCGCCAGCTGTCCGTCGATGGAGTCGCAGAAATTGGCGAAGAGCAGGAATATCACGCCGTAGATATTGTGCTCCAGGTCGGTATGGAGGAACATCCAGCCGGCTGCTGCGCCGAGAAAGAAGGAGAAGATGGTGACGGCATTGGGATGAATGCCCAAGCGCTTGCATATCAATGTGAAGAAGAGACCTATCGGACGCGTGAAATACATGTCGATATGCTCTTCCGTATCCATTGACTTGAAGGTGCTTTTAGTCAGTGATATGAATTCTTTGATTGACATATTATTGTGATTTTGTTTTTATTTCCTGCGGGAAGGCTCACGCCCTACTGTCACCTTGATGAGCAGAAGTCCAATGGCTGTCCATATCAATTCACGAAGACGGACGAGCAATGCCACGAAGATCGCCGCGCTGGAACTGATGCCAAAGGCGGTGATGGACATGAGGAAACCGCCCTCTCTGCCACCCAGCTGCAACGGAATGAAGAACAGCAGGTTAGCGAAAAGGCTGGTAAAGGCGAGCACAAGGACGCACTGCACGAAACTTACATCGGGCATCAGCACGAGAAGAATGAAATAGACTTCCAGTGAAGAGGCCACTCGGCAGGCGAGTTCGAGAAGCACTGCCGACACGAAAATCTTGGGATTCTGACTGTGGAGGGCAGAAATCTGACTATCGACAGTGTCGAGTTGCTCCTTATGTGACTCGACAAAAGGCTTCGCCCAGCGCTTCAGCACGGGGATATGGCGCGCAAGTCCGAGGATGCGGTTGGCGAGTCCCTTGCGGTAACCCGTCATGAAAAACCACAGTCCGAGCACACAGAACACACCGCTGGCAAAGAGCAGTATGCCCAGTTCAGTGGTAACGGTCTGCGTAAGGATGAAGAGGACGATGCTGAGAGTCCAGAACCAGAAATGCGAGAACATGTGGGTCATAGCGTAAAGGATGACCGACGACGATGCTTTCTCCGCACCTACATAGGGCGAAATGGACATGATGCGATAGGGTTCCCCGCCCATCATTCCGCCAGGAGTGGCGTAATTGAGCGCAAAACCCGACACGGTAAGCTTGTAGATATGGGCAAAGGAGATGCCTTTCTTACCGTCGGAATTGATGATAATGTACCATGCCGCAGCATTGAAGATATAGAGGAAAGCCCACAACGCAATCACTGCGATAAACCAGTAACCGGCGTTACGAATGCCCTGCCACACTTCAGCGAAATCAAGTTGCGCCACCATGATGGCAAGAACTGTGAGTCCGAATATGAGGAATATGTTTTGTGCCTTTTTACTCATAGCGACGGCAAAATTATCACATTTTCATGACATGGGCAAATTTTTCCTTTCAAATTGTCATTTCGGGTTTCTCTTTATGACATAATGCAAGGCTTTATATAATATAACAAGGTGTAAATATGAAAATAATATCATATTCTTTCGTTTTTTTAATTTTATTTTCATAACTTTGCAATGATTTTCAAAAACTACTACTTATAATAGATTTTTATTTTTCACAACAAACTAACTAACTTAGCATTAAAAGATGAGAAGATTTACTCAGTTATTTCTTGTCACTTGCCTCATGATGCTGTTCTCACAGACGACATGGGCAGACTTCAAGAAATTCTCCGTGCAGGTCAACAATCAGGCCGGCACACTGCTTACTGCTGCCGAACAGACGCAGGGCACGCAGTTCTCATTTGGCGTGGCAGTGGCTTCCGACGGCACTACAAGCCGAGTGGAAGAGACGGATGCGTCGAGCGTGGCTACAATAAGTGGCAAATATCACAGTGACCACGGTTCTACAGGCCTCAAAGTGGTGGTTCCTGTAGATGGAAATGTCAAGATCACCGTGGGGCAATGTACCTTCAGCGGCAGCGACATCAAGGTGACTGATGCCAGCGGACAGGTGGTCGTAAGCAAGACTCCAGGCAAAAACTGCTGGAAGAATTCCCACGAAAACATCACGGAACTCTACTACACCGGCGGTGCAACAACCCTCACCATCACCGGTATGGGTTATTGTCCTTATGTAGCAGTGGAGAAAAGCACCGCAACAATCCAGAAATTCAATGTCACTTTCACCAACAACGACAGCAAAGCGATAGGTAAAGCACCTGAAGCCGTGACATTTACCGAAGGTGACGCACCTGTGGCAATCCCTGCAAACAAGACCCTCTACAAGGAAGGATTTACCCTTACAGCGTGGACTGACGGCAAGAACAAGTACGCTCCTGGCACAGGTTTCACCCCGACAGCTGACGTCACTCTCAATCCTTGCTTTGAGAAGAACGAGAAGACACTGGCAGACCGCACCGAACCAGTCACACTCCTTTGGGATTTCCAGCGCAGGCACGGTGCTCCATTGCTTGCAGAGCAGGGTGCAGAAAAGAACGGACTTTATGTCACCCAGGCTATCATAGACGGCAAAAGCATAGATGTGAAGCTCGAATATGACGTGACCAACGGCAAGATAGCCAACGGCAACTGGACCGATTGGGCACAGATGAACAACGGAACAAAGTTTACTATCCCTTCATGCAAAGGCGCAGTGGTGAGCATCGAGGCTTACTCTGCACCGACAACCACCACTATTGACGGACTCACAGACTACACCGCTTCAGGCAATACCATCTCAATGGAGATAGGCAACAAGGCTGAAAGCATCGACATAGTAATCGGAGACGGCAGTTATTACCGCTATATCCAGACCGTGCTCCCTGTAATCAAGGCTGAAGCAGGCAAGACTTACACCAACGAACCGGTATCTGTGGTGTATGCAATGAATGACAAAGAAAATCCGGGAGCCAACACAGCAGCACCTGCTGATGCATTCAGCACAGTGGCATTCGACCATGGCGACGCCACCATCACAGGCACTGCCACAGTCACCATGACCGACGGAACAGCTACGGACAAGACAGGTATCAAGTTCAAACCTGCCGGTTCCACGAAGGCTCTCACATGGTTTGTAAAGCCGGCAACGGGTCTTACCCTCACTCCTACAAAGGTTTCAGGCTACATCAACCGTTGCGGAACCGACGCAGAGAAGGGCGTTGTGGTGACTGCAAAGAAGGCTAATGGCAAGGATCTCGCCCTCGGCACATTCACAGCATGGCGTCAGGGCAAGCCATCTTCCAGCAAGGCTTACGACAAGACTGCGGTATATAAGTATGAAATCACTCTTACCGCTGACCAGCAGAAAGCACTTGTCGGCACTGACGGATTCTATCTGACGGCTGCCATCGGTGTAGGAAGCACCAAGGACGGTCTCTTCGGCGAGGTGGCTATCGACGGAACTGTCAGCGGAACCATCGCAGACGTAAACAAATACACACTCAATGTTGTCGCTTCTCCTGAAAATGGCGGTGAGGTTTCCATCTATCCTAAGTCTGATGAATATGTGGAAAACGATGAAGTTACGCTCAGCGCTTCTTCTAAATTCGGTTATGATTTCACTAATTGGACTGACAAGGACGGCAATGTAATCTCAAAGGAGCACAAGACAAAATACACTGTAGTGGGCAACAACACACTGACTGCCAACTTCAAGAAGGTCAAGACCTACGTTCTCGACATCAATGTGGAAGGCGGAGCCAACGACTATATGGTCTCTCTCAATCCTGCTCCTACCGTCGTTGACGGCAAATTCATGTATGAGAACGGCACTAAGGTGACCCTTTCCGCCGCTTCCAATGCTGTGATGTCATTCACCAACTGGAGCAATGGCGAGACTGCTGCGGAGATGCCTATAGTGATGAATGAGGACAAAAGCTTCACAGCATCCTATGCTGCCAATGATTTCATCGTGGGCTGGGACTTCATCAAGCCGGGCAACAATGGCAGAACAGCCGACTTTGCCGCTGCTGACAATGACGCGGCAAGTCTCATCATGCGCAATGCAGAAGGCAATGAGAAGGGCTGGCTCGACAAGAGTCAGCAGGGAGCCGGTGGCTATGAAGGTCGTCCTGCTGCCGTTTGCTGGCACGCTGGCAGTGCTAATGGCGACGTAGGTATCTACTATTGGCAGACTTCCATCAATGCAGCTGCTTTCACTGACGTGAAGGTAATCACCTCAATGATGTATAATTACAATGCTTACACCACGCAGCTGGTAGAGTATTCCATCGATGGTGAGACATGGAAAACCGCTGGAAAGATTGCAATGGAAGGCGCCAAGCAATGGACTGACGCCACTATCTCCCTTCCTGCAGAGGCAAACAACAAGGAGAAAGTCTTTGTCCGCTGGATAAGTGACAAGACTTCAAGCGTTGATGGCACCGCTTCCGCCAACGATGGTATCGCTCTCGGCGCTACTTTCATCGTGGGAAAGGCTAAGATCATCGACGACGGCAAGGCTCCGGTACTCGTCAATTCCGTTCCTGAAAACAACGGTTCAGGCGTTTCTGCCAACGGCAAGATAGTGCTTACTTTCGACAAGAAGGTACAGCTCACTGCCTCTGCAAAGGCTTCTGTCGGCACTATTGACGTCATTCCTGTGGCAAACGGCAAGACCGTAACCTGCGAATACAAGGGGCTCACCTACTCCACCAACTACACATTCACCCTCGCTGCAGGGTCTGTAGCTGACCTCACAGGCAACAACATCATCAAGGAGGACATCACAATAGCATTCGAGACGAAGGTGAAACCTGCCATATCTAAGGGTCATTACGATGCTATCGTCTCCACATCCGAGGAACTTGATGCTGCTATTGCTGCCGCATCAAAGCGTGCTGACCAGAATACACGCTACCGTATCTTCATCAAGAACGGCAAATACGTGCTTGCCGGTTCTGGAGAAGACAAGACCGTCTCCATCCAACTCGCCAACGGCACCAACGAAACCCGTACATACAAGAACCCGACAACCTACTTCAAGGGCAGCAATGTCTCATTCATCGGCGAGGATTACGGCAAGGTAATCATCACAAACAAAGCTGGCGACCTCGATACTTACGAAGGTAAATACGGCACAGCCTGCGTTGCCGAGGGCATCGGAAACGGCGATGTGCTCCAGAATACCGGCACTCTCAACTACTTCCAGGGCGTTACCATCAAGACTTCCATGGGCGATGCACGCGGTCGTGACATAGCTTATCAGGAGAAAGGCAACAAGACTATCTTCAAGGATGCTTGCCTCTGGGGCTATCAGGACACTTATACTTCTAACAATCAGAAGGGTAAGTTCTACTTCGAAGGTGGTGTAATCCGCGGTCGTACCGACTATCTCTGCGGCAAGGGTGACGTATATTATAATGGTGTAACTCTCCAGCAATGCGGCACAGGCGGCTATCTCGCCGTTCCATCACAAGCAAAGAAGTACGGATATGTATTCAACAACTGCTACATCAAGAAGGAAACGAAGGACGTATCCTACTATCTCGGTCGTCCATGGGGCTCTGGTACTCCTGTCGCATGCTTCATAAATACCAAGATGGACGTGGCTCCTCTCGGCAACGGATGGGCAGATATGAGCGGCGGCTGGCCGAAACGCTTCGCTGAATACAACTCTTTCCTCTCAAGCGGCACAAGCATTGACCTTTCAGGTCGTCGCACTGAATGGACTGACGGCAGCGGAAACAAGCACAGCAACGACCCTATTCTCACCCTCGACGACGTGCAGAGCATGAGCCTTGCCAACGTGATGGGACAGGATGACGACTGGGATCCTACAGCTCTCACCGAGCAGGCTTCAGCTCCTGCCAATGTGAAGATCGAAGGTTCTACCATCTCTTGGGACAACAGCGACTACGTATTCTGCTGGGTTATCTTCAAGAACGGTGAGTATGCCGGCAATACCACCGAGACATCTTTCTCCATCGACGATGCAAACGCTGCATGGACTGTACGCGCTGCCAATGAGATGGGCGGACTTGGTGAGGCTGCAAAGGCTGCAGTATCTACCGGAATCAATGAAGTAACAAAGACCAGCGACACCGTCTCTCCTATCTACAACGCCCTCGGACAGCGCATCAATGCCAGCACCAAGGGACTCCAGATCAGCAAGAACGGCAAGAGAATCGTGAAATAAGGTGACATCATGGAAGTCTGATGATTTCCAACATAATATGAAAACGTCTCTCCTTCCTTACTTATATAGGAAGAGAGACGTTTTTTTGAACACTTTTTCTTCTCTTTTAGACACCTTTTCCGTTTATTTTTGTTAGAAAACTTAATATTAGCAAAAAAGTTTCTTTATTTAAAGAAATAAATGTTAACTTTGCAGAAATAATGCGTTGAAATTCCCATATCCTAAAGGATGCTATGAAAAAGGCGCACTTATACAGAGACATAAAACAACAATTAGAAGACAAGCAATAAGAGAATACTACATCTTAATAAAAAACTCATCTAATGAACAAAACTAATGTAAAACCAGCAGAAGGTAAGCTCGGCATTATGGTAGTAGGTAACGGTGCAGTTGCTACTACATTCATGACCGGTGTGCTCATGGCACGCAAAGGTCTCGCAAAGCCTGTAGGCAGCATGACTCAGTATGACAAGATTCGCGTAGGCAAAGGCGAAAACGCCAAATACCTCCACTATAAGGAGATTGTTCCTATCGCTGACCTTAATGATATCGTCTTCGGATGCTGGGATGTTTATCCACAGAACTCCTTCCAGAGCGCAATGTACGCTGAAGTTCTCAAGGAAAAGGACATCCTTCCTGTAAAGGACGAGCTAGAGAAGATCGTGCCTATGAAGGCCGCTTTCGACAAGAACTACGCCAAGCGCCTCGATGGTGACAACGTAAAGGACTGCAAGACACGTTGGGAAATGATGGAGGCTCTCCGCCAGGACATCCGTGATTTCAAGGCAAAGAACGACTGCGCTCGTATCGTTGTTATCTGGGCTGCTTCTACTGAAATCTATGTTCCAGTAGATGAGCAGATACATGGCACTCTCGCAGCTCTCGAAAAGGCTATGAAGGAAGACGACCGCGAGCACATCGCACCTTCCATGTGCTATGCTTATGCCGCCCTTTCTGAAGGCGCACCTTTCATCATGGGCGCTCCTAACACCACTGTTGACATCCCTGCTATGTGGGAGCTTTCCGAGAAGACAGGCATGCCTATCTGCGGCAAGGACTTCAAGACAGGCCAGACTCTCGTGAAGTCAGGCTTCGCTCCTATCATCGGCACCCGTTGCCTCGGTCTCAGCGGATGGTTCTCTACAAACATCCTCGGCAACCGTGACGGACTTGTGCTCGATGAACCAGCCAACTTCCGCACAAAGGAGGTATCAAAGCTCTCTACTCTTGAGACCATCCTCAAGCCAGAAGACCAGCCAGACCTCTATACAGACTACTACCACAAGGTACGTATCAACTACTATCCTCCTCGCAACGACAACAAGGAGGGATGGGACAACATCGACATCTTCGGATGGATGGGCTATCCTATGCAGATCAAGATCAACTTCCTCTGCCGCGACTCTATCCTCGCTGCTCCTCTCTGTCTTGACCTCTGTCTCCTCTCTGACCTCGCTGCACGCGCAGGACGCCATGGTATCCAGCGCTTCCTCAGCTTCTTCCTCAAGTCTCCTATGCACGACTACACCAAGGGCGAAGAGGCTGTCAACAACCTCTACCAGCAGTACACCATGCTCAAGAACGCTATCCGCGAGATGGGCGGCTACGAGGCTGACGAAGAAATCGATTAAACAGACATTATAAATAAAGCCAAGCCCCCCTCACATTCCCTTTGGGGAAGCTTTTACAAGTTACACAAACTAACGACCTAATGATTTTGATAGAATAGTGTAACCCAAGCAAAAGCTCCCCCAACGGGGAGTGAGGGGGGCTTTCCACCTTAAATTATTATGGTGAAAAAATTGTATTTCATACTGATAACATTACTCTTTCTGGTGCTTCCGGCAAGCGCTCAGATAAGAGGTCATATCCTTGATGCTGAGACAAAAGACAGCATTCCGCTCGTCTCTGTGGTCTATAAAGGGCATGGTATCTCAGCTATCTCCGACATAAACGGCCACTACAAGATTGCCCGACGTAACGGTTGGGTGCTCACTTTCAGTGCCGTAGGTTACGTTTCGCAATCTGTGAAGATTACGGAATCCTCATCAGACCATATCAACATCCGTCTGAAACCGGACAACAAGAGGCTCGACGAGGTGGTCATCAAGACCAAGAAGCATAAATACAGCCGCAAGAACAATCCAGCCGTGGAACTCATGAGGAAGGTAATAGAGCATAAAAAGCAGACCGACCTCAGCAACCGCGACTTCTATCAATACAACAAGTACCAGAAGATAATGCTGGCACTCAACGACGTAAACACCGACACCCTGCGGTCAAAGCGCTTCCAGAAGCATCCTTGGCTCAAGGACCAGCTGGAGAGATGTGACTATACAGGCAAGGTAATCCTCCCTATCTCCGTCGATGAGACCGTCTCACAGAAGATTTACCGTAAGCATCCGCACTCCGAAAAGACCATTATCAAGGGTCAGAACTCCACCGGCATCAACGATTTGTTCCAGACCGGCGACATAATGACTACCGTATTGAAGGACGTCTTCACCGATGTGAACATCTATGACGACCAGATCAGGATGCTGCAGTATCCTTTCACTTCGCCGATAGGCAAGGATGCCATTGCTTTCTACAGGTTTTACATCGAAGATACCACCTATGTGGATAAGGACAAGTGCATCCATCTCAATTTCCTGCCTAACAATCAGCAGGACTTCGGCTTCCGTGGGGACATATATATCATGGCTGACTCCAGCTATCAGGTGAAGCGTTGCGAACTGACAATCCCGAAGAAGAGCGACGTCAACTTCGTGGAGAACCTCAAGGTGCTGCAGGAATTCACACAGTTGCCTGACTCTTCATGGTCTCTCTCCGTCGATGATATGATTGCGGAACTGAGATTCAACAAATGGCTGTCGCGTGCCGCCGTGATAAGAACGACGCGATTGACCGACTATGCCTTCGATGACCTGCCGAAACAGCTGTTCAAAGGCAAGGCAAGAGAGGTGAAAGAGGCTGACGCACAGATGCGCGGCGATGATTTCTGGAACAAGTATCGTCAGGTGGAACTGACCAAAGGCGAGAAAGGAATGGGCACTTTCCTCTCCCACATCGAGAATCTCAAGGGATTCAAATTCTTCATCTTCGGTGCGAAAGCATTCATCGAGAACTTCGTGGAGACCAGTTCCAAGGATTCAAAGGTGGACATCGGCCCTATCAACACCATGCTGACATCCAACTTTATCGACGGTTTCCGCACCCGTATCTCAGCACAATCCACGGCAAACCTCAACAAGCACTGGTTCTTCTCCGGATATGCAGCCCGTGCCTGGGGCAGCGAGAAGAACTATTACAGCGGTTCCATCATCTATTCTTTCAACAAGAAGGAATACCTGCCACGAGAATTCCCGCGCCGTACCCTCGCTTTCACATCCTCATACGATGTCACTTCGCCAAGCGACAAGTTCATCCATACTGACAAGGACAATGTCTTCACCGCATGGAAATGGGCTACCGTGGACAAGATGATGTTCCAGAACCGACAGGAACTGAAGTTTGAACGCGAGGAAGAATGGGGCTTCAAGACCACCATCAGCTTCAAGACCGAGGAAAATGAGGCTTGCGGAGCAATGCACTACACCACCCTCGCCCAGCAGGCTGTCAATCCTTACAACCCTCAGGACTATCCTCACGTATGGGACGGACGTGGAAAATACCGCACCACAGAGCTTAGTCTCGGTGTGCGTTTCGCTCCTGGCGAGACATTCATCAACACCAAGCAACGCCGTCTTACCATCAATCTCGATGCCCCGGTATTCAGTCTCAATCACGTCTTCGGACTGAAAGACGTGCTCGGAGGTGACTATCGCTTCAATTATACCACGCTCGACATCTACAAACGATTCTGGATGAAGAGCTGGGGAAAGATAGACTGCTACATCAAGAGCGGAATACAGTGGAACCAAGTGCCATACCCTCTGCTCATAATGCCTGCAGCAAACCTCTCCTATATCATCGAGGACGAGACCTTCAACCTCATCAACAATATGGAGTTCCTCAATGACCGATTCGTTTCGCTCGACCTCAGTTGGGACCTCAACGGCAAGATATTCAACCGAATACCTCTGCTCAAGAACCTCAAATGGCGTGAGTACATAGGCATAAAGGCACTTTGGGGCACACTTACCGACAAGAACAATCCATACCTCAAAGAGAATGCAGGCAGCGAAATGCTCATGGTATTCCCGGAAGGCTGTTACCTCATGGACAAGAACAAGCCTTACATCGAACTCGTAGCCGGCATACATAATATCTTCAAGATTCTCCATGTGGAGTATGTACGCCGAATGAACTATCTCGAACTGCCTACAAGCAACAAGCAAGGCATCCGATTTACGTTCCGAATGACGTTCTAAAAGGATAATAGATTTGTGGTTTTGTTGTCTGGTTGTCTTGTGGCTTTGTTGTTTTATTGAATGTATAAACAAGGCAAACACCAAGAC
>OQVL01002142.1_pt1 | contig 12032 bp, 10 predicted proteins | sample 1691501 | NCBI WGS metagenome assembly OQVL01 (sample SAMN03418253, study PRJEB22391) | human gut metagenome | biome: human-gut; feature: organic feature; material: feces | host: Homo sapiens | place: Tanzania | collected 2013-01
CAAACGCAGGCGTCGCAAGGCTTTGCGGCGTTTCGCCTCACCCTATCCCGGATACCGCCACGGCACTCCCAAAGCAGGCGCGCTACCAGCTGCGCTACACCCGGATATTCGGCAAAAGTTATTATACCCCATCCGCCTCCGCGGTGCAAGCGTTTATTAAAATTCCTTTAACAAATTGTTAAGAGTCGAATTTCGCGGAATATGGGCGAAAAATCCCCGTCCTTATAACTGAGGCGGCAAGCGGCCGGGCCGCAGCGCAAAAATACATGACTATTTCCACACATGTATCCGGCCGGAGGAAGAAAAGTTTTTATTTTAGGAAGGAGAGCGACACAATGGATAGCGAAAACAGAAATATACTTGAACACATTTTCTACGAAATTGGTAATATTCTCGGCTGGGCCGGCGGCAGCGGTGACAGCAAACTCGTCATTAAAATCCTCGAAAAGATATTTGGCAAGCTTTAATTCCCAGCCGGCCTAATGCCGGACTTTTTCGACAGTCTGAACAGCTCCCCAAGGGGGAGCTGTTTTCATATCTCATTCGATTTGTGTATTCCCGTAACCGAGAACTCGACCCATTCGGCAACGTTCGTCGCGTGGTCTCCTATGCGCTCGAAGTACTTTGCGATCATGAGAAGATCGAGGGCGTACTCCGCGTCGCCGCGCCCGGTGCGGATCATGTCGATGAGCGCGGTCTTTACGCTCAAAAAGCAATCGTCAACAACGTCGTCGTGCTCGATAACGCTTTTTGCAAGGGCAAGGTCGCGCTTATTGTACGCCTCAATGCTGTCCGTGACCATGCCGATGGCGGCCTCGGCCATGGGGCGCATCGCCTGACACTCGCTGCCCGTTCTGCCTTTAAGGTGCGGAATTATCTCCGCGATATCCGAGGCCTGATCGCCGATGCGCTCAAGGTCGGTTATCATTTTAAGCGCCGCGGATATCTGACGCAGATCTCGCGCCACCGGCTGCTGCTGCAATAAAAGGCGCAGGCACAGCGTCTCGATATCTCGCTCGTACTGATCTATCTCAAGATCAAGCGGCGCAAGCTTTTTTGCAAGCTCGCTGTCGCCGGACAAAAGCGCCTTTGCCGAGTTTGCTATCGCCTCCTCGCACATTGCGCCCATGAGCGTGAGCTTTTCGCCGAGCTCCCTGAGCTGGGCGTCGAATTTGCTTCTCATCAGCCGAACCTCCCTGTTATATAGTCCTCGGTGCGCTTGTCAGACGGCACGGAGAACAGCCTTTCGGTATTGTCGTATTCAATCAGCTCACCGAGCAGGAAAAACGCGGTGCTGTCGGAGATGCGCAGCGCCTGCTGCATGTTGTGAGTCACGATGACGATGGTGTAGTTTTTCTTCAGCTCCGTTGCAAGCTCCTCGATCTTCGAGGTAGAGATCGGGTCGAGCGCACTCGTCGGCTCATCCATCAGCAGCACGTCCGGCTCGACGGCGAGGGCACGCGCGATGCACAATCTCTGCTGCTGGCCGCCCGACAGACCGAGGGCGGATTTTTTAAGTCTGTCCTTTACCTCATCCCAGATCGCCGCGCCCTGAAGCGAGCGCTCGACGATCTCGTCAAGCTCGGACTTTTTGCGCACGCCGTGCGTGCGCGGCCCGTAGGCAACATTATCGTAAATGCTCATGGGAAAGGGATTGGGCTTCTGGAACACCATGCCGATGCAGCGGCGAAGCTCGTTTACGTCCGTTCCCGGAGCGTAGATGTTCTTCTCTTTATACTTCACCTCGCCGGTTATCTTAACGCCGGGCACGAGGTCGTTCATGCGGTCGAGCGTTTTTAAAAACGTAGATTTACCGCAGCCGGAGGGGCCGATGAGCGCGGTTATGCTCTTTTCGGGTATCTCCATGTTTATGTTTTTAAGCGCCTGGGTCTGGCCGTACCACAGGCACAGATCGTTTACGCTGATTATGCTGCTCATATGCTTCTCCTCTTGTCGTAGTATTTACCTATCAATGTTGCGGCGAGGTTTATTATCACCGTCAGCGCCATGAGAATGGCGGCTATGGCGAAGGCTATGCCGAACTCGCCCTGCTCCTTGGCGTAGACGTAAAGTGCCACGGTGAGCGTCGCGCCCGCGCCGGACAGTCCGTCAACAAACAGATTGTAGATATTATGCGCAAAGCCCGCTGTGAACAGCAGCGCCGCCGATTCGCCCAGAATGCGCCCGACGGCAAGGATGCAGCCGGTTATAATACCGTCCACGCAGCCGGGGAAAACAACTGTGCGGATAACACGCCACTTGCCCGCTCCGAGGCCGAACGCGCCCTCACGCAGGCTTTGCGGAACGGTTTTCAGGCTTTCCTGAGTCGTGCGCATGACGGTCGGCAGGTTCATGATGACAAGCGTCATCGCGCCGGCCTGCAAAGAGGTCTGGAAGCCGAGAAAATTGCAGAAAAACAGCATGCCGACAAGGCCGTAGATGATGCTCGGAATGCCCGAGAGCGTCTCGGCGGCGTATTCGATAGCGCCGACGATGCGGTGGTTGCTCGCATATTCGGTGAGGTATATCGCGGCGCCCACGCCCAGCGGCAGCACCCACACGAGCGTTCCGAGGACGATGTAGAGCGTATTGAGTATATCCGGCAGGATACCGACGGAGTCCGTGAGGTAGCTCGGCTTTGTGGAAAGAAACTCCCACGATATATTCGGAATGCCCCTGATGAGCACATATGCTATAAGAAACAGCACCAGCGCCGCCGTCAGGGCCGCGCACAGGCCCGAAAGACCGCGCATGACGATGCCATAGGCTCTGCGCTTTGCTTTTACGTTTTTGTTATCCATTCGATTTATCCCTCTTCAAAAGGAAGTTGAGCGTTGCGTTTATGAGCATGATAAACAAAAACAGCACGAGCGCTATCGAGAAAAGCGCCTGACGCTGAAGGCCCGAGGAATAGCTCATCTCGCTTGCAACGGCCGTTGTAAGAAATCTTACGCTCTGGAAAAGCTCGGGCATGTTCGGCGCGTTGCCGGATACCATCATAACGGCCATCGCTTCGCCGATCGCGCGGCCTACGCCGAGCACGACCGCTGCCGCGATGCCGCTTTTCGCCGCCGGGACGGATACTCGGAAATACGTTTCCGTCGGCGTGGCGCCGAGGGCGAGCGACGCATCCTCATACTCCCTGGGGACGGCTTCGAGAGAAGTCATGGATACCTTGATTATCGACGGCAGGATCATAATTGCAAGCACGATTATCGCAGCCAGAAGGCTCGCGCCGTCGGGAACGTTAAACACCTTGCGTATGCCCGGAACGAGCACCATCATGCCCACAAGGCCGTAAACGACCGAGGGGATGCCCGCAAGCAGCGACACTGCCTCAACGACCACGGCGCGCACGCGCTTATCGGCCATTTTCGCAAGATACACGGCCGCCATAAATCCCACCGGCACGCCGAGGACAATGGCTCCGGCGGTGCCGTAGACGCTCGTGAGGATAAACGGCAGGATGCCGTAGCTCGGCTCGGCGGCGGTCGAGGCCCACTTTTTGCCCAGCAGGAAGTCGCCAAGGCCGATCTCCTTTATCGCCGGAATGCCCGAAACGATGAGGTAGACCGTTATCATCAAAACGCTCGCCACCGTCACAAGCCCGAGAACAAGGAATATGCCGTGGACTATATTTTCAATGAGATTTTTCGTTTTTACTTTCATATGAACAACATCCTACACATGCAAAAAATAAGCCGACGTAAACCGAACCGCTGCCGGTTTTCGTCGGCTTAATTAATTACTTCGCTACGGGGACTGCGCCTGCTGCGGAGATGACGTCTGCTGCCGCTGCGCTGGTTGCGTAGTCGAAGAACTTCTGAGCCGCCGCGGAAAGCTCGGCGCCGTCCTTGGTCACCAGAACGAAGGGGCGCTGCACTGCGTAGGTGCCGTCGGAAACGGTGGCCTCGGTGGGAGCGACTCCGCCGACGGAGAGTGCCTTGACGGTGTCCTTAACGGATGCCAGAGATGCGTAGCCGATAGCGTTGGGGTTGCCTGCAACGGTGGTGATCACGTCGCCGGTGCTGGTCAGCTCCTGACGGTACTTGCATGCGTCCTTGGTGTCGGTGATGCTCTCGAAGCCGTCACGGGTGCCGGAGCCTGCCTCGCGGCCGATGAGAACGATCTCTGCGTCGTCGCCGCCGACATCCTTCCAGTTGGTGATCTCGCCGGTGTAGATCTTGGCTATCTGCTCGATGCTCAGGTCGGAGACCTTGTTTTCGGGGTTAACGATGATTGCGATGCCGTCGAGTGCGAGGACGGTCTCTTTCAGTCCGGAAGCCTTCTCGTCGTCCTTCAGCGCACGGGATGCAAGGCCGATATCGCAGCGGCCTTCGCTGACTGCGGTGATGCCGGAGCCGGAGCCGGTGGGGTTGTAGCCTACGGTGATGCCCTTGTTGTCGGCCTGGAAAGCCTCGCCGAGGGACATGATGACCTTTTCCATCGAGGTCGAGCCGTCGGTGCTGACAGTGCCGGTCACTTCGGCGTTGTCGTTGTTATCGGTGGTGCCGCCGTTGTCGCTTTTTCCACATGCGGCGAACAGAGTAAGCGCCATGAGCGCTGCAAGAACTAAACTTATAAGCTTTTTCATTCAAAAAGCTCCTTTCTTTTTCGTTTGATTTCTGAGTACACCCTTAGATTAAGCTCCTTTTATCAAATCTGAAAGCAGCCTTTTGTAAAAAGAATTTAAAGCCAGGCAAAGATTGGCGGCCGAAAAGCATTGACAATAGTTTCTTTTTTTGTAAAATAAATTACAGCAATATAAGGAGGTGCTCCCCACATGAAAAGCAGGAAGCTGAGGACTGTTCTCATCGTCATTGCGGCGATGATCTTCGCATACGCCGTGGTTTTAATTCAAGTGCTGGTACTACGAAAAGGCCATGGCCGACGGCAGCGAGGACGAGATAAACAAAATGCTGCCCGATAAGCTTCCGCCCGACATTCAGAAGATATACGACAAAGCGCATGCAAAGGAGTAATAGCACAAAAACCGCCCCGATCGGGCGGTTTTTGCTGTATTTTGCTTACTTTGTTTTAACGTAGCGGTTCATCGGGTGGACCATATACTCGTTATACGGGAATTTATCGGTCGTGACGTAGCCGGCAGGGGCGTCGATCAGCTGCGGAATGCGGTTTACGAGCGTTGCGCAGGTAAGCTCGACCGTTGCAGGCTTATTGACGATGCAGGTCGTGTCCGGCTCGCCGTAAAGCGTCCACATGTTTTTGTCGAACTCATCGGGATTGAATATCTTACCGACGCACTCGGTGACGAGGGTGATGCCCTCCTCGGTCTCTGTCGTAACGATGGCGCGCATGCCGGTCGCGTCGCCGGCCTTGACGACCATTCCGAGCGTTTCGGATTTGAGATCGACAGAGTCAACGCAGGGGATGCACTTCTGCGTCTGTGAGGTGATGTGCAGATCCATCTTGCTGCACAGCCATCCGTTCTGGTTCCACATATACGACGGAACGTATTTGCCGCTTTCGACAAGCTCCTTCATCTCATCGGAGGGAGTTTCGTTGTAGCAGCCGATGGTTTTATTGAACTCCTCGATGCTCAGGCCTGCGCCGTGCCCCTCTGCAAGAGCTATGCCGTAGTCCTCGACATTATACCAGCTGCTGCCCTCGATCTTGGTGATCTTATGCGAGGAGCCGGCGAGGTTTGTTACCATCGTGCCCCAGTACAGGTCGCAGTAGCCGACGCCGGTGAGGGTACAGCCACCCTCTTTTGCCAGCTTATCGAGCTTTTCGGTTATTGCAGGAGAGGAATTCCACGGATACAGCGCTTCCTCGCATGTGGTTATGGCGTTGACGCCGTGTTTTGCGCAGATAGTGAAGATATCTTCAAGCTCCGCCACCGTGCTGCGCGTTGCGATTATGCACACGTCCGGCTTGAGCTCGCCCATGCGTCTGTCGGTATCGGCAGAGTTTTCGACCGCGACTCCGACATGGGGGAAGCCGTCGCCGATTATTTCGGAGACATCTTTGCCGATGTGATTTTTGTTGCGGCAGAACGCGCCGACAAGCTCCCCACCGTGCTCAAGGACGTAACGCATAAGATAACGGCTCATTTTGCCTGCACCGTACTGTACTACTCTGATTTTGCGATCCATTTAATTGCCTCCTTGTTTTAAAATAGAATTGGTTATTAATTTAACAACCTTATGGTCACATTATAGAGTATTGCCTCGGCGCAGTCAAGTTAATTCTCCCCAAAGAGTAAAATCTCTGTGAATAAAATAATTATTTACTGTTGCCAATCGTTAAAAAAGGTGTATAATATACATGTCAGTCGGTATGACATTTAAACTGACGAGAGGTAAGTATGTCCCTGGATGAACTGAAAACGCAGAATATCCGGACCGTTACGGAAAAAGCACTTGTATGCTTTATTAAAAACGGCATCACAAATACAAAGGTCTCGGAGATCGCAAAGACCGCAGGACTTACCGAGCGCTCCGTTTACCGCTATTTTCCGACAAAAAGCGACATTGTTATTTCCGCTGCCTTCTGCTACTGGGAGCGCGCCAAGGAATACATAGCTTGGGAGCTCGACACGCACGACTATGAGCATTTAAGCGGCATCGAGCAGATATCCATAATACTTAAAAGCTACGCCAATATACTCTTCATCGACCCGGAGGGCATCCGTTTTTCGCTCGACGCCGAGGTCGCGCTCTTTAACGCCGGAAAAAACGACAGGGTCATAAACCGCCCTCCCGATAAATTCGAGGAGTACACCGGCCCGCTCTCGCAGGCGATCGTGCGCGGACTTTCCGACGGTACGGTAAATCCCGAAGCGAACATAAAGCAGCTTTATTACAACGCATATGACTCCATTCTCGGGCTTATGCAGCGCCTCACGGTAGGCGTGCCGAGCGTGAGCGAGCTTGATGCGCGCGAAAGGCTGTACGCGATGTGCGAAATGTTCACACGGGCATTCGCCGCAAAAAATGTCGAAATATAGCATAATTGCAGACCTGTCGGTGCGGTGCACCGACCATTAAATAAAGAAACATAAAAACGGAAGGGGAAAAACATGAATTCCAAGTACAACGCTCTATTTACACCCTGGAAGATCGGCAATGTCGAGATACCGAACAGAATAGTTCAGTGCTCTATGGGCGGAACGTCCCTGTTCGGCTGGATGGAGCCGAGCCACCTCGACAAGGAAGCGGCATACTTCCTGCTCAACCGCGCGCAGGACGGCGTCGGCCTTATCCTGCCCGGCATGCAGTGCATCAAGGATCCCATCGGCGGCCGCTGGCTGTATCAGAACAACAAGATGTTCAAAGACCTTAAGGAGTACATGGTCGAGTTCCACAAGACCGGCTCCAAGCTCTTTATCCAGCTGGCAGCAGGCATGGGCCGCTCGATGGCTATAACAAAGCCCATGGTAGCTCTGCTCAAGCACCCCATTCTCGGCAAGCTCGCAAGCCCGGTAGCCGACCTTGACTACATAACCGCTTCCGCTTCCGCAACGCCGAACCGCTGGTATGACGAGATCAAGTCCCGCCCCATGACCATAAAGGAGATCCACGATCAGGTCGAGGCATTTGCAAAGACCTCGAAGAAGCTCATGGACGCAGGCGTTGACGGCGTTGAGATCCACGCCGTTCACGAGGGCTATCTGCTCGACCAGTTCACCATTTCAAACATGAACTACCGCACCGACGAGTACGGCGGCAGCTTTGAGAATCGCTTCCGCTTCCCGGTCGAGATCGTTCAGGCGATAAAGGCCGCCTGCGGCGATGATTTCCCCGTTTCTCTGCGCTACTCCGTTGTTTCCAAGACCAAGGACTGGGGCAAGGGCGCCATGCCTTACGAGAAGGACTTCAAGGAGTTCGGACGCGACATGGAAGAGTCCGAAAAGGCCATAAAATATCTTGCCGACGCAGGCTATGACATGTTCAACTGCGACAACGGCACCTACGACGCATGGTACTGGGCACATCCGCCTCAGTATATGCCCGACAACTGCAACCTTGAGTATGTTGAGCATATAAAGAAATTCACCGACAAGCCCGTCGTGTGCGCAGGCCGCATGGATCCCGTGAAGGCCGCCGAGGAGATCGAGGCCGGAAAGCTCGACGCTGTCGCGATCGCGCGCCAGAACCTTGTTGACCACGACTGGATCCACAAGATCAAGGAAGGCCATGAGGACGAGATAAAGCCCTGCATCCGCTGTCACAACGGCTGCTTCAACATGGCCAAATTCGCAGGCACCCCGAACGTTCAGCACTTCAACGACTCGATGCATCTTGCGCGCTGCGCGCTGAACCCGACCACCATGCAGCACACGCGCTACAAGATCGTGCCCACCAAGAACCCCAAGAAGGTCGCAATAATCGGCGGCGGCATCGGCGGCATGGAGTGCGCCCTCGTGCTCAATCAGCGCGGCCACATCCCCACCATCTTTGAAAAGACCGATGAGCTCGGCGGCCTGTTCCTCACGGCATCGGCAATGACCTTCAAGGAAAACGACAAGGAGCTTATCCGCTGGTATAAAAACGAGATCGAAAAGCAGGGCATCGACGTGCGCTTCAACACCGAAATCAACGACCTCGGCGTGCTGCGCGGCTATGACGATATCATCGTTGCAAGCGGCTCGGTCCCGCGCATGATGCCCAGCATCAAGGGCTTTGACAAGGCGCTCACCTTCACCCAGGTGCTCAAGGACAAGGTCGATGTCGGCGATAAGGTCCTGTTCATCGGCGGCGGCCAGTCCTCCTGCGAGGCGGCTTACGATATGCTGCTCAACTTCGGCAAGCACCCGATAATCGTCGAATACGCCGGCGACCTCGTTGCCGCTCAGGCGACCTGCCTTGCAAACACCTCGTTCCTGCGCGACGCTATGGAATACCACAAGGTTCCCGTTTACCTGCACTCGACCGTTACCGAGATAACGGACAAGGGCTGCACCGTTAAAAATGTCGAGACCGGCGAGACGACCTTCGTCGAGTGCGACAGCGTTGTAAACGGCATCGGCTTTGTTCCCACTCCCGTCGGCGGCAAGGACAACAAGAAGGCCTACCGCGTCGGCGACTGCGTTGCCATCGGCAACCTGCGCACGGTCATCTGGCGCGCATGGGACGTCTGCATGAAGATATAGTTCCAAAGCGGCAAAAAATAAGCTGCGCCGGGTCTCCGGCGCAGCGATCAATTACGCAAATAAGCAATATTTCTTCGTTTTGAATATGGAGCAAAAAGTTAAAAGCAGACCCGAGGCGCGTCATTTCTGCCGCCCCGGGTCTGTTTTGTTTTTTTGAGGATATCCAATGTCCCGACATATGGCAATTTCAATCACACTCCCCGTGCGGGGCGCGGCGCTTGACGGTCAGGTTTATCCGATGAACAAATACGCTATAGGCGTGACCGCGCCGCCGTTCCATCCATGGTGCAGGGGCACTACAGCGCCGTATTTTGAAGATATGCAGGATATCGGCGAACGCTGGGCGCGAGACCCTGAGACTGGCAAGACATACACCGTGCCGGGCAGCATGACGTATAAGCAGTGGGCGGCAAAGCAGACGGGGCTTGCGAAAAGCGTTAAACCGCTTGAAAAATCAACGAAAAGTGGTATAATCAAAACAGTAAATATTGGCCGAAGTGTAGGCGCATCAGCGAAGAATTTATCCAGTCAAGCTGGTTGAAAGCAAGCAACATGTTAAACTGGCCGAAGGTCAGCAGATAAAGGGGAAAGTCTTTGCTGGAAAAGGCACCAAAGTTGCCATTAAAGATAGGTTTCGCTTAGAAGCAGACTACAAAATTGCTGCTGACAAATGGCAAAAAGTCAGCGGAAATGCATATATAATTCTCAAAGGCAAAAAACAAAAAGCAGAATTACATTGGTATGAAGCGGACGGCGAGATTTTCGAGATGAAAGCAAAGAGGTATATAGATGAAAGTTAAATACAAAAGGCGTTCATCGGTATCATTAACTGAAAATAAAATATATGAAGTTCTCAGTGTTGAAAAAGGCTGGTATAGGCTTGTTGACGATACCGATGAAGATTACCTTTTTTCACCCGACGATTTTGAAATCGTAGAAAACTAACCTAAAAATTAATAGAATTAAAGTATCATGCACAATTTGCATGGTGCTTTTTTCATGCCAAAAACCAACAACTTAATGATCGAAGCAGTCAAGCGTTAATTCGCGGGCTGCTTTTTTCATACCCATTTTACCGCGTGTCCGGCGGATAACAAGCAGGACGGCGCTGAATACGAGGACTGGCTCGATAAAAAGGAACAGCGCAGAAAGGACGTAAACATGAAACTGCAATGGTTAAAGGACATCATAGGCGACGTTTACACGGATGATATGGACAATGCGGCGGCGCAGGCTCTCGGCAAGGACTTTGTATCGCGTGCAGACTTCAACGAAAAGGCCGGTAAGGTAAAGGAGCTTGAAGCGACGGTTACACAGCTTAACGGCACTGTAAAAGACCGCGACAAGCAGCTTGAAGATTTGAAAAAGTCCACCGGCGATGTTGACGGTCTTAAAGCTCAGATAGCCACCCCAGTGTGTTCTTTTCGAGCCCTGCTGCGGCCAGCTTATCTTCGGCACGATCTGCCATCACCACATCATGGAGGAACTTAAATTCCACTGCTTGCTCAAACGCGCTCATTTTGCCATCACCGTCAAAATCAAAACCGCCCAAGGCCGGAGCTGTTCCGATCATGAGCGGTTTTTTGTCCATATATCAAAAAATTTTGCACGGCGCAGCAAGGTGCAGGCCGGCAGCGGCCGGTGTTATCTAAAAAGGCGCTTTTACGCGTTTTCCGTAAGATGCGGCTGCCGCTGCTCCATTGGTATGTAATGCCCTTTAATGCTGACTGCGCGGTAGGCGGGACGCATGATGCGGCTGCACGTCAGCAGCTCCTCCATGCGGTTGGCACACCAGCCGGCTATACGGGCGGAGGCAAACAGCGGCGTGAATACATCCTGGGGAATGCCCAGCATGGTATACACAAGGCCCGAGTACATATCCACATTTGCGCACATGGGCGTTGCGTCGCGGCGGCGCTCCTGAAGCAGCGGAATGCCCAGCTCCTCGACCTTCTGCAGAAGGGCAAATTCCTCGGCGTAGCCCTTGATCTCGGCCATATGCTGCGCGTATTTCTTCAGCAGCTCGGCACGGGGGTCGGATATGGTGTACACCGCGTGGCCCAGTCCGTACAGCTTGCCGGAGCGGTCGCCGGCTTCCTTATTCAGCAGCTTTACCAGATAGTCGCGGATAGAGCCGTCGTCATGCGGGTCAACGTTCTCCTTGATATAGCCGAACATCTCCATGACCTTGGCGTTGGCGCCGCCGTGGAGAGGGCCCTTAAGTGAGCCGACAGCGCCGGCGATCGCACTGTATGTGTCAGTTCCGCTGGAGGTCATGGCACGGCAGACGAATGTGGAGTTGTTGCCGCCGCCATGCTCTGCATGGACCATCAGCATCATGTCCAGCAAATGCGCTTCTTCCTCTGTGTAGTTTGTGTCCGGCCGGATCATACGCAGGAAATTCTCCGCAGTGGACAGCTCGGGCACGGGGAAATGGATATGCAGAGAGTCGCCATGGAAATAATGGCGCTTCACAGCGTAGGAATTGGCAACGATCGACGGGAAACAGCCGATGAGCTTGACCGACTGCAAAAGCAGGTTCTCGATGGAGGTGCTGTCCGGATCAGGATCGTAGGAATACAGGCTCAGCACGCTGCGCGCCAGCTCGTTCATCATGTTGCTGCTGGGGTGACGCATGATCATGCCCTCGGTAAAGCCGTCCGGCAGCTTGCGCGCCTGACTCATGATGCCGTTGAAGCGGGCAAGCTCATCCTGCGTGGGCAGATAGCCCATAAGCAGCAGATACGCTACCTCCTCGAAGCCGAAAGTGCCGGCCTTGCGGTGCGCCTCGACAATATCGTGCAGCTCGATGCCGCGATAATACAGCCGCCCGGGGGTGGGCACTCTCTGGCCGTCCTGCAGCAGGTAGCCCTGTACGCTGCCGACCTTGGTGACGCCGACCAGCACGCCGGTACCG
>OQVL01002143.1_pt1 | contig 12031 bp, 9 predicted proteins | sample 1691501 | NCBI WGS metagenome assembly OQVL01 (sample SAMN03418253, study PRJEB22391) | human gut metagenome | biome: human-gut; feature: organic feature; material: feces | host: Homo sapiens | place: Tanzania | collected 2013-01
TGCTATTCCAAATACGGCTTTTGCTGATTCTGCGAAAATGTTAACTGGTGCTGTTGAAAAGGGGAAGTGAAAATGAAACCATATTGGATAGCTGTTAATTTAGCAAAAACTGGTTTAAGATATGCTAAATACAAAAATAAGGGAAAACAAGAATTGTATGAAGACGAATCTTTTTCAAATAAAAAGAAAAATAACAATATGCAAGAAAAAGTTGATATCGATAATTTAGATCCAGTTTTATTGATTGGAATAATGGAGTGTCCATATTGTAAATCATTTTGTATGCATTCGATATCGATGGATAAAAATTCAAAAGAAAAATATATAGGTTGTCATTACTGTAAACAATTTACTATTATACCTGACGATACTTTTAATGCCTTGAGTGTTGTTGCAAATCAGACACCTCAAGATTCAGATTTTATAAATGAATTATTTCAAAACGCATTTAAATGGTATGCATTGAATGAACCAAAAAATATTATATCGGCAAATGATTTCGATGAAATAAGAAGTAAAATGACAGTTGAATTGTTTAATATACTAAAATCAAATAATGAAGAAATGAGCGATGGTTTTATTAAAAGAACTAGTGAAATAGCATTTGATTGCTATAAAATTGCTTGGGAAAAAGTAAAGGAAAAAGAAGAACAAAATGCTGAAGAAAAAACAAATGATAAAAACGGGGAAACTTCAGAAAATATCATAGAACAAGAAGAAGCTCCGCAAGAGCAAGAAGAAGATGTTTTGGCATTTTTAAATTCTGAGCCAGAAAAAGAAACAAACAGCGAGCCTGAACTTTTAGAAGACAAACATGAAGATTCCGCGGAAGAGCCAGCAGGACTTTTCTGTCCTAGCACAGGATTTGGCTGGGAACAATATATGCTCACACGCCTTGACAGCGAGCTTATAAGATCTGCTTCAAGTGACCAGGACTTGTCACTGTTTACAATAAAAATCAAGAACATTGACTGGGATTCTGAATGTGGAAAAGAAATCAGCAAAACGATTCTTGAAAAAGTAAAATTCAATGACCTTGTTTTCAATTATAAAGAAGACGGAGCAAGCGCAATTTTCCAGAATCAGAACACAGATAAATCGCTTGTGATTGCAGGAGATCTTCATACAGAAATAACATCAGTTCTTTCAAAATACAATGAGCAACGTTTTGTGGGAATTGGAATTTCATCACGGACATTACGTCTGATTTCTGCAACACGGCTTGCAAACGAAAGCAAAGAAGCCTTGAACAGAGCCGATGCAGATTCACCTATAATTGCATTTAGAGTCAATCCTGAAAGATATAAAGATTTTCTAGCGTCTGAATCATTTCAAGAAGAAGCAACAGCATCTTCGGAACAAAAAGAAGAAAACGAAAGCACAGAGAACAAACAGGAAGAATAAAAGAAATTATTCCATTTCTTCTTCAACAGAAGATGCTTCTTGTTCAGATTCAGCATTTTGCACTGGCAAAAATTCTTCCAGTTTTTTCTTTATAGCTGGAATAGATTCTTCATCGGGGAACTTTTCTTCAAATATTTTAAATTTTTCATTCGCCTCTTCATATTTTTTTTCAGAGAAAAGAACTGCGATAAGATTTTTTAGAATTGAAGAATCGTCTGAATTATTTTCATAAAGATAGGAATACAAATTTTCAGCTTCTTCTAAATTGCCGCGCATAGCTTCTATATAAGCCAAAGAAGTTTTCAAAGTCGTGTTTTCTAAATCATTTTGCAAAAGCTGTTCAAAAGAAGACTGCGCTTCATCCCAGTTTTTTAAGTAAACATTGCAAAGCGCAATTTCATAAAAAGCATAGTCATTCAAAGAATCTGATGTCAAAGTTTTTTTATAATACTCAATGGCTTTGCTGTAATTTTCCAAGTTTTTATAATTTTCAGCTATTGAAAAATATTCTTCAAAAAGATTTCTTTCTATGACTTTTTTTTCACAAGGAATGGAAGTTGCGCATCTGCAAAAGACAAACGAGAGCATCAAAAAAAGAAAACTTTGAATTTTCATTTTTTTACAGATTCTTCAATAACTTTGTCATCTACAACTTTATAATGTTTTCCAGTAATCGGATCTCGCAAAAACAATTCTTCAATTTTGTTTTCTGAAATTTCAATCCCGGAAATTCTCAAAGTAAAGTCATCAGTCTGTTCAACTGCGCCACCCGTCATTGCAAAAGAAAGTCCAAGCAAAGAACGCAACGCAACTACACTTCTTTTATCCAGTAAATGAATGCTGAAAGAAAGCTCATATTTTCCAGAATATTTAACGGAATATTTTTTATCAGGAAAATAACAAAGAGAGCCGAAAATAGCATCAGTTCCAACATTTATGCTCTGCCCTATCAGGCTTCTTAAATATTGACCAGGCTTTGTTATGTAAAAAAGAATTTCACCTTGAGACAAATCTTGTGCAATCCAATTTTTCCAAGCTGTTTCTGGAGCAGGATTATTTTCTGCAAATTTTTTTAGAAGCAAATCAACATTTTGAGATGCGCAAACCAAATTTGAAGAAGGAAACGAAGCCTGAAATCCATCCGACGCATGAGTAAACTTTTCAAATACTTTTTCATAATAAGAGACAAAAGATTTTTCCCAGCCATTTTTCTTTGAAAGCGACGACTGAACAACAATGCGGGGAATTGATGTTTCTGATACAATCTGAAGACGAGAGCGGTCATCCACAGTTCCAAGCCCGGCATATAAAATTTCTGTTCTTGCAGCAATGGCTCTTGCGTCTTTTTCAGCAAGCCCCGAAATTTTGGAGCAAAGAATTTTTGAAACAAGCTCCTGATTTTTGCTTGCAGGAACGCTCATATAAATGCTGGAATTTTCTTCAAGCAAAGAAAGCGGATCAACATTTTGAACTTCAATCTCTACTTTAGAAGATTTGCATCCAACGAAAAGCAGCACCGCAATAAAAACAGGAACAAGTTTCTTTTTCAAATCAGCCTCCAATTTTCAACAAGAACGAATTTAAATTTTCTTTACAGAAACAGTCCACCTTGCATCTTCGCAGTCAATTTCAGTTCCAAAAATATTTTCACTCCAAACAGCAGAAGACGCAAGAGTTTCTCCGGATATAAAATCCTTGAACATTTCAAATGCGGATTTCAAAACTTCAGAGCCGCCAACAGAAAGAGCAATCCGGTCTGTAACTTCAAAGCCGCTTTCTTTTCTAAGATTCTGAATTCCACGAATTAAATCACGCACGTAGCCTTCTTTCTTTAGCTCGTCAGTAATTTTTGTATCAAGTCCGACTGTCAAAGTTCCGTCATTTATAACTTTTAAATCTTCTTTTTCAAAACGCTCAACAAGAACATTTTCCTGATTCAAAGAAACATCTTCGCCGTCAACTTTTATAGCAACAGTTTTTCCGTCAAGAATCTGCTCAATCTGTTCAGTTGAAAGCCTTGAAATTTCAGCAGCGGCAGCCTTCATTTTTCCGCCAAGCTGTTTTCCAAGAACTCTGAAATTTGCCTTTGCCTTGTATTCAACAAGCTCATCCTCGCGCTCATGGAAAATTACATTCTTAACATTCAATTCTTCGGCGATTGTATTCTGCATATCTGAAAGAACTTTTTTCTCTTCAGCATTGCGTGTAACAAGAGCCACACTTGCAAGCGGCTGGCGGTTCTTCAAGTTAAACTGATTGCGAAGGCTTCTTCCCATTGAAACAGCTTTTTGAACGCTAGCCATTTTAAACTCAAGATCTTCATCGCGGAATTTTTCATTGTAAACAGGATAATCCATTAAATGAACAGATTCTTTGTCTTCAGAAGTTTTTAAGTTTTGCCACAGTTCTTCGGAAAGGAACGGAATAAACGGAGCGGCAACAAGCGCAAATGTTTTCAAAGCGGAATAAAGAGCACCGTAAGCCTCAAGCTTGTCAGCATCGCTTCCAGCCTTCCAGAAACGCCTTCTGTTTCTGCGGATGTACCAGTTGTTAATCTGATCAATAAAAGAAAGCATAGGATCAATTGCCGCGCTAAGGTCATAATCATCCAACGCAGAAGAAACATCTTTTACCATTTTCTGAGCAACCGAAAGAATCCAGCGGTCAAGAGGATTTTCAGGAAGCTTATAATCAAACTCATGCCCAGTGCAAGTAACTCCATCGATATTCGCATACTGAACAAAGAATGAATAGGAATTCCAAAGCGGAAGAATTATGCTTTTTATTACATCACGTACACCTTCATCCGAATAACGGATTTCATCAGCTTTTACAACTGCTGAATGCATAAGGAAAAGACGGATTGCATCCGCGCTCAGCTTATTAATAGCTTCATTAGGATCTGTATAATTGCGCAAGCTCTTGGACATTTTTCTTCCGTCGCTTGCAAGAACAATTCCATTTACAATGCAGTTTTTAAATGCCGGCTTGTCAAAAAGATTTGAAGCAAGAACAGTAAGTGTATAGAACCATCCGCGTGTCTGATCAAGACCTTCGCTTATAAAATCAGCCGGGAAATGGCTTTCAAAATATTCCTTGTTTTCAAAAGGATAATGCTGCTGCGCATAAGGCATTGAACCAGATTCAAACCAGCAGTCAAAAACTTCTGGAATGCGTTTCATTGTTCCGCCGCATTTTTTGCAAGGGATGGTTATTTTATCAACAAACTGCTTATGCAAATCTTCAGGATAAACTCCGCTAAGCTCTTCAAGTTCTTTTCTTGAGCCTACACACAAAGCATCGTTACAGTCAGAACATTTCCAAATTGGGATAGGATTTCCCCAGTAGCGGTTTCGGCTGATTGCCCAGTCTCTAGCACCAGCAAGCCATTTTCCAAAACGGCCTTCTTTTATGTGCGCCGGCTGCCATTTTATCTGGGAATTTGCCTTTAAAAGGCGTTCATGTTCATCAGCAACCTTTACAAACCAAGAACCGATTCCTCTGTAAATTAAAGGAGAACCGCATCTCCAGCAATGCGGATACTGGTGAACAACTGTATCGCGCTTGACAAGCTTGCCTTCTTTCTTCAAGCGATCCATTATGTCTTTGTCACAGTCTTTTACAAAGCGTCCTGCATAATCTGTAACTTCTTTTGTAAATTTACATTCAGCATCCATCGGCTCAACAGAAGGAATTCCTGTTCCCTTGAAAACCTTAGAGTCTTCTTCACCGAACGCAGGAGCAATATGTACAATTCCAGTTCCGTCTTCCGTTGAAACATAGTCGGCATTAAACATTCTGAAAGCACCATCACTTCCGTCTTCCTTTACATCCAAGTCCTTGAAATAAGGAAAAAGAGGCTCGTACTTTGCGCCAAGAAAATCTTTTCCGCTTTTCTTATAAATAACTTCATAATCAGCTTCATTCTTGTAATATGCTGAAAGGCGGCTTTCTGCCAAAATATAAAAGTCCCCGCTTTCCTTGTCTTTTATTTTCACATACTCGATATCAGGACCCATGCAAAGCCCCTCGTTAGAAGGAAGCGTCCATGGAGTTGTTGTCCAGGCAAGAAAATAAGTGTTTCCGTTTTCCATTTCTGAATCTTCAAATGTAACCGGAGCTTTTGTTACTCTAAAACGGATTGTAATCGCCGGATCCTGCTTTTCTTTGTAGCCTTGGGCAAGTTCATGCGTAGAAAGAACAGTCGCGCATCTTGGACAATAAGGAAGGATGTACTTTCCCTCATAAACCATGCCTTTGTTCCAAAGAGATTTTGCAACCCACCAAATTGACTCCATAAAGTCAGGATTCATTGTCTTGTAGTCATTGTCAAAATCAACCCAGCGTCCCATTCGGGTAATCGTCTTGCGCCATTCTGAAGTGTATTTCAAAACAGAAGCGCGGCATTTTTCATTGAAATTTGCAACACCGTAAGCTTCAATCTCGTGCTTAGAGTTTATTCCAAGCTCTTTTTCTATCAGATTTTCAACAGGAAGACCATGGCAGTCCCAGCCGAACCTGCGCTCAACTTTCTTTCCTTTCATTGTCTGATAACGCGGAATTATATCTTTTATTGTAGACGGAATAAAATGGCCAAAATGAGGAAGTCCAGTTGCAAAAGGAGGTCCGTCATAAAAAACATATTCCTCCGCACCTTCTCTCTGCGAAACAGACTTTTTAAAAGTTTCGTTTTCTTCCCAGAATTTTAAGATTTTTTCTTCCTGCTTCGGAAAATCAGCTTTTGAATCTACAGGATTGTACATCACATTCCGTCCTTTTATAAAATTATAAATAAATTTTAGCACAAAATTCTTTAGCCTGAATGCAAAAACAACAGAACCAAAAAGAATATATGAAGAAGTTTCAAAAATCAGACGAATTTTAAAACTCGTTTCATTATATCAAATTGAATCAAAATAATCTATAAAACAAGAAAAATTCAAAAATAGTTTTTTAGCAGATAATTTCAACCAAAAACACAAATATCTTTTTAATTCCAGTTAATTTCTATATGTCGGAATTGAAATTCCAAATATAAACTTTTTACAGTGGAAATCTAAACGGAGGAAAATCCTTTTTTAGCTGTCCAGACAACAGCTCCACTATGGGGATGTCCCAAAAGTATCCTTTTTGTCATTTTCGAGCTTGACCCGAAAATCTAAATGCATATATTGCAATCATTTAGAGATTGTTAACCGAGTTTGCTATGCAACCCTCGCAGTATCAGGTACGACAATGACATTTAGAACTTATTAGACATCCCCTTTTTGCTTTAAATTTCATTCTGTTGAATTTCAAATGCTGAACAATTATAATCAAAGGCATGAAGATAATCGCTGAGATTGGAACTGCGCACGCAGGTTCTTTAGATAAAGCACATGAACTTATTGACGCGGCCGCTTTTGCAGGTGCAGACTGCGTAAAATTCCAATGGGTTTATGCCGATGAGATTTTGCATCCAGACACAGGATTTGTAAATTTGCCTGGAGGAAAAACCCGGCTTTATGACACATTCAAGCAACTTGAATGCTCTTCCGATTTCTACAAAAAATGCCTTGAATATTCACATAAAAAAGGACTTTTATTCGCCTGCTCACCTTTCGGAACAAAATCTTTTGAAGAGCTTGCAAAACTTAATCCAGACGCGATAAAAATCGCAAGTCCAGAACTGAATCATTTTCCGCTTTTACGCAAATGCGCAGATTATTATCAGAAAATTCCAATTATCATTTCAAGCGGAGTTTCCAAACTGGGTGACATAGAAAAAGCAATTCAAATAATCCAAAATAAAAAAGAACCTTGCGCAAATGAAAAATCCTTTCCAGACTTAACTTTGCTTCACTGCATAACTTTCTATCCTGCGCCAGAAGAACAATACAACATAAAATGTGTAAAAACTCTACGCCAAATATTTGGAATTCCAACAGGAATAAGCGACCACAGCCTTGATCCAGTTTTAGTCCCTGTTCTTACAGTTCTTATGGGAGGAAGCATAATTGAAAAGCACATTACGCTAAGCAAAAAAGACAGCGGACTAGACGACCCTGTGGCTCTTGAACCTGAGCAGTTTGCTGTAATGGTTCATTCTGTCAAGCAGGCGATTTCAATACAAGAACGCTATAAAAAAGAAGGAAAAGCCGTAAAAGAAAACTTAGAAAATGCAGCTGAAAAGGAGATTCTTAAACAGCTTGAATACGAATTTCCAAGTGAAAAAATCACAGCGGCGTTGGGAACAGGAATAAAAAGACTTGCTCCGGCAGAAGAAGAAAACTACGGAAGGACAAACCGCTCCCTTCACTATATGCGTTCACTAAAAAAAGGAAGCAGAATACAGCCGGACGACATTTCCGTACTGCGGACAGAAAAAATTCTTTCACCCGGAATAAGCCCTGAATATTTTTCCACAATAGAAGGCTCTATACTGGAAAAAGAGGTGCGCTCAGGCGATGGAGTCAAGTGGGAAGACTTTATCCAAAGGTAAAAAACAGATTTCTACAACACCAAATCAGAAATAATCTTAAGTCCGCGGATTGTCAAATCTTTGTCAACAACAGTAAACACATCTGTAATTGGCTTTAGAACTTTGTTAAGTCCGCCTGTTGCAACAACTTTTACAGTTTCAGCCTTGTCGCCTGTAAGTTTTTCAAGGTCAGCCTTAACTTGGCGAACCAGATATTCAACAAGCCCCTTGTATCCAAGAACAACACCTGCCTGAATTGCAGTTTCTGTATTCATTCCAAGGCTTGAAGATGGAGCTTCCAAAGAAACAAACGGAAGCTGGGCCGCATTGGTCGCCAAGGCTTTTATAGCAGTTCCCAACCCAGGAGAAATAGTAACACCACGGATTGTTCCGCCTGAATCAGCGACAGTTAAAGTCAGAGCCGTCCCAAAGTCAACCGCAATAACAGGACCTTTTCCTTTAAATAAATTCCAGGCGCTCACCGCATTGCAAAGCAAATCTGTTCCAATATTTGTATGAGGCGAAGCTGAATCAAGCCTGACAGGAAGACGTCCACTATAAGCAAGGTCAGAAGACAAGATAAACGGATTTTTTCCGCACAGATGCTGGCATACAATAACAAAAGGCCCAATCAAGGCAGGAACAACAGAACTTATAATGCTTTTTTCAAGAAGCTTTATCTGGATTCCGGCTTCCCTGCAAAGCGTAAGCAAAATAGAAGTATATTCATCTCCTGTACGTCTTGAATCAGTTGCAATGCGCCACTGAACAGCAATTTTATCGCCATCAAAGATAGCTGCGACAATATTTGTATTTCCAATATCCACCGCAAAAAGCAATTTCATCCTCCTGCAATACGTTCCATTTTATTAAAAATATTGCATTTGCATTTTTTTTTCAACCAAGGCAAAAATATAACTGAAGCCAACAATTGCCAAAATACTCATACTCATTGAGCAAATTCTATTTATATTATAGTATATTTTATTATGGAAACATTTATTCAACCAAAAATCTTAAAAGGATTCAGAGACTTTCTTCCTCAGGATGAAATTTTGCGTTCTGATTTAATTGAAAAACTTACTAAGACATTCCGCTCTTACGGATTCGTTCCTATAGACACTCCTGTTCTTGAATATACAGAAATTTTGCTCAGAAAAAGCAACGGCGAAACAGAAAAGCAGATGTTCCGCTTTGAAGACAACGGCGGAAGAGATGTCGCAATGAGATTTGACTTGACAGTTCCTTTCGCAAGATTCACGGCACAGCACAAAGAAGAGCTTTACTTTCCATTCAAAAGATACCACATTTCAAAAGTATGGCGCGGAGAAAAGCCTCAGGCAGGAAGATACAGAGAATTTGTACAGTGCGACTTTGACACAGTAGGAAGCGACAGCGCAGTATCGGACTTTGAGACACTAAGCCTTATGAAAGCAGCCCTTTCTGCAATTGGCGTTGACGAAATAAAAATTCACGTAAACCACAGAGGAATTTTCAACCGCTTTTTAAAGAAACTTGGCCTTTCAGAAAAGTCGGAAGATATTTTGAGAGCAGTAGACAAGATTGCCAAAGTTGGCGAAGAAAAAGTTTCAGCGGAACTTGAAGAAATTACAGGAAACGCGGATTCAAGCGCAAAGATTATTGACTACATAAAGCCCCTTTCTTCTTTTGAAGAGACACTTTCACACATAGAAGAGCTTGCCGGCGGCGAAGATGAAGACTCAAAACGCATGAAAACAATCTTCAGCATGATGAAAGCAGCGGGAATTGAAGGCACTTATATGCTTGATCCTGCAATCACACGCGGACTTGACTATTACACAGGCATTGTTTACGAAACTTTCCTTGAGAAACTTCCGTCAATAGGTTCTGTTTGTTCCGGCGGAAGGTATGACAACCTTGCAGGTCTTTACATGAAGGAAAAACTGCCAGGCGTAGGTTCAAGCATTGGTTTGGACAGGCTGATTGCGGGGCTTTCTGAGCTTGGAATTACAAATGCAAAAGGCAGCTACCTTGATGTGGAAATATTCAACACTGATGAAAATCTGAATGTTCAATATCAGGAAGTGGCGGCAAAACTCCGCAAAGAAGGAATTTCCGTGGAAGTATTCCCAGACACTGTAAAAATCAACAAACAGTATTCTGTAACAGATAAAAAACAAATTCCCTGGGGAATCATGCTTTCAAGCAACAGCGAAACTGCGAATACAAATCGTCATAACGATTATCAAAATAAACTGGTGGGTAATAAACTGCCTCTTCCATTCTTCCCAAATACACGCTTAACATAGTTCTACTCCCGCACTTCAAGCCACTGGTCAATGTTCCCAAAATGTACCGCCTGCAGGTTATCTACATCAACCAGTTGCGGGAAGCTGTTTCTGATGATCAGGACACCATTTTCCTTATCCTGTTTTTCTCCACCGCCAGCGATGCCTCCCATGGTCCTATCAAGTGTTAAAACCGTTCCATCTTTATAGCGCACCTGGTCAATACTAGTTCTGGCATAAAGATCCATGCCATAGTCCGTACCTGCGTACTCAAATTTGTTTTTTTCATCTTCATACACCTTCATAGCTTCATCATAATCAAGATATAATGACCATAAAAGGGGAGTTACTTCCATTTTTTTCACTGTGATTTCATAACCTCCAAAATCACATTTCCGGTTCACTTCCAGAGTTGTTGGAGGATTTACGCTTTCACTATATAGTAAGATATGCTAATTTGTCAATAAACGGTCTGTTGACCGATATAAAAAGCACTCTGAGCATAAAAAAATTCCGCATCCTTCGATGCGGAATTTTGCTGCGCTATTAATAGTAACGCTTATTCTTGTTCTTGCGTGCTGCCTCGCTCTTTTTGCGGCGCTTGACGCTGGGGCTCTGGTAGTACTCCTTCTTTCTCAGGTCGGCCAGTACACCAGCCTTGGCACAGCTGCGCTTAAATCTTTTAAGAGCATTGTCCAGAGATTCGTTCTCCTTGACATAGACTTCAGACATTTATTTCACTCCCTCCATATACGCCTTTCGACGCTTTAAGGGCCAAATTCATGGCTTAACGTATGATATTATACTCACATCGGGGCACAATGTCAACCTTTACTTTATGATAAGATTGATTAGTTTATTCTTTACGACAATGGTCTTAACGAGCTGCTTGCCTTCCATCAGGCGCTTGATCTTTTCGTCGGCGCAGGCAGTATCTACGATGACGCTGTCGTCGGAATCGGACGGAACGGTGATGGTGGTCTTGAGCTTGCCGTTTACCTGCACCGCCATCTCGCGTGTGGCATCTACGGTCTTGGCCTCGTCGTACTCCGGCCAGTGCATCTGCATGGCCATCCTGCCCTCTTTTGCGGCAAAGCCCATGAGCTCCCACATTTCCTCCGCGATATGCGGTGCGAAGGGACTGAGCAGGAGGATGAGAGTCCTGACCTCGCCCTTGGTACAGCCGTTTGCGTAGAACTCGTTTACCATAGTCATGAGAGCGGCGATAGCCGTGTTCATCTTGAGCTCATAGATATCCGAGCCGACCTTCTTGATCGTCTTATGGATGATCGCCTCGTTCCTGGCGGAGTAATTGTTGTCGTCCTTTGCCAGCTCCATGAGGTTCCAGCAGCGGTCAAGGAAGCGCTTTGAGCCCTTGACGGCCTCGTTCGACCATGAGACGGCCTTTTCAAAGTCGCCGATGAACATGATGTGCATGCGCAGCGTGTCAGCGCCGTACTGGTTGACGATATCGTTTGGGTTAACGACGTTGCCGCGGGATTTGCTCATCTTCTCGCCGCCCTCGCCGAGGATCATGCCGTGGCTGGTGCGCTTTGCGTACGGCTCCTTGGTCGGCACAACGCCGATATCGTACAGGAACTTGTGCCAGAAGCGGGAGTACAGCAGGTGCAGCGTTGTATGCTCCATGCCGCCGTTATACCAGTCTACAGGCCCCCAATAATCGACCGCTTCCTTGGAAACGAGCGCCTTATCGTCGTGCGGATCCATATAGCGCAGCCAGTACCAGCTCGAGCCTGCCCAGTTGGGCATTGTATCGGTCTCGCGCTCAGCCGGTCCGCCGCACTTCGGGCAGGTGGTCTCGACCCAGTCTCGCATCTTCGCAATGGGAGACTCGCCGTTATCGGTCGGCTCGTAATTTTCAACATCGGGCAGGAGC
>OQVL01002145.1_pt1 | contig 12027 bp, 7 predicted proteins | sample 1691501 | NCBI WGS metagenome assembly OQVL01 (sample SAMN03418253, study PRJEB22391) | human gut metagenome | biome: human-gut; feature: organic feature; material: feces | host: Homo sapiens | place: Tanzania | collected 2013-01
TAGAAAATGGAAAAATTAAAAAAGACAAAAAGCTATTTTACGATAAAGGAGAAGCCAATTTTCGTTTGATATGGGAAAAAGAAAGTAAGTTTGTGGTGCGTAAAATGCCCGTCTTGGAGGCGACTTAAGCCCTATTGTAGAGTTTTTGAGTGGAATTTGAGGCGTAGTGTTAAAAACGTGCTGTTGGAGGTTGAAAAATAACGTTTGTAAACTTAAAATTTAACAACCGGCAGTCAAAAAATTAGAGAGAGATTAAACCTTTTATAAAACTAACAAACTGTAATTATGAAGAAACAGCTATTGCTACTGTTGTTTTCCCTCTTTGCGGTTATGGGTTATGCCCGCACGGTGACCGGTGTGGTTACTTCGGCGAGCGACAAAGAGCCCATTATTGGCGCGTCTGTGCAGGTGCAAGGCACCACGCGTGGCGCTGCTACCGACCTTGACGGAAAATACACGCTTGAGGCTCAGGACAATGACGTCCTTGTGGTTACCTACGTTGGTATGACTCCGCAAAAAGTTAAAGTCGGCGGTCGCGACGTGGTTGACATTGTGCTGCAAGAGAACTCACAAGTTCTTGAAGAGGTGGTTGTAACCGCCATGGGGCAGACACAAGAAAAGAAAAAACTGAACTTCGCCGTTCAGTCACTTAACGCCGACGACGTGTCGGCAGGACAGAGCGCCAACTTTGCAAACAGCTTGCAAGGTAAGGTTGCCGGTCTGCAAGTGTCAACCGGCGGTAGTTCGCCTAACGGTTCAACTCAGGTGATTATCCGTGCCATTTCGTCAATCAACCCCTCGCAGAACAACGAGCCGTTGGTGATTGTCGACGGTATGCCTATCCGTGGCAGCGGCTCGAGCCTTGGTGACTTGAACCCTAACGATATTGAAAACATGAGTGTACTGAAGGGTGCGGCTGCATCAGCCCTCTACGGTCAGGAGGCTGCCAACGGTGTCATCATGATTACCACAAAACGTGGTCAGGAAGGCACAATGCAGGTTACTGCAACTGGCGGTTGGGAAATCTCAAACGCTATCCACACTCCGAAAATCCAGAACCTCTATGAGGCTGGCGGCGGCGGATTCTATTCGCGCAACGCTGTAAGCGGTGGCTGGGGTTCATACCTCACAAGCGAGGACCGCGTATATGACAATGTGGGCGACTTCCTCGGCACTGGATTCCTGCAGAAATACGACCTCTCTCTGTCGGGCGGCAGCAAGAAATTCAATGCTTACGCTTCTGCAAGCTATATGAACAACGAAGGTATGGTTCCTAAGGATTATAAGAACCGTTTGAGCGTGTTTGTGAAGACCGACTTCAAGCCGTCTGACCAAGTGAGCGTTCAACTCTCTGCCAACTTCGTAAACTCAAAGAGCCGCGGATTCGGCAACAGTATGTCGCCAATCTACGCTTGGCCTATTAATAAGGATATGTCTGACTACGTTACTAAGGAAGGCCGTCCTAACTGGTGGGCTCTCTACGACAATTGGGACGACCGCGAAATTCTTAGCGACGCAGGCCGTATTGTAGCAACTGTTTCTCCTTACTACGGTCGCTACTACGACAAGAGCGAAACGGAGGCTACTCGTATGATCATCAACGGTCAGGTAAGCTACGAGCCAATCAAGGACCTCGTGTTTACAGGTAAAATCGGTTACGATAAGGGCTACTCTAACTATGAGTCGTATGCTGTGTCTCGTTTTGTAAAGACCGACTTCGAGGATCCTGAATCTGAAGCGTTCTCAAACTATCAGTATAAATTCGGTTCTTACTCGTTCCAGCCTTCAAACAGCTCGCAGCTCACTGCGCAGATCGTTGGTACATACAAGAAGACTTTCGCTCAGGACTACACGCTCAACTTATTGGTTGGTGCGGAATATAAGGAAAACAAGGGTGTCGAGGCATCGTTGGCTGGTCAGCGCTTCCTTCTTGAGGGCGACTTCTACAGCTTCATGAACACCGATCCAAGCTTGTTCTCCAAGGTTGGCGACTACAAGATGTCGTTGTCCCACACGCGCAAAAACAAGTTCGGTTACTTCGGCGAGCTCCGTTTCGACTACAAGGGTATGGCACAACTTTCTGTGACAAGCCGTTATGATGGCTCTTCAACGTTGAAACAGGTTGACTGCACATATTTCTACCCATCGGTAACCGGTGGTTTGATTTTCTCTGAGTTGTTCCACTTGAGCAACAAGGTGTTCTCTTACGGTAAACTTCGTGGTAACTGGGCAAAGGTTGGTAAGGACGCTCCTGCCTACCGTTTCACCACAGCTTATAAGAACTGGGAATTGTTCCCTGACGGTGGTTGGGGTGTAGACGCAACAAATGCTGTTGCCACTACTCTTGAGCCTGAGATGACAAGCTCTTGGGAAGTTGGTGCCGACTTGCGTTTCTTCGACTCTCGCACTCGCTTGGATGTGGCTTGGTACTCTACCACTGTCGACAACCAGATTGTACAGGTGCGTGTGTCGCCGACGTCAGGTACTATCCTTCAAACTCGTAACGAGGGCTCTATCGAGAACAAGGGTCTTGAGCTTACATTCGGTCAGGACATCATCCGCAATAAGGACTTCAACTGGACTGTGAACGCCAACTTCTCGTTCAACCGCGGTAAGGTGGTTTCGCTTCCTGAAGGTATGTCTGAAATCCAGGGAACTCAGTATGGTGACATCTTCCCTACGGCTTATCTACACGAGTCAACGACTGCAATTTCGGGTAAGGACTATCAGCGCACTGCCGACGGTCAGATTATCTGCGACGAGTCTGGCTATCCGCTCATCAGTCCGGCAAAGGGTAACTTGATCGGTAACCGTGAGCCTGACTTCCTGCTCGGTCTCGGTTCCAACTTCCGTTGGAAAGACTTGACTGTTGGTTTCTTGTTCGACGGCCGTTGTGGCGGCGACGTTGTAAACGTTACACGTCGTGGCTTGAACAGTAACGGTATGGAGGCTTTGATGACAAAATACCGCAGCCGCGAAGTGCTCGTGAAAGGTGTGGTTAAGCAAGCCGACGGAACTTATGCTCCAAACACCACTCCGGTGCTCTTCGACAGCAACTTCGTCAACAGCTACTATAACGCAGTGTCTTCAAACTTCATCGAGGACGGCTCTTACATCCGTTTGAGCTACGTGACTGTGGGTTACGACCTCAGCCGTTTCCTCTCGAAGAAATGCCCGGTTAAGGGTCTGAAGGTTTCTGCAACTGGACGTAACCTCTTCCTGCTCACCAAGTACACCGGAACTGATCCTCAGATCCTTGCCGGTACAGGTGGTGGTACAGGTGGTGCCGGTATTGACAATTACAGTGTGCCGACTGCACGCTCGTTCAACTTCTCACTTAGTGCTACATTCTAAAAAAAACGAGGAACAGTATGAATAAATTCAAGATAATGGCATTGTCGCTGCTCGTTGGCGCCCTTGGCACCAGCTGCGCCGACATGCTCGATGATAACGTAAGTCCTGACAAATCGAAGGGTATCACTGCCGAGACAGGACTTCCGACAATAGTCTACTATGCGGCACAGATCAACTACGACCATGCCGAATACTACATCTATTTGTCGCAGTGCCTCACAACTACAGGCAAAGCGTCAACTGGTTCTTTTGGTTACAAGAACGGATGGGAATTCTTGACTATGAACCGTCACCCGCAGTGGCGCCGCCACTACTATGACATCGGTCGCAACGTGAACGAGCTGATGATGAACGCCGACAATGTGGGTTCGCCAAACTACAAGTTGATTGCACGCGCAGTCCGCTTGATGTCGACTCAGCTTACAACCGACGCTTTCGGCGATATGCCTTTGAGCAACGCCTACAAGTCGAACTCGCCTACTTACGACACTCAGGAAAGCATCTATGCTTGGATGCTCAACGAGTGCGACCAGTTGGCTGCCGATTTCGAGAATCCTGAATACACTCAGGCTCCGGGCAACCAGAACATCACAAAGAAACTTGACCGTGTATACGCCGGCGATCTCAACAAGTGGAAAGGTCTGGTTTATGCAATAAAGGCTCGTCTGTTGCTCCGCAACATTCCTAACGTTAACACTTCAGCCGCTACCTGCGACGCTATCATCGCCGCAGCCGACAAGGCTATCCAAATTTGGCAAGCCGACCCGATGTACGGCACATTCTTCGGCAGCGAGCCTCGCTACAATTTCGACGGCGGCACGAGAACGCAGAACTGTCCGTGGAGCGAGCCGAATCCATACGTTGGCGATTGGAAAGAATCGCGCCCAAATGACTTGACTGACGCTGTTCCTTCAAAGTTTATGCTCGCCGACATTATGGGGGTGTTCAATCAGGGCAATGCGAATCTCGAGGGTTCTTTTGTAAATCATCGTGGTTATGCCGACGACCCTCGTGCCGCTTTGCTATTCACTCCGCGCATTGGCCCTGTCTCAGCAACAAACATTGAGACTTCTGCATATAAGCTTCGTTGGTTGGAGAACAATATCGGTGTGCCTAACTCGAAGTTTACAAAGAACGCTTATCCGAATCTCTACACTGGTGCTTATGCGGGCTCTCCCGATGCCTACGTGCCTTTGTTCACAATGGAGGAGCTCTACTTCATCAAGGCTGAGGCTTACTATTGGAAGGGCGACAAGTCAAAGGCCTGCGAGCTTGCGAAAGAGGCTACCCGCGCAAACATCGAGCGTCACCTCGCCGCTTTCCAGAAAGCGCATCCTGAAGTGATGTATCCTGGCAATATCACAGCGTCTGGCTATACGAAACTTGACTATCGCGACAAAGCTGGAGAATCTGCATGGTCAAAATTCTATTGGGACGGCATTGTGGCAGCATTTCTTGACGATGCGTCAATGCCTTCAAAAGATGAGAATGGAAAAACTATAATGATGCCAGTAAAGGGCGTGACGGATCCGTCGACTCCAGGTAACCACCACTGGTTCTTCAACCCGTCTGAGTTCTCTTTGGGCGACTTGATGGAAATGAAGTATGTGGCTATGTACATGCAGCCTGAGCAGTGGACCGACATGCGTCGCTACCACTACAGCAACAACCGTAACAACCACGGTATTGGCGCAAACCAGGAAATCGTTTATCCGAAACTCCGTCGTCCTTACAACCTCTACGCTCCATACTGGATTGACGGTTTGACCGACGCGCAGAAGGAGAACACTTGGATTCAGCGCATCAACTACGACCCAGAGACTGAGGAGAAGTACAACAAGAACGAACTTGAGCGTCTCGGCGCTTACAAGAACTTCGAGTGGCTTCGCAAACCGATGATTTGGGCAGAGGAGGCTGGTGTACGTTCTTCTTTGACCGGCAAATAATTGTTTAACACTAAACAGAATTTAAGTTATGAATTTGAAATATAAATTAGGCGCCACTGCTCTCGCGTTGATCGCAATGACATCGTGCGAGACCAACGACCCGTTCAGCGACATCATGGATGCAGGCCAGCCTGTGCCTACTGTCTCCTGGTCGGTGGGCAGCACCATGGCTGCGGCCGGCGACAGCATCGAGATTTCCGGTAAATACTACACCGACAAGGATCACACTCCTGACCACTCTGAGGTTTGGGAGACCGTGGTGCTCAACGAGACGGCTGCCGCTACTGTAGGCTTGACTTCTTCTTTGAAGTACACTCAGACTGTAAACGTCAGCGACACTGTCCGCACGTCAATGACGGCTTCGTTCCCTCACTCTATGGCAACATGGAACGGTCACGAATGGCAGCTTGACACTAAAATCCCTACTTCGCAGACTTTGAAATCTGTGGCATGGGCTACTCCTAAAAAGTGGGATCAGAAGAAGTTTGATTCTTACTATCCTGCCGATTTCCAGCAGACTTTCACCGACAAGGTGATTGACTACCTGACTAAGGACAACACTTACTATTCCGACCTCCGCGGTGTGTATATCAACTACGATTTCACTGCAGAGCAGGTGCAGGGTGTGATTGCTAAATATCCGGCTCTCGACCAGACTGCCCTCAAAACTCTTGTTCCTGCCGAAGGCACAGAGAAGAGCGACGTTTGGTTTACCGACGCTACGGTTGTTGTAGGCAAATACTACACTGATAATGTCGACGGAAAGACTGTATATCACGAAGTGCCGACTGCCGACGCAACCGACCCTTCAAAGATCTACTACGACGTCTACAAGTCTTCGCCTTGGGTGTTCTGCCGCTACGACGACAACACCGGTGGCGTTGTCACTGCTGTGCGCGACGAGTATATGCCGGTGTTCAAGGATTTGATTTCGTTGATTCCTTTCACCGACTGGATCTACAACACTTCCGAAAAGGCTTACATGGTTGACTTCTCACGCAAATACAGGTTGAACCTTGTATTTAAGGTGTTTGACACCGAAGGTCACTGCGGTTACACAACCGGTGAGTCGGGCATCAAGCAAATTGAGCTTAAATAATTAAAACTGAAAAAGACAAATGAAAAGAATATTATTGAATATCAGCTTTATTGCAGCGTTGGTGATGATGGTGTCGTCGTGCGTCGACCCGGATCCTGACTACAAGGATTTCCCGTCGAAGGATGTGGACTTCACATACGCTGTGGCTCCAAGTGCCGACGGTCAGGTTCAATATGGTCAGGACTACTATGTGGTTTCCCACATTCAGTTCACCAACACCTCCTACAAGCAGGGCAATCCTTCTTGGGACTTCGGCGACGGTACAACATCAACAGAGAAGAATCCTGTGCATAAGTTCGAGAAAGCCGGTACATATCAGGTGAAACTGACTATCGACGGCGTCGGTTCGCGCACATATCCTATCATGATCTACGACATCGCTCCGGTGCTGTCAATCCAAAGCCAGTCGGCTGAGGTGTTGACTGTAAACGATGTTGACGTGGAGTTCAACATCTTCCTGCCTAACCCTGAAAACAAGAAGGTGAAATATGAATGGACATTCCCAGAAGGCGCTCTCGACGCTGAGGGCAACCCGTTGACTACTTTCGTAGGCTATGCCGATGAGAATGGCAAGGTGGACTATCCTGGCAAGGTGCATTTCAAGAACATCGGTTCGCAGCGCATCACGCTGAAGACCACTTTCGACATCGACGGTGAGAACCGCCAGTTGGAGGAAAGCTATGTAAACGTTCAAGTTGGTGCCGACAAGGAGTATCAGACTCTCTATTTCGCGACAGTGGGCGGCAACATCAAAGCAATGAAGGTCATCCCTGACAGCGAACTTCCTGAAGGTACAAAAAACCTTCCGTTCGATATGGGTGTAAACAGCGGCAACATGCCGTTCAACTTGGTGTACTATAAGGATGCCGACGGACAGGGATGGATTTATATCCTCGATGCCGGCAAGCAGTACACTTACGTGAACGATGCCGACGGCGTGCTCGGCGACGGTAAGATCAACGTGATGACTGTCGACGGCAAGTCTACAAACCTGTTTGTTACAAACGTTGGTCAGACTGCATTCAACGACCCGTTCTTCGGAACTGTCGATGGAAATGACCTGATCTACTCTGACCGTAACACCGGTTTGCGCAAAACTGCGCTCAACACCCGTGGCGGTAAGGAGAGCAGCACATACTTGGTGAAGAACGACCAGCTCGGTTACTACTCTCGCGGTCTTGCTTACGGTGCTATCAGCACAACTATCGAGAAGGACTCAAAGGGTATGTACTGGTGGGGTAAGTGCTACAACGGTAACGGTATCTATCGTTTCAAGTCCACTGACATTGTTAGCGACTACAAGACAGCCAAAGCTCCGTATGATATAATCCTTAAGGATGTTAAACTCAAGGCGTTCACCATCGACGAGACCCGCAAGGCTCTCTACGTTTGGCGTTGGGGCGACGGTGACGGATTCTATGTTTATCCATTGCCTGCCGACAACGAGACTGTCGACAAGAAAGGCTTCTTGAAGGATCACGCTTTCCTCATGGTGGCTGATGCGATGAACTCTACAGCCGATGAGGGTGTATACTGCACGCAGATGGCTCTCGACAAGGAGACTGGAAACGTCTACTTCGGCTTCAACAAGGCTGCCGCCGACAATTCGACTTTTGCAACTGGCTTGAAATACTACGACTATGCCGCAGGAAAGGTTGTCAGTGTGCCTGCCGTTGCCGACAAGATTATGGGTATCGTAATCAATCCTAACAAGTCGAAACTGTTCTAACGGTTTCCTGACTGTGCAACCATCAATAGCCGTTCCTTTTTGTTGTCAAGCAATAGGGGGACGGCTATTGCTTTAAAATGGAGATAAAAACAACGAATATGATAAAGAAAATCTTAATGACTGCAGCCGCTTCGGCGGTGTTGTTGTCGGCGGCGTTCCAGGCGCAGGCATTGAAGCGTGAGCAGAGAGCCACGTGGATGTCGGCGTATGTTGCCGACTGGCCGTCGAGCCCGATAACTGTCAACAATGCGGAATTGCTTAAAACAATTTGTCAAAACAACCTCGACTCGCTGCAGCGCAACAATTTCACTACAATTTATTATCATGCACGCACAATGTGCGACGCTATGTACGACTCAAAATATGAGCCGTGGTCAAGCTACGTTTCCGGCACACGTGGTGTGGCTCCGGCGTTCGACCCGATGGCATATCTCGTTGAGAATGCCCACAAGCGCGGCATAGAGGTGTATGCGTGGATGAACCCTTACCGCTACCTAAACTCTACCTACAGCACGGGCTGGGGTAGCGCCGGCGGCGACAAAAACTATGAGAACAGCCATCCTGACTGGTTGATCAAGTGGGAAAAGGACGGAAGGACATGGACAATCCTCAATCCGGCTCTCCCAGAGGTGAAGCAGAGAATCATCGACGTGACAATCGACCTGATCAGCAAATATGACGTCGACGGCGTGGTGTTTGACGACTATTTCTATCAGAACGGTCTTCCGGCAAGCTACGATGCTGCCGACTATGCGAAATATACAGCCGCAGGCGGAACAATGTCGCAAATGGACTGGCGTCGCGAGAATGTCAACGACATGGTGCGACAGCTGTATAAGGCAATAAAGGTTGCAAAACCGTGGGTGCGCTTCGGCATCGGTCCTGCCGGTGTGGCTGGAAAGCACGCCGAAGACTACGGCCTTGACCCGTGCCCAGGTAGCGACTGGCAGTATGACGGCATCTGCTCCGACCCGTTGGCATGGCTTTCGGAGGGCACTATCGACTTTATCTCGCCGCAGGTGTATTGGAAAATCGGTTATTCGGCTGCCGACTATGCAAAAATCACCCCGTGGTGGTATAAGGCGGCTGCCAAATTCAACCGTCAGTGCTTCATCAGCCAGGACTTGAGCAACACGCAGGGCAGCAGCTGCCCGTTGTCGGAGTTCTACGACCAGATTACGATGACCCACACCAACGTGGTGGGCGAGTGCCCGGGAACGGTCTATTTCCCGTGGAAATCGCTCTCTGCACGCCGTGAGCGCGTCGACGGCAAATGGTTGTCGCTGTTCCGCTATCTGCGCAACACGGTGTTCGACACCCATGCGCTCACTCCTGCCACAACATGGGAAAAGGTGGCGTATCCTGGTTCAGTAAGCAATGTTGCCCGCAGCGGCCGCACCCTGACGTGGAACGGTCCGGACAACGTGCGTTTCACCGTCTATGCCGTGCCGTCGAACGTCGACAGCAAGCATTTCTATAAGGATGCGCAATATCTGATCGGCAATTCCTACAGCAAATCGTTTGAGATTCCTGCAGAGCTTCCGAAATATGAAGGTTTCGGCATCTCTGACGCCAACCTCGGCAACTACCGCTATGCCGTTGCCGTGCTCGACCGCTACGGCAACGAGTACAACGCGGTGTTTGAAGGCGCTGCGGTCACGGCTTCTGAGAAGCCGGTGATGACATATCCTGTCAACGGTGAATTGGCTTCGAAGGGATTCCAGTTCAAGTGGAACGGTTCTGCCGAAGTGAGCGAAATAGCAATTGCCACCGATGCCGCTATGAAAAATGTAGTGGCTCGTTTCGAGGCAAACGGCAATGCTGTGTCGTCGGCTGGCATGTGCAACTTTGAGCCAGACGTGACATACTACTGGACTGTCACTGCCCGCGGCAACAACGCTACCGACACGGAAGCCGGCAAAGTGGAGTCGTTCAAGGTCGACATCTTCCGTCTCACTTCGCCTGCCAACGGCAGCGAGAACGTGGAACTGACTCCTACAATCTCGTGGTCGGATCTCGGCAAGGACACGTCGTATCAGCTGCTCGTGAGCAATCAGGAGAATTTCCAGAGCGTTGTGATTGATGAGACAACAACGGCTACATCGTTTGCCGTTCCGCAGTATGTGCTTTCAGCCGGCGTGAAATATTATGCCAAGGTTGTAGCTACAGTGAACGGCGGAACGGAAACCACCGATGTCTTTGGTTTTACAACAAAGGCGGCAAGCATATCGACTCCAACGTTTGTCACTCCGGCTGCCAGCGGCGCCACTCTCCATGCCGACCAGGTTGTCGCCGTGCAACCTCAGGTGGGCGTGGCGTCGACCCACTTCGCAATCAGCGAGAAGGAGACATTCCCTGCACGTTCGTCCTACAACGGGACATATCCTGTGGGCACGTTCTGCACTCCGATGCTCAGCGACGTCAAGATGGTGTCGAAGATGCTGGAGGACGGCAAGTCATACTTCCTGCGCGCGCAGTTTAACTACTACGTCGACGGTAAGCTGACAACGACCGACTGGACTCCGGTTCTCTCATTCACCTACAATGCCACTCCGATGGGCGGTGTGGACAGCGTTGTTGCCGATGACATCACGATTGTCGACAATGTGCTTTCGGCAGGTGTGGCAGGTGCGCCGGTGGCAGTGTTTGCCCTCGACGGCAAGCAGGTGCTCAATGCGGAAACCGACGCACAGGGCAATGCCGACTTGTCGGTTCTCGCTGGCGGAACATATCTTGTCAGCGTCGTTGCCGACGGTGCGGTCAAGACAGTGAAGTTCGTTAGAAAATAGCAATCACTTGCAATAAGAGAGAGGAGCCGTGCCGGAATAGGCGCGGCTCCTCCTATATATACTTGGCTCTCTGAGCGACGGCTCGTCGCTCAGAGCAGTAGGTGTCGGTCGGCAGCACAGTCGGTTGGCAGCATCGTCTATAAGTAGAGCTTACGGCGCGTTGGAGACGCGCTAATGCATCATAACCCCATCCGCACGACGCGGCAGCGGAGGGCGCATGGGGTATAGGCAACCCATCCTCACTTGGCGCTTCGGAGATGCGCTACTATGCCAGAGGCGGAGTCAGTCTTTTGCGAGATATGCCGAATTATATTCTATTGCATTTTCTGTAAGCAACCGTTGCAGTTCGTTGTAAAGGCTTTCTCCAAGATGATGCTGCTGCTGATTGCGAATGTAATTGCATATTGTGTCCCTATCGCGCAGCGAATAAGTGAGCGCACAGTATTCTTTCGCCCATCCTTTGAAAAGAGGGAAATTCTTATAGTTGTCACGAAGGAACTTGCTTGACTCCACCTTTACAATCCTCACAAAATCAGAAACGGATATTGACTGATGCAATCCGACAAACATATGTATATGGTCTGGCATACCCCCGATGCGGTACAGTTTGCAATTTTTGTTGCGCACGATACCCCCAATATAGTTTTAGAGGATGTCGGCCTTGGAAAAAGGGATAGACTTGTCGCTTGCCTTCGTGCGGAATATGATATGGTATAGCAGATTGGTGTAGCTCATGATTTTTTATTTGTAAAGTTAGGTTAAAGCAATGATATATGCAAATTCGCTCCCGTAGTAGCGCATCTCCGAAGCGCCATGTGTGGGAAGCCGCCATGTCACCCCATGCGTCCTCGCTGCGCTCATACGAATGGGGTTACTGAAAATAACGCGTCTCCGACGCGCCAACATCCTGACCGAACGAGTGGATATCGTTCTCTCCACACACCATCCTATCACTGCCGACATCCATCACACCGCATAGCATCGATGACCGCTGCATCACGTGGAGAACCAATTGAGTGAGGTGCATGGCGTCGACACAGCCATAAGTAGAGCTTACGGCGCGTTGGAGACGCGCTAATGCATCATAACCCAGTCTCATAAGTCTGACCA
>OQVL01002146.1_pt1 | contig 12022 bp, 7 predicted proteins | sample 1691501 | NCBI WGS metagenome assembly OQVL01 (sample SAMN03418253, study PRJEB22391) | human gut metagenome | biome: human-gut; feature: organic feature; material: feces | host: Homo sapiens | place: Tanzania | collected 2013-01
GAAGGCAGTTCTGATTGCTTTGATCATAATCGAAAATAGTTTTGTTATTAATTATAAAAAATTATTTCACTGTAATTTTCCCGACTTTAAGCCAGCCGTCAGCTGTAAGGGATGCGGCATCGACTGCCATATTCAGGCCCGGGACATCATTTTTCCGGGTATCGGCTATCGAGACGGCCCAGGTATAAGTTCCGGACGGGACATCATCGAGCACCACTTCCATGGTATAGCTCACCGGCTTGCCCTGCCTCCAGTCCGAAGGTTCCGCCTTCGAATCCACGAACGCCTTCACCACCTTGCCGTTAGCGTCAATCAATGCGAAAGAAGGCTTGTACCTGAAATTCCACTGTCGGATATTGTTCGGGCAATAACCCCAACCGAGATTTTCCCAAGTATGGGTCAATGTCAATGTCTCCCCGGATTCCGCTTCCTTCGGAAACATCACCTGCACGGGACAGAGCCTGTAGCCGCCGTGACGGATGAATCTTTCCACAAGGTCCATGTTCCGGAACCATGTCTCGGTCTCATTGCCGACCCTGAAATCCATCATGTTCACATGCGCCTCTTCCCCGGCTTCCATTTCAGCCCTGCGGACCTCCTCAGGATGTCCCTCATGATATTTTCCGCTCGGATCTATCCAGTAGCGATGATGCGCTCCGGTAATCCATCCGCCTTCCAGTATGATAGGGACCTTGAAGTTCCACTTGGCTGCGAAAGCCTTTTCCCATTCCTTGTAATATCCCGTCATCCCGAAAGCATCATGACGAAGGCTGTATCCTTTGCGGATTGCACTTTCGAGCATTCCCTCGGAATCCGGATTCGGTTCGTCTTCCCATCCGTTCACGGTCTCTTCCGCAAGCACCCTGTGATAGTTCATCAGCAGAGGAACATTGGTGAAGTTCTTCGAATAAAGGTCTGTAATCCATTCATATACGGGAATCTTGTCCTTCCCGTCGATATATTTCATGGAATGGGCTTCGCCCCATTTTCCCAATCCGTAGGCATCTATGAAATCCACTTCATCAGATGAATTGTACCTGGCCGCGAAAGCCTTGATGAAAGCGGCATACTTTTCCTGAAACACTGGATCGTCAGGATAAGGGGTATATACCTCCTTGTTTCCCAATTTGCTGGCAAAGCACTTGGCGCCGGCGTCGATTACGAACTGAGGGGTATTCTGTCCCTGGTCACGTCCGTCCACGACGATACGGAAAGCCAGACGCATGCCCCTTTTCCTCACTTCAGCCAAAAGCCTGTATAGATGGGAATCAGGATCATTCCAGAAATATTTTCCTTCCTCCGGTTCCATGGAAGCCCAGCTGGTGCGGATATATGCAGTTCCGCAATAGTCTGACACTCTGACTTTTCCACCCGGGACATCGGCAGGAAACTCGTCATAACGGAACACCTTGCCGAAATCCGCGTCCCAATTCCTTCCCATATACATCACCCAGCCGTTAAGCGGGTTCTTGATGACGGACACGGTGTCCGGAGCGATGTTCACCACCTCATATTCAGGCGCTCCCATCATTACCTCTGCACGAAGAGGCAGCTCCGCAGATGAAGGGCCTGCAAGTATCTCGAATTCACCAGGTTCAATGATGAAAGACCTGGATTTTACATCATAGAACGAGAATGCGTCAGGACCCAGTACGAAAGTCATGCGGACAGACTTGCCTGCCGGAATATAGACTTTCCCGTAGTCTTTGAGTTCCTTCACCGGTCTCGCAACCGAAGATATCTTGTCATTGACATAAACCTGGGCGATTTCGGACGCTCCGACCCGGCCGGTATTGGCAACGGTGAACGAAACCTTCACGCTGTCGGCAGACAGTTTTTCCACTTTCATGTCGGAGTACCCGAAAGAAGTGTAGGAAAGGCCGTAACCGAACGGATATCTCGGCGCGATGCCGCTTCTGTCATATCCTCTGTAGCCGCAGAATATCCCCTCACGATATTCAATTCTCTTGAACGGTGTATTCTGAGTCTTCACAGGAGTATTGTCATAATATGAATCATGTACAGGATTGTCAGCCCATTTGTCTTCTATGGAAATCGGGAGCTTGCCGCTTGGAGAAATCTTGCCGCTGACAATGTCAGCAACGGCGGTACCGCCTTCCTGGCCCGTATACCACGCATAGAGCACAGCTTCCACACCTTCGCTCCAGCCATTGAAATCCACGCCTCCCCCGGCATTGAGAACCACCGTGACATGAGGGTGCGCCTCCGTCAGTCGGGAAATCATTGACCTTTGCTCCTGAGGCAGTCCGAACGGTCTGTCGAAGCCTTCGCCCTCGATATTGCTGTTGAAACCTCCGCAGTAGAGGACTCGTCCGGCCTTGGCTACGGCAGCATTGAACGCAGATTCATTGAACAGGCCGATCTTGAGCTTCGCGACCGCATCGGAGATGTTGTCGAAAAACTCGAAACGGATCGTATAGTCCTGACCCTTCTTCACGTCGAAGAATGCCGTTCTGGAGGACAATGAATGGTTTCCCCAGTCCCCTGCGACAAGTTTGTCATCGACAAACAGCCTGTAGCCATCGTCTCCGGACATCAAAAAACGAAGTTTTCCACTCTCCGGGGCAGTGTAAGTTCCTTCCCAGCGTACCGAAAAGCCATCTTCCGGAATACCCTCGGCAGGAGATTTTCTTCCCCAGTTGAAATCTACGGCAGCATCAGTCCTCACGACTGTCGGCTTGCCGTCAAATGTCTTGTTATCATAGTATTCGGCCCTGAAGCCGTTGGTTTTTCCATCCTTGGATGCCACGATGTCGGAAGAAATGTCGGCATACAGGTCGTCATCCGAAAGCACCTGCACATATTTCTCGCCGAACTGTTTCTTGATACCGTCCGCCACCGTTACCGTATGGAATGGCGTCACGAATCCGCTGCCGCCGCCGGTCGTCGTCACACAAGCGTTCGGACCCATGACCAGCACATGCTCACGCTTGCCGTAAGGAAGCTCGCCGCCCCTGTTCTCCAGCATCACGATACCCTCGCGCGCAAGTTCCAATGCCGTAGCCGCATTCTCAGGATTATCCTTTTCAATGCTTTCGTCCAGTACCGGCTTGTCCAGAAGCCCGAACCTGTCCAATGTCGACAATATGTTATATACCTTTCTGTCAATGGTTTCCTCCGAGATGACGCCGGATTCTATGAGAGGCATGATCCTTTCTTTCGTAAGATACACGCCCTTGGGGCATTCCAGGTCAAGACCGCCGTTCACGGCTCCGGATGTGGAATATACGGAAGTCCAGTCGGACATGAGAATGCCGTCGAAGCCCCACATGTTTCGGAGGACCTCCACGTTCATATAAGCATTTTCCGATGCATGAACACCGAAAACCGGATTGTAGCTGGTCATGACGGCTCCGACATGAGCCTTCTCGACTGCTTTCCTGAATGCCGGAAAATATATTTCATGAAGCGTCCTCTCATCCACGTCGGAACTTGCATGATGGCGGCTCCATTCCTGATTGTTGGCCGCAAAATGCTTGACGGTGGCGATCACGCCTTCCGCCTGTACACCTTCTATATAATGTTCCGCAATCTCAGAGGCCAGATACGGGTCCTCGCCGAAATATTCGAAATTCCTGCCGTTCATCGGAGCCCGGTAGATGTTCACGCCCGGTCCGAGCAATATGGCCACGCCCCTGGCCTTGGCGTCTTTGCCCAGACCATGACCGAGTTTTTCCGCCAAATCCCTGTTCCAGGTAGCGGCGGTGAGTATTCCGGACGGATAAAGAGTGCTGACAGTATTGTTGCGTATGCCCTGGGGGCCGTCCGCCATACGGATCTGAGGTATGCCCAACCTGTCCACGCTCCTCATGACGAAAGAAGTAACGGCACCTATATAATCACACTTTTCCTCCAGTGTCATTTTCGATACGAGTTCACGTACCCTGGCGTTTTCCTTGTCGGGCTTTACCATGTTATATACGTTGTCGCTGCCGACAGCCGTGCCAGAAACCAGAAGAAGAAAAAATGATAGAACAAAAGTTATTGCCTTCATAAAGATTATGTGGTTTTAAATCCGACGGCAAAAATAGGATATCGCCGGACAACATAGGGGCCACATTTATACGTAAATGGTTCGTTTTTGTACAATCTATTGTCTATCAATGACTTTAACATAGATATTTATTTTATCCTTCTTTACAAAAAAAAGAAAGATTTACGAAGTATCGTCAATCGAGATAATCGAGGTTTCTGAGGAAAACAGTATTTGCGTCAATCACATGAGCGCGGACAAAGACATGAATAGTGTCATCAGCAATGCATCTATCTGCTCTTGCAGCTGACGGATATGTTGCCAAAGTCGATGGCAAAAATGGAATTACCTTACCCCGCAATCCACTTCTCGACGGTGCGGGTCTGCGAGGAGATGTTCACGCCGACCTTGACGAGCCTCTTGCCGTCCTCGAACCTGTACGGGAGCATATAGCCCTTCTCATCTATCTGCTTCAGAGCGTCCTCAGCGCTGCCATCGACCTTGAACTCGAAGACATAGATGCTGTTGTCCGTGCGGCACACCGCATCGGCGCGGCCTGTGGCGGTCTTGACCTCCGTCCGGATGTAGAACCCGAGGAGGGAGAATATCAGGTAGATGATGGTCTGGTAGTGCTTCTCGCTCTTGTTCTCAAGGTCGTTCGGGATGCCGGCGAGGTAGGCCTGGAGCTTCGACATCGCGAGGTCGATGTCCTGAGAGTCCATCGCCGCATAGAAATGCGCGACGAAGCCAGAGGCCGTGGCGGCCTTGCTCGGGTACTCGTTGAGAAGTCCCCTCGTGAAGCCTATCTTCACCTCCTTGTTCGGGTAGCCGAGAGTGTAGAGCTGCATACGGGTGTCGTAGGACTTGATGGTGAGGTAGCCCGTCTGGTAGAGCATCGGGAGGGAGTTGTCGGAGATTTCCGGAGAGACGTCGAAGTCGGACTGAGGGACAAGCGGCATGCTGTCCAGTTCGGTCTCGTCTATCGGGTTGCGGCGGAGGCGCTCATAAAGGTAGGTCGGGGTTCCAGTATCGAACCAATAGCTGCCGAAGCGCTTCTCGTTCAGGGCCTTGATGAGACTGAACGGATTGTAGATGTCTTCGGATCTGTAGCTGAAATGGTAGCCGTCGTAATTATCCTTAAGCCCCGCCAAAGCCTCCGCATAACTGATGCACTGCTCATCTGCAAGTGTCTGAATCTGCTCCCGCATATTCGACTCCATTTCAGACTGCGAGATTCCGCATATAGCCGAATACTCCGGCATCATGGAAATGTTCTGAAGGTTATTCAGTTCGCTGAATATGCTCAGCTGCGCGAACTTGTTGATGCCCGTGATGAAAACAAACCTCAGGTAAGGGTCAAGGCTCTTTATCGGGCTGTAGAAGTTGCGCATTATGTAACGCAGCGGCTCAAGCCTCGTCTTGTCGTTCATGACGTCAAGCAGCGGCGCGTCATACTCGTCGATGATGATCACAGCGCGCTCGCCGGTCTGCTCAAATGAGCGGGTGACAAGTCCTTCAAGTCTCTGGTTCACATTCATATCCTTCTCTCCGCGTCCGTAAATCTGCTCATAGACGTATAGTTTCTTGTCAAGTTCTTCAAGCAACTGCGCCTCGTCCTTATGCTTTGCCGACGACATATCGAAATGAAACACAGGATGGCTCGTCCACTCCTTTTTCATCTCCCCGGCCTTCAGTCCCTCGAAAAGTTCCTTCTTGCCCTCGAAATAACAATGGAACGTCGAGGACAGCAGGGACTTCCCGAAACGGCGCGGGCGGCTCAGGAACACATATTTGTAGGTGGAGGCCACGTCATGCACATAGCCGGTCTTGTCCACATACAGATAATTGTCCGACACGATGTCGTCAAACGTCTGCACCCCGATAGGGAATAACTTCTTGCCTGTCTCCATAACTCAAATTTTTACTCCGGCTTCAAAGATAATGCTTTTTGTTTGATAATCACATAAAGAGAGCAAACATAAGAAACCTTCAAAAAATATAACCTGCATCATCTTTTTCATCCTTTTCGGTCTATATTTATTTTCTCATCAGTCGTGTACATCCAGTACACTCCTTCTTCCAAAAGAAATCTATCCTCATAAATCTGATACAAATTTAGTTCAACTTATTTTTTAACACTTACTTAACGAAAGTTATATGTTTTTATACTCACTTTCTTCGCTCCGTCCCGTCATCGGGACAGTCTCACAACGATGCTCAGCGGCAGCCGCTTCCCATAAGAGTCCGTCAGCACAAGTTCGCCGCTCTGAATTTCCTTAAATCCAGTCTTCAGACAGAAATTTTGCCGCACCACCGTCTCTCCGAGCACTGCGCTGAAGCCGTTGGAATAGAGATTCAGCACCATAAAACTGTCTGTCGGAGCCAAAATCGCCGAAACGCATTTGAGCATATCGTTCAGACACTCGTCCAACTTCCATTTCTCCCCGTCAGGTCCGTGCCCGTATGCCGGAGGGTCAAGGATAATCCCTTGATAGACATTGCCCCTCTTTGCCTCACGCCGCGCAAACTTCAGCGCATCCCCCCCCCCCCAACGGATATTGTCCAAGCCGCTGTTTTCCATATTCCCCTTCGCCCAAGTCACCACCTGACGCACCGAGTCGAGATGAGTCACGTCGGCCCCTGCAGCCTTTGCCGCCAGAGACGCAGCCCCGGTGTAGGCAAAGAGATTCAGCACCTTAGGTGTCGGACGCCCCTCGGCCTTCGCTTTTTCCACGAGTGCTTTTGTATGAGAGTAGATATATTCCCAGTTTGGTGCCTGTTCCGGAAAGACGCCCACGTGTTTGAAAGAAGTCAGTCCAAGACGCAGACGGAACGAAGGACCCTCCGCTCCATAGCCGCCATAGTTGATAAACCACTGGTCGTCCATCCTTTTGACCCGCTTCCATGTGCCGCTGTCTTCCTTACCGGCTTTGCCAAACCCCGCTCCAGGAGCGAAGCGCGTGTGCATGAGCCTGTTCCATTCATCCTCCGACAGTGACTTGTCCCAAATAGCCTTGGGCTCAGGACGCGCCATCACAATTTTTCCGAATCTTTCGAGTTTCTCAAAGTTTCCGCAGTCTATCAGCTGATAGTCCTTCCACAGCGGGCTTGGGCTTTCAATTGTCATATCATCAAATTTGCACAAAGTTAGCATAAAAATTGCTATCTTTGCAGCCCATGCCCGTAATGAAGGGTATATGTCGGAAAAGATATATTTTATTATAAAAATTATGCAACAGAACATTTCAACTTACGATTTCGCAGGCAAGAAAGCCATCGTGCGCGTGGACTTCAACGTTCCGCTCAACGATAAGTTCGAAATCACGGACGACACACGTATGCGTGCCGCAATCCCTACACTCAAGAAAGTTCTTGAGAAGGACGGTTCGCTCATCATTATGTCTCACCTCGGCCGTCCGAAGGGCGTTACGGAGAAATTCTCCCTCAAACACATCCTTCCGCACCTCGAGGAACTCCTCGGAACGCCGGTGAAGTTCGCCGACGACTGCATGAAGGCAGACGCACAGGCAGCGGCTCTCAAACCGGGTGAGGTTCTCCTTCTCGAAAACCTCCGTTTTTATGCTGAGGAGGAAGGCAAGCCGAGAGGACTTGCAGAGGATGCAACAGACGAGGAGAAGAAGGCTGCAAAGGCCGCTCTCAAGGAAAGTCAGAAAAAATTTGTCGAGAAGCTCGCTTCTTACGCTGACTGCTACATCAACGACGCATTCGGAACAGCCCACCGTGCACACGCATCCACAGCTCTTATCGCCGACTACTTCCCTAACGACAAGATGTTCGGCTATGTGATGGAAGGCGAAATCAAGGCTATTGACCGCGTACTCAAGACTCCTGAGCACCCTGTGACCGCAATCATCGGCGGAGCAAAGGTTTCTTCGAAAATCGGCATCATCGAGCACCTCTTCGACATCGTTGACAATATGATTATCGGCGGTGGAATGGTTTACACATTCAAGAAGGCTCAGGGCGGACACATCGGAAATTCTCTCTGCGAGGACGACCAGATGGACCTTGCTCTCAACATCCTCAAGAAAGCTGAGGAGAAGGGCGTGAAGCTCTATCTTTCAGATGAGGTTGTAATCGCTGACGCATTCTCCGAGGATGCCCATACGAAGATTTGCCGCAATACGGAGATTCCTGACGGCTGGGAAGGTGTTGATGCCGCTCCGAGCACGCTCGCCACGTGGGAGAACGTCATTATGAAGTCCAAGACTATCCTTTGGAACGGTCCTGTCGGAGTGTTTGAGATTCCTGCATTTGCAAAGGGTACAAACAAAGTTGCCGAGATGCTTGCAAAGGCTACCGAGAACGGAGCGTTCACGCTTGTCGGCGGTGGCGACTCAGTTGCAGCTGTGACTCAGATGGGCTTCGCCAATAAGGTAAGCTATGTCTCTACCGGTGGCGGCGCTATGCTGGAGTATTTGGAAGGGATTGAGCTGCCTGGTATTGCTGCGATTCGCAAGTAAAAGACGTCTAAAAGGCGGTCTGCTTCGTTGGACGGCTTGCATCCCATCCTTTTATACGCCTTTTACCCCCAGCGCATGGCTTTGCTTCGTTGGGCGGCTGACGGAAATTAAAAATCACCACGAAGGTCATTTTTCCTTCGTGGTGATTTTTTAGATGAGAATGCTGTAAATTAGCTTTTATCAGCGTCTTTTTTGGGAATACCAAAGAAATACTTCTCATTGTAGAATGTTCCTAGTTTCAGCTTAGAGGTTTCGGCGCTGAAGACATCGTAGAAGGTTGGTTTATTGTTATCATCAAATCCCTCAAAAAGCAACATATGATCTTTAGAGACTTCCTTGAAAGAGAAACTCTGACCCTCTCTCCGTATCTCGTTGTTTTCATACAAGCTATCATACACAATGCAGAGCACATGACTTCCGTCGCTGTTGATCTTTATCGAATACCAGCCATCCATCGCATAAACATCGTTATCCTTGAGGCCATCGACAAAGGCTTTCTGTTCAGGTGTGAGCTTTTCCACGTCGACTTCATTCTTGAAATCTGTCTCAACATCTGTGAGGACCCCACCTACTGTTGCCGTCCCATCGGCATTCAATCTGAATACCATCCACTCGTCCTTTGCGGCGTCGTCTGTCTTGTTGAAGTTCACGACCCAAGTGTTTACATAAAGTTTCGGCTCCGGTTCGGTGTTCATCTTGTCGCAGGCGCTTGCAAAGATAAGAGATGTGAGCGCCAATGTGCTGTATATCAATTTTTTCATATTATCGAATGTTTGTGTTTTAAAAATTAAGATATAAAGAGGAAACTGCATTCAACAACCTTTCCCACCGTTATTCCCGAAGCCGCAAGGCTTGGTACTTTAGTCTCTTTCATTCCTCCCTCTTTATTTTCAATCGTGACCTCATTTTCAGAAATGTTGAATATGTGGAGTTCATTGCGGAGGTATTCTGCCCTATCCATGCCGTCAATGTTTTGCAGGAAGAACGTTGAAAGATAGACATCATCATTTTCTCCAGGAATCTCGACATAAACTCCCTTTATAATAATGGCGATGTCATTCACTTTTAGTGACTTGAGTATTTCAATCTGCTCTGCGGTGAACCTGGACTTTTCTCCGGTTCCGGTTCCATCACCGTCGATTGTAGGCGCGTCACCGTCGGTGGAAGGCTTGATGTCGTCCTGTATTTTTTTAAGCATAGCCTCGTTAACGATATACCCTAAATAAAATGTCTTGTCGGCATTGAAGCAGAATACTGAGTTTTGAGGTCCGTCGCCGCTACTGTCAGTTACGACCCAAGAATTGACGTAAAGAGGAACAGGGGTGTTGCCGGTTGCCGATTCCTTGTCGCAACCGGTCCCGAGCACGAGAAGCGCTCCGAGAGCGAGTAGATAGGTTAATCTTTTCATTGTTTTTGTTGTTATGTTTGTACTAATAAACTCGAAAGGTTAGTGTCGGCATCGTTCGCAGTCGAAGACAATAGCTGCTTCAATGTCGCTATGGAAGCCATTCACATACATACTTTTGCAAAGTTAAGCAAATAATTTTGTAACTTCGCAGGATTTTTGTGCTTAGAAGTTGCTGCTGCGACAATTTTGTGAAATTTTATATAGTTTATGGAGAGGGTATTCATTTCTATATACCGTTATTTCAAGGGACACCGATGGCTCATGTGGCTACTGATGCTCGCTTCGGCCGTGGTGTTTGCAGTTTTCGGATTTAGGCTTCACTATGAGGAGAATATTATAAAGCTCCTTCCGAAGACAGACAATTCCGCGTCTTATGAACTGGTGTTCAGTAACTTGAAGGTCAAGGACAAGGTCTTTATCCAGATTGCTCCCAAGGGATTTTCTGTCGAAAAGGTCGGAACTGAGCCGAAACTTGATGCTCAGACTCTCAGCGACTGTTGTGACGAATTCATCGACTCGCTCGTTGCTCGTGACGGTGGACGCTACATTGCAAGCGTGCTGAGCTGCATTGACGACGACACGATGATGAGTGCGATGGACTATGCCATTGCGGAGTTCCCTACCTTCGTCGCTCCCGAGTGTTACGAGGCTTTTGACAGTCTTCTGACTTGGAAAAGCATACGTGCTCGTATGGCGGCAAATGAGCAACTGCTTGAAGATGATGAGGATGGTAATCTTCAGATGCTCGTCAGTTACGACCCTGCCGGTTTGCGCTACGGAATGCTCGCTGCGCTTAAGGATATGATGGGTGAAGGAGCGGAACTGAAGAATGAAAGTGACTCGCTCTCAACTTATAAAGGAGGTATGACACTCAAGAACCGTCATTTCTTCACAAAGGACGGTAATGTGGTTCTCGCTTTCGTGGCTCCGGGTTTTGATTATATGGATTCGCAGGCTTCTGCCGATTTCGTGGATATGATAGAGAATGAAGTTGATGCATTTGAGGCGCGTCATCCTGAGGTTGAGGTCTTTATGCACGGCTCTCCGGCTATGAGTGCGAACAATTCCCGTCGAATCAAGGCGGACCTTGTGATGACCGTGGGCATATCCCTTCTTCTCATCATTCTTCTGATTTCGCTTTTCTTCAAGAACAAGTCGTCGTTGCTCCTGCTGCTCTCGCCAGTGGCCTACGGGACGCTTGCGGCACTTGCGATGATGTATTGGATAAAGGGAAGCATGTCCCTGATGGCTGTGGGTATAGGCGCGGTTGTGCTGGGCGTGGCGTTAAGTTATTGTCTCCATGTGCTGACTCACTACAAATATGTGGATGACCCGGAAAGGGTGCTCCGAGACGAATCAAAGCCGGTTTTCCTCGGCTGTCTCACCACGATAGGCGCGTTTGCCGGACTGCTCTTCACCAGTAGCGAACTTCTGCGCGATTTCGGGCTCTTTGCTTCATTCGCGATGATTGGAACGACTTTGTTTGCTCTGGTATTCCTTCCTCAGTTCTTCCGTCCGGAAAAGAACCGCAGGTCCGAAAAGGCGTTTGCATTTTTCGACAAAGTGAACTCTCTTCCTCTCGACAGTAATCCTTGGGTGCTCTCGATTATCGGGGCGATTTCCGTTGTCTGCCTATTCCTTCCGTCTCCGGAATTTGACAGTAATCTGCGGGATATCAACTATATGAGCCCGAAAGTCCGCCAGTCGATGAGCATCTACAATGCGGAAAACAACGGAGGCTGGTCTTCACAATACTATGCGGCAACCGGCGCCACTCTCGATTCTGCGATAGAGTGCAGCCGTCGTCTTTCCGCAGCGCTCGATTCTCTGCGCAGGGAGGGGAATGCTTAATTACGTTATCAAACGCTTACTGGGGTTCCGCAGCGCTCGATTCTCTGCGCAGGGAGGGGATTGTGAAGCGTCACGCCGATATGAGTGCCATTCTTCTTCCGGAGGATGTGCAGCAGGAACGCATATATGAGTGGGCAGAGTATTGGCAAAAACCTATGGGAGGAGGGCGCACAAGGCTTCAAATCACCGAGTCGCGCCTTGCTGCGGCAGCCAAGGAACAGGGTTTGAGTCCGGAACTTTTCACTCCGTTCACTGCCCTTTGCGAGGCGGATTACGCGCCCGGAA
>OQVL01002147.1_pt1 | contig 12022 bp, 11 predicted proteins | sample 1691501 | NCBI WGS metagenome assembly OQVL01 (sample SAMN03418253, study PRJEB22391) | human gut metagenome | biome: human-gut; feature: organic feature; material: feces | host: Homo sapiens | place: Tanzania | collected 2013-01
CCGTTCTGTATATGAAAGGTATAATCGGAACTTCATCAAATAATATCGCTTCCGCTTCTCTTAAAGCTCCCATTCTCTTTTCGGCGTTGGTCGAGGTTCGAGCGTATTCTATCAAATTGTCATATCTTTCATTGGAAAATCCGCTGGGAGAAAGTGTATTTAAGAGTAAAAAAACAGGTGTTACGTTATATCGTTCGAACCATAATGTATTGGAGCGTATGAATATTGCAGAAAATTATTATTCTTCTGCATGTTCCAAAGAGGTTACATTAAAGAGCGGTACTTACTATGTTGAAATTGCAGGCAGTGAAGCTTATACAGATAGCTGGGAACCGACAAAACTGAAAAACACCGGTGTGAACAATATGGGTGTGGTAAACTTAAAGATTACCACAGTCAAAAAAACCAAAATTTCCAAACTTTCCAATGTGAAAGGAAAGAAAGCACAGGTTACATATAACAAAGTAAGCAATGCAAAGGGATATGAGATCCAGTATTCCACGGACAAGAAGTTTAAAAAGGGCGTGAAAGTCAAAAAGGCAAACGCAAAGACAACAAAGGTTACTCTGAAAAAGCTGACAAAAGGAAAAAAATATTATGTGCGTGTCAGAGCATATCGTGTGGACGAGGATGACAACAGAGTAAACGGCTCATGGAGTGAGGCGAAATCAGTAAAGATCACAAAATAAGACAGCAAGGTATAAGTGGCGCGGCAGAAAAACTGCCGCGCTATTTGCATTTAGGAGGAAATCATTTATAATAGATACCAATGTGGCACAGAAGGCGGAAAACAAAGGATGGAAAAATGATTGCTTTAAATGATTATGCAATAAATAAGTTAGTGGAGAAATGGTGGCCGATAATGTCAAGTCGTACAATGACTGATGAAGAGGGAGTACAATTGAGAAAAGATCTTGAACAAGTAGGTATTGATGCAAATGACTTTTTTAATGCAATGATTGAAAAAATAAAAGATTAAATGTTTTAAATCATATAACCAAGGGTATTATTAGTAAGGGAGGAGGTGATAAGAGTGAAAGAAATTACTAATGACATAGAACTAACTAAACAAAGACAAGCTGATATAAGATTAAACGGTAAACCTTGTGGATTTCCAATACATTTATTAATCTTTGAAGGGAATTACAAGGCGTTCTTTACTAAAACAGGTATGGAAAGGTTTATAGAGCAAAATAAAATTAGAAAGTATAAATATAGATTGCTACACGCTGATGACGTAAGGAAGGTGGAATATGAAGTTTAAAGAATTAAAGAAGAAAATTAAGGAACTATTAGATTTGATAATAGGTGATTGTGGGAATTGCGAATTTTTCGAGGAATGTTGTTTTAGGAAAAGAGGTAAGACTAGCTGCTGGGAACAGGGTAAAGGAAGTTATTACAAACGTAAAAAATAAATAGGGGTTGAGTTAAAATGGATGAGATGTGGAAGGACATAGAAGGTTACGAGGGGTTATATCAAGTTAGCAATTTGGGGAATGTAAGGAGTTTGAAATACGCAGGAGGTGATAAAGTTAAAATGTTAAAACAAGGTACTGATAAAAAAGGATATAAACGAGTTGTCTTATGTAAAGATGGTAAACATAAATCTTACTCTGTACATAGACTGGTTGCTATAGTTTTTGTACCCAATCTAAATGACTTACCCATAATAAACCACAAAGATGAGAATCCTAGTAATAATAATGTAAATAACTTAGAGTGGTGTACGTATGAATATAATAATACTTATGGAACTGCAAGAAAAAGAGCTAGTGAAAGTAAAAAAGGAAAACATCTTAGTGAAGAACATAGAAAAAAATTAAGTGAGAGTCATAAGGGTAAGTACAAAGGAAAAGATAGCCCCAATGCAAAAGCAATACTTATGTATGACAGGGAAGGAAACTTTATTAGACGATTTGATTCTATAGTTGATGCAATGGCTGTAAATAATCAGGAGGATATTGCAGAATCAGATGGTCCTGATGAAAGTGTGACAACTACAAATGTTGACTCAAATGATGAAGTATTTTTCCAGTAAGAATCAAAATCATGATATATCAGCGCCATCGATACTGAATTAGGATTGTACATATGCATTCCATCCAGCAGATATCCATTATACCAGGCCCTCATGCTTTCAAAATCCATATCATAATGTAAACACAGCTCCTTTACCTCATCCTCTGTAAAACCATAATACTGTGTTATCGGTCTGGATTTTAGCATGGTAAACTCTCTGAAATTATTAAGAGCAGACTCATCCTTTATCTTTTTTATAGGCAGAATTCCTGTAATATATGCCAACGCAAGAAATGCTTTCGACTCCTCTGATTTAAACAATGAATGCATAAATTGCAGATATCTGTGAACAAGCTCTTTATCCGGACTGTTTCTAATCACACAGTCCCATTCATCAATTATTATCACAAAAGGAATATCCGTAAGCTTGTATATTTCCATGAGAACTGTGCTGAATTTCTTCGAAAAATCTATTTTATCTCCAAATATTTTTTTTAAATCATCCAACACATATTCCTGTATTTTCTCAACAATGTCTTCTGATATTTCATTCCATGCTTTAGTTACATCAGTCGATAACTTTTCCGGCATAAAGATCACTTCCCGCAGTAAAAACTTCGTCAAATAGCTGGAGCTTTCCGTTTTCGCCCTTGTACCACTTTGCGATTACATAGCCGTTGCCTTCATAGACAACCTCGATTTTTCTGAATTTTACCTCTCCTCTGTCGAGTATAAACACGCCCATATTCTGTTCCCCGTCAAACCTTATTGCGCTTGAAGAAACCCTAAGCCCGCTTGTCGTGCTGAAAACAATGTCCGCACTTACCTGACGAAGCGATGCCACCTCGGAGGTAAATTTCTCGCAAAGCAAAAATACTATTGTATTTTCGCTTGTATCATCCTTTAACACGAAATCCACCTTAAATTTTATGCTCTCGCTTATTCCGTCAAAGTTTACCGCAACGCTTCTTCCTTCGTAAAGGCTCTTTGCCTGCTCGTCATCCATGGAAACAACATAATACCACTTATAATTATCCGCAATTTTTCCAACGGCGGGTTCAACCGTAACAACCTCGGTATTTATAAGTTCTTCAATACCGGCGGCAGTCATCTCCGCCATATTTTCCTTGTTTATAAGATTTTCAAATCCGTCCACCTTTGAAATAAAATAGCCGGTTTTGGGACTTGTTACCGTTTCTGCGGAATCCGCATTTATCTCCTCCGTAAGCTCGCTGCATTCTGCGGAAAGGATTGCAATCCTATCCTCGAATTTATTTTCTTCTCCGGTTATTACCGTCTTCTTATTTATGGCAAGCAAAAGATTGTCCTTCGCCTCGGAAAGCCCGGACAGGTTTGCCTGATTAAGCGCAGCGGCATATTCGGATACGGTAGAACCGATTTGTCCGTTGATAAATTCCATTGTTCCGTAAAGCTGCGATTTTCCGTTGCCCGCCTCTTTAAGCAGTGCGATCTCCTTTTCAAGCTCCGCCACCCGAAGCATCTTTTCAACCGTATCCGAAGATGCATGGGTATATGCCACCGTTCTGTTTTTGAGCACACGCTCTGCGTCTTCATAAACATAGCTTACGCTTCCGCTTGTATAATCGCTTTCGATAAGCGTTTCGCTGCGAACGGCAATTCCTTTTACATGGATGGATTCGCTTACCGAATACTCTGTTGCTGATCTGCAAGATATACATATCTGACAACTATGTGCCTTCTGAAGAAGAACTGTCCAAGAACAGCATCGGGGACATCGTGACTTATTTGCATAATTCCCACGATTTCTATACCGGCAACGCCTTGGCGAATTTGGAAAACGACGTAAAAGCCATGGCCGACACGCTCGACGAGAAGCACAGAAAAATCATAATGAAGTTCTATTCGGAATACAAAGCTGAGATTCTGAAGCATTTCGAATATGAGGAAAGGACCGTTTTCCCTTACATCATGACACTCGAGAACGGCGCTGCAGACGCGAACGGATATAACATAGACAAGTACGAAGAAATCCATTCAGATATAGACGAAAAGCTGAATGATTTGAAGAGCATCGTCATGAAATACATGCCGCCCACATGCGATGACAACTTGATACAGAATGTATTGGCCAGACTCTATGCCTTCGAGCACGACATTTCCAAACACACATTCATAGAGGACGGCATCTTGATTCCGATGATAGCCTCCAAAGAAAGAGAACTCAGGGAATCCGGAAAAATAAACGAACGATGAACGGACAGACAATAAAAAGGGTATTGATTTTAGAGCCTTCGGTAATCATAGCGGAAGGACTCAAACATGTCGTGGATGACCTCGCGGGATTCGACGTCTGCGGCATGATAACAGAGCTGGAAGGAGGGCTGGAAGCGACACTCGAGGCCTATGACACCGACCTCATAATCGCCGACCCGGCCATTGCCGACCCCCAGAGCCGCCCGGGACTTCACGAGACGGTCAAAAATCTCACAGGCGTCCCAGTGCTGGCGATCCTGTCTTCCGCCACCGATGCCGGCTTCGTCCAGGACTATGAAGGCCAGATCTACCTGACGGACAAGACCGCCGAGGTCGAGCAGAAGATTTCTGCTGCTGTCAGTGTCAATGCCAATGAAACCCGCGGTGATGGCGAGGAGCTTTCCGCACGAGAGAAAGAGATTCTCGTATGCGTAGCCAAAGGCATGCTGAACAAGGAGATAGCTGACTATTACAACATTTCGATATATACTGTGATAACTCACAGAAAGAACATAACAAGAAAAACAGGCATAAAGACAGTGGCCGGTCTGACGGTATACGCACTGCTCAACAACCTGATAGACATGAATTCCATGGAATAAAACGACAAGGAGGAAAGGATTATGAGATTGTCGGATTTGAAAACTGGAGAACAGGGCGTCATAGTAAAGGTAAACGGACATGGAAGTTTCCGTAAACGACTGATAGAGATGGGTTTCATCTCAGGAAAGAAAGTCACGGTCGTACTGAACGCTCCTCTGCGTGATCCTATAGAATATGAAATCTTGGGATACAAACTTTCGCTGCGCCGAAGCGAAGCTGACCAGATAGAGGTAATCGGAGAAAAAGAAGCCAAGGAGGTCATGAAACAAGACCATGCCTTCGATACTATTTATGCTGATGACAGCGACGATGACTGGTCACTCAACAAGATGATGGCCAAGCTCGCCGAAGAACGCGGCCACGTAATCCGTGTAGCCCTCGTGGGCAATCCTAACTGCGGAAAAACATCACTTTTCAACATCGCCTCCGGCTCTCATGAACACGTAGGAAACTACAGCGGCGTGACTGTGGACGCGAAAGAGGGACGCTTCGAATACAAAGGCTACAAATTCGTACTCGTGGACCTTCCCGGCACCTATTCACTTTCCGCCTACAGTCCCGAAGAACTTTACGTCAGGAAGAACCTCATCGAAAATGTACCGGACGTCGTGATAAATGTCGTGGACGCCTCCAACATCGAGCGTAACCTTTATCTGACTGCCCAAGTAATCGACATGAACCTGCGCGTAGTCATGGCGCTGAACATGTACGATGAGTTGAAAGACAAGGGTGACGAACTGGATATCAAGCAGTTGGGTTATCTGTTAGGTATGCCGATATGCCCTACCGTCAGCCGTGACGGCACAGGAATCCATGAACTTTTCGACACTGTCATAAAGATTTACACCCAGAGCGACCCGAAACTGGCCAGACATATTCACATAAACCATGGCGTGGAACTGGAAAAGAGCATTGACAGAATCAAACTTTTACTCCAGGAAAACAAGTCACTCAGAGATAAATACTCTACCAGGTATCTGGCCATCAAATACTTGGAAGACGACAAGGACATAGAAAAAATCATTGACACACTCCCGAACAGGAACGAGATCATCGCGGCGAGGGTGGAAGAGGAGCGGCGAATCAAGGAGATGATGCACACCAACACGGAATCCGCGATAGTGGACGCCAAATACGCGTTCATTCAGGGGGCCTTGGCAGAAACCTACAAGCCGCACATGGACGCGGTCCCGAGGAAGACCATCACCGACAAGATCGACGCGGTGGTCACGAACCGTCTGCTCGCGTTCCCGATTTTCATCGCGATTCTGTACCTGATTTTCCAGACAACCTTCGCGGTCGGGGACTACCCGATGCAATGGATCGACTGGTTCGTGGGCAAATTCGGCGAGTTCGTGGCGAGCGTCATGGCGGACGGATGGCTGAAAGATCTCGTGGTCGACGGCATCATTTCCGGAGTCGGCAGCGTCCTCGTATTCCTGCCTAACATATTGATACTCTACTTCTTCATATCCATAATGGAGGACTCCGGCTACATGTCCCGCGCGGCTTTCATCGTGGATAAGCTGATGCACAAAATCGGTCTCCACGGCAAGTCTTTCATACCTATGGTCATGGGATTCGGCTGCAACGTGCCTGCCATCATGGCCACGCGCGCAATCGAGAGCAGGAAGAGCCGCATGATCACCATCGCCATCATCCCGTTCATGTCATGCGCCGGCAGACTGCCGATTTTCGTATTGCTCGCCGGGGCGTTTTTCCCTCAGAATGCGGCACTTGCGCTGCTTGGAATCTACCTCCTCGGCATCGTCTTGGCGATTATTTCGGCTATCGTCCTCAGCAAATTCGTGAAAGATGACGACCTTCCGTTCGTAATGGAACTTCCGCCTTACCGCATCCCGACCGCCAAAGCCATCTGGCGCCACACTTGGGAGAAAGGCCAGCAGTACCTGCAAAAAATGGCCACCACCATCCTCCTGTGCTCGGTAATCATCTGGTTCCTCGGCTATTTCCCTAAGAATCAGGAGCTTGTCGCCGCCCAGGAAGAGTATGCCGAAATGACTTCGGGTAAGGTCAATGCCGGTGTTTCTCCGGATAAGGCGACGCTGGATGTCCTGTCTACGAGGATAGATTCACTCTACGCTTATCAGCAGGAAAATTCTTATATCGGCCAGCTGGGACACTTGGTCTCCCCTGCCCTGGAACCGCTCGGTTTCAACTGGAAAATGGACGTGGGCCTGCTTACCGGAATCGCCGCGAAGGAGCTGGTTGTCAGCACATTGGGCGTAATGTATTCCGAAGGGGCCAAGGTATCGGAGGGACATGACATGAGCGAAGACACCCAGCTCCAGAGTGCTCTTGTCAATGACGTGACACCTGCTGCCGCATTATCATTCATGGTCTTCATCCTGCTCTATTTCCCATGCGTGGCTACTTTCGTTGCCATTAAGAATGAAACTGGCAAATGGCGCTGGGCCATAGCTTGTTGCGCCTATACAATGGTTGTCGCCTGGTTAATGGCATTTATTGTATACCATATTTTTTAAGAATCTTGACAATAGGTTTCTTTACTGATTCCGCCCAACGGGTATAACCGTTGTTGCCAGGGTGTACGCCGTCGATACTGCTGTCATGGACAGGATCAGTAGCGTTGGTGCAATCTATGTAATAGACATCCTTATACTTCTTGCATGCGATGTGCATGAGGCTGTCGGCCATATCCATCTTGGCCTGCTCTGCCTTGTCCACGGACTGGTCGAAGTTTCTCTTCTCTCTATAGATAGTATGCTGGAAGATAAGCGGTTTGCCGGGGTGAGCCGCCTGAAGTTTCTCGATGAACGGGAAGAGTCTTTCCTTAATCTGCTCCGGTGTAGGATTAGAGAACGAATCGAAAATGAAGGCGTCCACATCCGCATCCACGAGAGCATCAGCGAAGTATGACTGCATCTTGCAGTTTCCGCTGCAACCGAGGCTAAGGAGCTGGATACCAGTCATTCTGGTAAACTGTGCAGGGTATGTCATACCTGCTCTTCCGGTGCTGGTACCATGTGTATAGCTGGAGCCGAAGATACCGACGCGGTGTCTGTACGGAGCCTCTCCCTTCACCAGGGTAGCACCTTCCTCAACACCGATTTTCACGGAGTATTCTTCACTGAACAGAGGCAGATACAAGAGACACTCTTTCTCTTCTTTGTTCATATTCTTGACCAGCACGGTGTTATAGCCGTTGTCCTTATTGTTGGGTGCGCAGCCTGCACCGGCCCACAACCATTTGCCGTCTTTCTTTATATAGAGGTCATAACCTCTCGATGTGAAAGGACAGCTGTTGATGCCATAGCCGGCGTAACCGAATTCAGTCTTTACGGAAATGACAGAAGAGTTAGTCTTGAAAACGACAGCGATTCCGGAAGACTGGCGGACCTGAAGGTTCTCGCTTTTCGTAAAGCCCTTATACTTTACGGTATCCACGCGGTGGTAAGGGTTAGGAGTGTCCGGAAATAATTTTCCGATAAGTGTAAGGTCAGATGCTTCAGTAAATGTGTACTTCACATTTTTGGGTGTCTGCGCGAAGGAAGCTGTTCCCAAGCACAGAAATGCAGCAGCCAATGCCGCTACGACAATACGATTTTTCATATCTTGATGTTTTGATGAAATAACCTGTTTCAGTTCTCGTCGTTTTGTGTTGCTTTGCAAAATTACAGAATATTCGTCGGAAATCATGTCATTTATGCGTATTTTTGTCGTCGCAAATGTTCGGATCAATGTTTCCGTGCAGGAATGCAATGACAGATGAGCCTATACTCGTATTTTAGGATAAGCAAGCCGTCAGCATATAAAGTAGCTGATGCAGAGATAGATACAACATACAAAAAACTTCGGAACCGTACATTCTGGGGAGCGACAGCGGCATATAGTCTTTATTATGTCTGCCGAATGACTCTCAGCGTCGTGAAACAGCCTCTCATAGACGGAGGTGTTCTCACTGCAGGTCAGCTTGGACTTATAGGCTCCGCCCTTCTCTTCGTTTACGCACTCGGAAAGTTCACCAACGGATTTATCGCCGATTATTGCAACATCCGCAGGTTCATGGCTGTAGGTCTTTTCATCTCCGCCATAGTAAACTTGGTCATGGGTGCATTCGGGCTTTTCTCGTCATTGGCAGGGATAGGCAGCGCAGTGATTTTCGTGGCCTTTTTCCTTCTGTGGGGAATCAACGGATGGGTGCAGTCCATGGGTGCGCCTCCGGGCATCATTAATCTTTCCAGATGGTTTCCGCTCTCCAAAAGGGGTACGTATTATAGTATTTTCAGCGCGACTCCATATTTAGGCAAGTTCTTGACATTCATATTGATAGGTGTCACAGTAGGAACTCTCGGATGGGAATGGGGTTTCATTTTCGCCGCCATAGCAGGTATCATCGGAGGAATTATCGTGCTGATCTTCGTTTCCGATACGCCTGAGAGCAAGGGACTTCCTTCCGTCCAGCAGCTTTCCGGAGAAAAGCCGAAAAAGGCTGATTCGATGCCGACTAAAGAGTTACAGAAAATCGTGCTCAGGCATCCCGGAATCTGGATAATCGCGCTGTCAAGTGCATTTGTATATATAACTCAGTATGCCATAAGTGGTTGGGGCGTCTTATTCCTTCAGAAGGCACGTGATTTTTCACTTCCTGAGGCGACTCAGATTATCGCGTTTTCAGAGGCGTTCGGTGTCGCCGGAACTATTTTCGCCGGCTGGCTTTCGGATACCGTATTCAAGGGAAACCGCGTGAAACCGGTCCTGCTTTCGGGCATTCTGTGTATGATTTCGCTGATTCTTTTCCTGTTCACGAAAGGCGGCTACATGATGAACATCATCTATGTTTCGTTCTTCAGTCTGTTCATAGGTGTTCTTTACTGCGTGGTGGCAGGTCTAATGGCTGTAGATATAGTCCCGCGAAAGGCGACCGGAGCTGCTCTCGGAATCGTAGGTATTTCCAGTTATGTGGCTGCTGCAGTGCAAGATATAGTCAGCGGTTATCTGATACAAGGGGCCTCAGCCGTTTCAGCGTCAGCCCCATCGTCTGATGTCTATGACTTCACCCCCGCCGCCATCTTCTGGATTTCAGCCTGCCTGCTGTCCTTCGTGCTGCCTGTCCTCGGCTGGAAGAGGATGAAGGTGCAGGTCGCCGGGGAATAGGTAAGTCGCGCCCTTGCGAAACTTAAGTAATTAATCAATGCCGTGGAGTTCGATGCCGTCGGCGTCCCAATCCATTGTCTCCTCGTCAGGTTCATTGAACGGCTGCAGGAACGGATTGTGAGTTCTTTCATTCGCAATGCTGGTATTGCGTCCATGTCCAGGGAATACTGTCACGTCGCCAGGCAAACCCATGACCTTATCCATCAGTGAGACAATCAGTTTGTCATAGTCTCCCCCGATTTGGTCAGTTCTTCCTATGCTTCCCGCGAAAAGTGTGTCTCCTGTGAAAATAACCTTTTCTTTTTCGTCATAGAAGCATACGCATCCGGGAGTATGACCAGGCGTGGTAATCACTTTAAATTCCGTGTTCCCGAATTTGATTACCTGTCCGTCTTCCAGTGGCTTGGTCTGGAATGAGGCATCCGGTTCCCTAAGTCCGAATTTTGAACCGAAGTTATTGGCCAACATGAAGTTGTCTTCCTGATTCATGTATACCGGTATGCCATACTTGTCAGCGCATTCCTTAACGCCGAAGATATGGTCGAAGTGTGCATGTGTCAGCAGAATCATCACCGGCTTCACGCCTTTTTCCTGAATTTTATTGTACAATGCCGATGCCTCGCCCTCATTATAAAAGCCAGGGTCAATGATTGCTGCATCATTGGTCTCATCCCATACGAGGGAACAGTTCTCCCGAAACATGTTGAACTGGAATGTAAGTATTTTAAGCATATTTTTTCTTTTCTTGTCACTGCAAAGATATCAAGAATCTGTATATTTCTTTGTACTTTTGCAAATCATATTAAGAAATCTTGTAATGCACATCGGAATAGCAGGAAATATAGGCAGCGGCAAAACGACATTGACCCGCATGCTGGCAGAACATTATGGCTGGACCCCAAAATTCGAGGCGGTCACATACAACCCATATCTGGAGGATTACTATAAGGATATCAAGAGGTGGTCGTTCAATCTGGAGGTTTATTTCCTGACCCAAAGGTTTAAGGATGTCTTGGAAATCGCTAATTCCGAGGATGTTATAATTCAGGACAGAACTATTTTCGAGGGTGTCAATATTTTCGTGGCCAACAACAAGGCGATGGGGAATCTCACTGACCGTGACTACGATACTTACATGGATTTGTTCCGTCTGATGATGTCTCTGGTAAAAGCCCCGGATCTCCTTATTTATTTGCGTTCTTCTGTTCCGCATCTGGTGGCGCAGATTCAGAAACGTGGCAGAGAGTATGAAAAGGGCATTGAACTGGACTATCTCGAGGGCCTGAACGAAAGGTACGAAAAATGGATTTCCGAATACCCGGGCAAGGTTCTCACGATCGATGCCGACGGCCTGGATTTCCAGAATCGCCCCGAAGATTTCGCCACCATCACAGACAAGATCGACTCCGAGCTCTACGGACTGTTTTAGCCCAGAATGACACTATCGTTCGGCGGTTGGTATTACATTTCGCCGCCTGAACAAAAAGGCAGGGCAAACACTACGCCGATAAAGCACCGACTCACATCGCATGGGTGCTGCCGGCAACATACAACTTCACATAGATTTTCGATTCACGTTTTTGACGGCATGCTTGTCGTGGCTGACGGCGTCGGTCGGCGTCCGTTCACTCTGGTGCTCAGCAATTCGCTCTCCGGGCATCCGCCACCGACCGGCTTGCGTGACATTTTTTCGTTTCACTCAGGTGGTCGACTATAAAGTCATCGTTATGGGCAGATTTTGGACAACCAGGCGGGTTATAAAAGAGTTATCTACCTAAATATCAATACATTGCAATAAAAACACACCTGCCAGGTCCTATGAAAAAACATACAACCTGGCAGGTGTTTATTCTTCCACAATAAGGCATAACTAATTGTTTACCAGAGTGTTATAGCGCACAACAAAAGCATATTCACCCGCCAAGTAGTCTGACATATATTTGTAATATCACCTCCTGGATAAATTCTCGCCGCCGGGACGTCAGGTGCAGTCGAAAGGTTCGCTGGCGCTCATCCTTCCCACTTC
>OQVL01002150.1_pt1 | contig 12020 bp, 7 predicted proteins | sample 1691501 | NCBI WGS metagenome assembly OQVL01 (sample SAMN03418253, study PRJEB22391) | human gut metagenome | biome: human-gut; feature: organic feature; material: feces | host: Homo sapiens | place: Tanzania | collected 2013-01
AGCAGCGGATTTTTCAGGCTCCCGTAAGCCTCCGCAGTGGCGCCGAGGTCCCACAGCTTCAGAGTGCACATCGCCATCAGCACGAGGTATATCAGTACCACAGGCGGCGCAAATCCGAAAAATCTCTCCGCCGCCCTTCCGCGGAACAGCTTCGGCAGGCATACGATGACCGCCGCAGTGAATATCAGCGCGGCAATGTACAGAAATCCGTCTTTTATCATAGGTTCACCCCTCAATATTTTACTGAGAGATTATTGTACCCGGATTATCCCGAAAAATACGAAATGCGCCGCTGCCTGCGACGCATTTTCATATTAAATACGGGTCAGAGCCCGTCGCTCATTCCCACGCCTTGCAGACGTCCACCCATTTTGTGTAGCCGGAGTATTTCTCCAGTTCCTCCATGGTGAGTTCTATGGCGCTGTTGCTGCTTCCGCACGCCGGGAATACCGTATCGAAACGCTTCAGCGAAACGTCGAGGTATACCGTAACTCCGTCGTTCACCGCAAACGGGCATACTCCGCCGACGGCGTGACCTATCAGCTGCACTACCTCGTCGGGGGTGAGCATTTTCGCCTTCTTCCCGAATTCTGCCTTGTATTTTGCGTTGTCCACCTTCGCGTCCCCAGCCGCAACTATAAGAACAGGCTGTTCACCTGCCATGAACGACAGCGTTTTCGCTATCCTGCACGGCTCACAGTTCAGCGCCTGCGCCGCAAGCTCCACCGTTGCACTGGATACGTCGAATTCAAGAATGCGGTTTTCCATGCCCAGTCCGCTGAAATATTCCCTTACTTTTTCTATAGCCATATTGTCCCTCTGTTCCTTTGTTATTGCAGGTATCCTGCATATTTATTCTACCACCATCGCCCCGAAAAGTCAATCACCCGGCATGATATATTGTGTCCGTTTTGTGCTACTGGTTGGCGGTAAAGTTCTTGAAGAACGGCGCGCAATGCGGTAGAATATAAGTACAATATCATCACCGTAAAGGAGCAGCCATGACACACATCAAATCAATTATTGCCATGATTCTTTCATCATCCCTGTGCGCATGCAGCAACGGGAACCCGTCCGGAAGCACCGATTCCACGGATTCCAGCGCGGTCTCCGCACCGGCGGAGTTCTCCCCGGAGAGCGCATTCAACCTCGGCGGCACTATGACGGAATCCACCCCCGGAGATATCAGCCTGACCACCCTCACAAGTATCTCCTCCAAGAACGCCACGGACAGCAACCCGATACTCTCCAATATATTCTGCGCCGACCCCACGGCGGTGGAATACGAGGGCAGGCTGTACATCTACGGCACCAACGACCATCAGCAGTACGAAGCAGTGGGACCCGAGGGAAAGAACACCTACGAGCACACGAAGTCCATCGTCATGATCTCCACGGACGACATGGTGAACTACACCTACCACGGTATCATCAACGTCGGCGAGATATGCCCCTGGGCGATAGCTTCCTGGGCGCCCTCCATCACCTCCCGCGTCGAGGACGACGGACTGACCCACTTCTACCTTTACTTCTCCAACAGCGGCTGGGGAACCGGTGTGATCACCGCGACCTCCCCCACTGGTCCCTGGTCCGATCCCCTGGGGAAATCCCTCATTGACGGTAACACCGAGGGACTCAACGGCTGCCAGTCGCCATTCGACCCGGGCGTGTGCATTGACGGAAACGGCGTCGGCTGGCTCTCCTTCGGCGGTGGGACTGACGGCGCGCGCATAGTCCGTCTGGGCAGCGACATGCTGAGCCTTGACAGCGAGATCATGAAGATCCCCTCCCCCTATCACTTCGAGGCAAGCGAGCTGAATTACATCAACGGAACCTACGTCTACACCTACAACAACGACTGGAGCGGACACTACGAGAACTGGGACATGGAGGGAGTATTCGCGCCGCCGCAGTGCAGCATGTCCTACCTCACCACAAAGACTCCGCTCGACCCCGACAGCTGGGTATACCAGGACTACTATTTCAGGAATCCCGGCGAGCAGGGTCTGGAATACAGCAACAACCACACTCACCTCCAGAAGTACCAGGGTAAGTATTACCTGTTCTATCATTCACTGTTCCCCCAGAGCTCCCTCGGCACCACCGGCGGATTCCGCAGCCTGTGCGTGAACGAAGCCCAGGTTGAGCGCAAGATAGTTGTTGTTGTAATGCTCGTCGATGATAGGCATATCAAGTTCCTCAGCCAGCTTCCAGGCATTGTCATAGTCGGGATTTCCTGCGTGGGAACCAGGTCCGGCAGTGCCGATGATGACGATTTCCGGATGCTTTTCCATGATTTTCCTATACAAATACTTGAATCTCTCGGCAAACTCAGGGGAAATCTTCTCCTCATTGCCGATGCCAAGATACTTGAGACCGAACGGCTTCGGATGACCAGCCTCAGCGCGCACCTTGCCCCATTTGGTGGTAACATCGCCGTTGGCCCACTCTATGAGGTCGAGCGCATCCTGCACCCATTCATCCATTTCCTCCATCGGAACGACCTTCTGAGCCTGTCCTTTCATTCCCCAACCGCCGTTGACACCTTGACAACTTACGCCACAGGGGAGGATAGGCACCGGCTGCATATTGAGGTCTTCACACAACTGGAAATATTCATAGTAGCCCAATCCCATTGACTGGCAATATCCCCAAGTGTTCTTGAGCGCCTTACGCTGTTCCTTCGGACCGACAGTGGTCTTCCATCTATACGTATTCCAGAAGCCATCACCGCCTCCGTGGACTACACATCCGCCCGGGAAGCGCATGAACTTAGGATTGAGAGCCTGCAAAGCCTCGACGAGATCCTTGCGGAGTCCATGCCCCTTGAAGGTGTTCTGCGGCATAAGTGAGACCATATCCACATCGAGTTCGCCCGTTTCGAGCAGAAGAATCTGCAGACTTGCATCAGGACAAGCCTCAGCGGCAGTTAATGTGGCTGAATATTTCTGCCACTCATTGCCCTTTACCGTGAAGACATTCTCAGCGAGGACCTTCTTGTCCTTGCCGGTAAGGACCACTCGCACAGGCTTTTCCGCCTTGTCCCTGTTGCGGAAAAAGACTGAGAAATCATACTTTTCACCAGCCTTTACGTTCATGCCGTTGTAGCCTCTGTTGAGAAGTCCCACTCCGGTCCATCCGTCGAAATCATAGTAATGCCCTACCCTTTCGGCATGGATACGCATATATGTAGGGTTATTCTCATTGAGAGGACTGTCAGTAGCGAAATTGATATAACCAGCAGAGTGGCCCGGACGCTGGAAATTCCAGGCAGTGCCCGGTCCCCAACCGTCGCGCATGGTAGGATTAAACTCGAAAGAACCGTTCTGAACGAGTTCGGCATTGAGTCCTCCGTCAGCGGAATTGCTGATATCCTCGAAGAAGATACCAATGAGTTCGTCACTGATTTTCAGTCCTCCTTTAGGCGCTTTCTGCGCAAAAACATTGACATTAAGGCTCATAGCAGCGCATAGGGCTATGGTCTTCAATGCAGTGGATGTATTCATATTGTATATTTTTTTAATGTAACTGATTAACTGTCATGATGCGGGAAACGTGAGGATGACATTATCTCTGGACGTATTTCTTACCATTGAGGATATACATCTGTCCCTTTCGGACGGACTTCACCTGCTGTCCCTGGAGATTGAACATCACGTTTCTGTGGAAGAGAGGCACCTCTTCTTCATCTATGGAAGGAGAACCTATGCCGGATGCTTCCTCGGAATAGTCGGAATTGTTGGTGAGATAGATGCTCTTAATCTTGATAGGAGTGCCACCAGGGCTCCACAATCCGAGGATATAGATATGGGAAGGATCTACAGTTACCTTGGAGTTATTACTCTTCATGTTTGCCAATGTTACCACGACACGAGTGCTGGAGCCCACGGATTTCATGTAAGGGTCGCCCCAATAATTGTTTGCATCAAAGAGTCGGAGAGACCATTGATTAGACACTGGTTTCTCTGCAAGATTGAGCACAAGATACTTATAGCCGGACATATCTAAGCCATCAGCAAACTTCCAACCGCCAAAGCCATACTGACCAGTAATCAAAGTGCGTGTGCCGTCGGCATTCTTGGTGACAGAACCCGTCTCCCAGATGCTCGGACTGAATATGGAACTGGTGCCCGGGAACATGAACAGATTGTCGGAAAGGACATCTTCGAATGCCCAGTCTGGCTTGGCATACTCCAGGAAAGCACGGTAACAGAAGCGTGGACAAGCATCCGGTGACGTGAGGAAGGTATCTCCATCGGGTGCGGCATCGTCATACTTGGCGAGCTTGTCGGCATCAGTGAAGAGCATCCAGCTGACATTTCCAGTCTTGTCCATGATATATCTGAAATTGGCACCGAAGCCCACGCCGCCCAGTTCGCCGGTAGAGGCCTTGCCCCACGAACTGTTATACTTCTTGGGAGCCCAGTCCATCTCGGTGACAAGGATAGGATTCTTCTTTGCCACATTGTCAATGCTTGCGCTCCAGCCTGCCTGGAAGTCGGCATAAGTGTTGCCTTTGGTCACTACTCCCTGCTCGACGGATTCCACTTCCGCATCACTGCCGTACCAACCTGGATAGCAATGCACTGCGTAACCGAAGTTATCATCCTTGATGGGGTACTTGGCATAGCCCTGATAGTTCTGTTGCCAGCAGAGTCCCGGCACCCAAAGGATATTGTGTGCACCGGTAGAACGGATGGCATCGACGATGGTCTGGAAGTATTTGGTGCAGTTTTTCATGCTGCTCTCAGAGTAATGGGTGTATTTTCCGTCGTCTCCGAGAATGCGCACCGGCTCGTTGGCAAGCTCGAACATGATATGCGGATTGTTTTTCACGCTCTTATGGTTCGCCACGTACTTCCAAACCCAAATGAGGTATTTCTGATAGTCGTCGCCAATCTTGATTTCTTCCGGACATACACCTGGCGGGCGCATCACGACATAGAGGCCGTGACGGATGGCATACTGCGCCATCTGAAGGAACACGGCATCGAAATTCTTCTTGAACATGACGGAGTCGAAGGCAGAGATGTCGCTCTCGCCTGTGGTCTTTATGCCCTGCTTGTTGCTCCAGTGGGGGTCCATGTGGATGCGGATCCAGTTGACTTTCCATCCTTTCTTGAGCATGGAAGCAATCTGGGTCTTGTTCCAATATGTGCATTTTGAAGCGTTATGCTGGGAGTCCCAGTCCCACTTCACGTTGCCATTGGCATCCTTACACCAGGCATAGCTATTGAAATACGGACTGTAGGTCTGTCCGAAACCATGAAGATTGACGATGCTGTCATTGCCGTTGATGTCCTTTGCCATGAGGTAACGGCCATTGATGAAGAGCTCGGGCATACGCATGCCTTCCCATGCCCTTACTTCCTGGAGAGGCAGGATGGCGAGCATTGCGGTGAAGAGGATGGTTATTGCTAATAGTCTTTTCATTTATGATTGATTTTGTTTGTTATGGTCAGAGAGATATGGGCGAGGCGGGATTGCCCGGTAATGCGGGCAACACAGTGGCGGTCGCTGGAGAAAATTGGTCTATTTTTCCGTTCTTGGGAGACGAGAAAGACGCACCCTTGTAACAGATTGACGCTCAGAGCGTTGCAAAAGCATAGATATTAGCGTGCAAAAGCATAGATATTGCGTCCTAATAGCATAGCTTTCACGATGCAAAAGCTATGCTATTGCAAGGCGAAAGCTTAGCTATCGACTTATTATGACTTACTAACTACACTTCTGTTCCATTTTTCCGGTTGGGTGGATTGTTGTCTTGTTGTCTTGTTGTTTAGTTGTTTGCACATTCAACAAAACAACAAGACAACAAAACAACAAAACAACAAAACATTACTTCCCGCCAGCGATGAAGACCTTCTTGACCTCCACTCCATTCCTGCGGATGATGTTGAGACCACGCTTGAGTGAAGGAATCCTTCTGCCGGACTCATCATATATCTCGCAACCGGCAGTCTCCATGTCGCTTCCGACGATGACAGAGTCGATGGAAGTGGCGGCAGGCACCTTGTGGATGCTGCATGAGAGCAGGAGCATCTCACCGCCCCATTCGCCACCATCGGTGTGGAAATTGATGATATAGTCGCCTTCATTGGTCACGGTGAAATCCATCTCGCGCACCTTTGCCGAAGAGAGGTCAGCCGACTTGCTGCCTGCGGCATTAGGAGAAGCCGTGAAATACTGCGACTCCTTGAGCGTGGTGCCACCGGAAGAGAGTATCTGCGCCTTGAACTGCGGTGTGCCTTTCCATGCCGCCATAGCATAGGAGAGCCTGTAATTGCCCGGCATGAGATGCAGCTTATGGTTGGTCTGCTTGCCGTAGTTGTAAGCCAGTCCGCGCCAATAGGTTCCTTTGTAATATGTACCCGTGAAGCCAACGAAGGTGCGTGGACCTGATCCGTAGGAGTTAGGATATTCCTGGGCGCTTGTGGCACTGGTCTCTGCGCGCCATCCTTCAGGGAATGTGCCTTCGAGAACATTGGTCAGGTCCATCTTGTAGATGACAGAGTTATCCACATAGATAGGCTCCAGAGTGACTATATCGTCAGGCATGGTGAACGAGAAAGTGCCGTCTCCATTGTCCTTGAGGTCTATCTTGCCGTGGATGATGTTCCATCCCTTGAAGTCATAGCCATCGGCAGGATTGGCGGTGAGGGTGACTGTCTCGCCATCCTGTGCTGACTCCATGCTCGCTATCGACGAACCATGTTCGGACGACTTGATGGTAATGTCGAATTTCTCTATCTCTTCATCGGCAGGAGAGAAGATGACCTGATCGACCATCATGTCGATACCAGGGTAGTTGAAGAGGTAGAACTTGTTCTCGCCGGCATTGAGCGTGGCGGTGATAGTGTCCTTTCTCCATTCGTTTTTCCCCGTCATGAGGAAGAGTTTTCTCTGCGCAGTCTCGTCATTGATTCGGATTCTGACGTAATCCTTCTTGTGGGTGTTGTTGTAACGCACTGCAATACGGTATTCTCCACCCTTCTTTACGCGGAACACTTTTCTCAATGCGCCGGTGGTATTCTTGCCCATCACGACAAATCCATTGCCGGAATGGCCGCGCACCCAGCGGTAACTGCCTCCGTAAGGAAATTGCTCCATGCTCTGCACGTTGCAGTTGTCCATGTCCTCAGCCTCGATGATGAGGGTGCCGAAGAAATCCTCCGGCTGTACAGGCAACGGCAGAGCGGTGTTTCCCACATAGTCTGTCTTGCGGTCGGTAGCCGTGCCTTGGCACTCCACCTTCAGGTCAACAGGACCGAGATGGCTGACAGTGAGGGTATAAACGCCTTTCGCCGCATCCCATGAAGGAGTGACGGAAGCGGCGGCCTCAGCACGCTTGGTCCATGAAATCTTAGGTTCGGCAGTCACACCATTGATTACTATCCTGTCCTCCACATTCTTCGTGGTGTCCGAACGGAAGTTGTTCAGATAGAAACAGATGCTGTCCGCATACTCCTTGACTATGGCGCTGCTGAGTTTTCCCCATGTGAGGTCCATGCTCTGACAGGTGTTGTAGAGCAACGGCACATTGGCAGAAGCGGTGGTCTTGCTGTTGAGATAGGTGTAAGGAGTATATGTGACGAGCTGGTTGCGGTAGCGGGAGACGAAGAGGTCGCCTGTGCTCACTTCCGGATAAGCCGCATTGAACTTGGCAGTCTTGGCACTCAGGGAAGGCCATTCGCTGCTGCGCTGCGACTTCTTCACCTTGGTCTGGATGCCGGAAGCCATGCTGGTGAGACATGGAGTCATAGGAATCGTGCCGTATCGACCCGTCTTCTTGAGATACCAATAGTTGTTCATCCATTGCCCGTTGTCCTTGTTGAACGGGTCATTCTGCTTGTAGAGACCGTCATAGAGGTCACCCCATGTGGCATATTTATCCTCATCACTGCCGGATTTCACGTCGTTGACGATGATTATATTCGTCTTGTCGATGACTTCCTGCTGGGTAGGGATATACATAGTGCCGTCTATCACCTTGCGCCACATGTCCATCCACACGTTGCGGAAGCCAGGGAAGGTGCCCCAACGACGCACTTTATACGTCTTTGTGCCGTCCTTGACAGTGCCGTCGGACAGATTCTGGAAGTCTTCGGTCCAGATAAGTTCGGGTCCGTCCCACACTGCTCCACCGTTCTGGCAGGTCTGTTCCATCACGGTTCCTATGCCGGCAGCGTTGGGATATTTGCATTTGTTCTCGCCTACAAGGTCAGATGTGGCACCGTTCCATCCGCAGTTGTCGTAGCGGACGCCGTAATTGCGGGTCAATCCTGCCACGAACGGACCGAAAGTGACGCTCTCATTGTTGTAGAAACATGAGGAAGTGGTGTATTTGTAGAGCCAGAGTATGGACTCAGGGTAGTCCTTGCACGCCTGCAGAAGGGCATCATTTCGCTTCATCATGCCAATGGGATTGAGATGATGTGACCACACGTTGCCACAGAAACTGACGGTAAGGAAGCCACCGTACTTATGGTGCATGGGAATAAGCTCGGCAAAGAGCTGGATGCGGTCAACATCTGAGGCTGAGAAAAGGTCGCCCGGCTCATTGAATCCCCAGAACTGCTCGGCAAAATTCCAGCCCAGGAAGTTAGGATATTTCTTGAAGAAATACTCGAACGTCTCAAGGTCATTGTCGTGGATGTGGGTATGTCCGCCGCTGGCAGGCTGCAATGTGAACCACATATTGTTCATCTGGCATACGGAAGCCCATGACTTGTATGTAGGAATGGCATTCTGCGGACGCTGATGGATGTTGAGTTCAGTGTCGTAAGCGCATGAGAGCGAGAGATTCATCACCACGAATGGCTTTATGTCATCGGGGATGAGGTCGATGATCTTCTGGGGATCAGCCTGATTCCACACGTCAACATGGACGAGCCACATAGGATGCTGGGAGTCAACCGGACGGCGCTGCTGGGCTGATGCCAGCGACGCTGTCAGGAGAACTATCAGGGATAGCAGTAGATATTTGGGATTTTTCATCGCTTTTGCTTGGTTTATTATGTTGTAATATTGCAGATATTGTCCCGTCGATGCAGGTAATTACGCGGTTACTTTCTCAGGCTTTCCTTGCCACCGAGATACTGCTGGCTGTAGCCTCCGAAGTCTATTATCACCTTTTCGAGGACTATACGCGGGTCATTAGGAGTGAAAGTGAGGGTGTAGGTGCCGTCTGCTGAAGAGCCGAGAGGCAGTTCTATGGTCTTCTCCACTACGCGGCGTGCCACAGTAGGATAATATACGTCGTAGATATTCTCCGGATTCTCGTTGAGGTTTCCGTTGAAATTGACGGTCTGCGGTTTGCCTCCATTGAGCGAAACGGTATATGTCATACCTCCCTTGTTGAGGTAATCGAGGGTCGATTTGGTGATGATATGCACCTTTGCACGCACTGCGTCACGGGTCTTGTGGTCGTAGCGGAAGCGGTAAGTCAGCGAACCTTCATCGCTCTGGCGCGTCATTCCGCTGAGGGTACGGCCCATAAACGGTATCTCCATCCATTCTCCGGTGGCGGAATTGTAATGCGCGGCCTCCATTGAGACATAGCCTCTGCCATCCTCTTCGAAGATATTCTGCACGTTGCCGGCACGATATACCTTCGGCTGAGTGTCCTTACGGAATGCGTCATTCCATGATGTATAGCCGATATGCTTCTGTATCATCATGCCGTTCCATTTGCCTCCGGCTATCTCCTTATTATATATAGCCATGAGCTGGCCGTCACGCTGGAAAGCTTTCTCGCATTTTTCAGCCCATTCATCCATAGCCGCATCACCCTTCTGATGGAGAGCATGGTTCATGGCTTGGGCGTAATACATCTGGTGAAGGGTGGACATGAGCTGCACAGGGAAGAGCACTGACTGGAAATATGCGTCCCTCGCTTCGGCTGGAATACGGCTGTACTGACCGAGAGCATCTATCTCCAGCGACTTGTACTGATCGACCACTTCCTCCCATTCGCATCCTCCGCCTACCTTGCCGGATGGCTGGAGAGAATAGGTATGGGCGTCAAGCATCTCCGGAGTGCATCGTCCGTTGTACTTGCAGAGCAGATTGAAGATTCTGGAAGCTTCGTCAGCCTCTTTTTCTCCCACTATATCGAGGAAGAAACTGCGTACATGCGACATAGGAACCACCTTGCTGTCAGCCTTCATCTTGAGGTCATCATCCACACCGTTCCATGCGAGGTCGAGGAAAAGCTGTATAGGATATTCCATCGGCTTCAGGTCACCGACATTGAGAATCCAGAGTTTATCGATGCCATTGTTGTATGCCAAGGCGAGCTGTTCCCACATATTCTGCACTGGAGTGACGTTAAGCAGCTTGCTGTTGCGCGGTGCTCCGACGTAATCCACGTGGTAGTAGAGTCCCCATCCACCCTTGCGCTGGCGTTCCTTCATGGTAGGCACACGGCGAACGTTGCCCCAGTTGTCGTCACAAAGGAGGATAGTGATGTCATCCGGCACTCTCATGCCGTCGTCATAATAGTCCTGCACCTCTTTATATAAGGCCCACATCTGCGGCACCTGGCTCGCTCTCTTGCCGCGTGCCTTGCTGATGAGCTTGCGCTGATTGGCAATGACGCTCTCCAGAAGCTTGACATTGCGCTCCTCGCTCATAGCCATATCGCCATCGCCACGCATTCCTATGGTCACGATGTCTTCGGTATTCTTGTTGCGTTCCACGCCTCCATACCAGAAGCGGTCAAGGTTTTCCTTGTTGGTGGCATAGTCCCATTTGCCTCCTTGCTCCCTGCGGCTCTTGAGATCCTGCTTGTCTGCATTCGGATTGTCAGAGTGGCCATGCCATTCTTTCTGCGAGCGGCACATCGGTTCATGGTGGCTTGTGCCTATCATAATGCCCATTTCATCGGCGATTTTGCCATTTTCCGGGTCGTCAGCATAGAATGCCCAGCTCCACATCGCAGGCCATATATAGTTGCCTTTCAGGCGAAGAAGAAGTTCAAAGACCTTCTCATAGAATTTATGTCCACCATAGTTGGTGCCGAATGTGTTCTTCACCCATGTGGTAAGGCATGGCGCTTCGTCATTGAGGAATATTCCTCTGTAGCGCACAGCCGGCTCACCGTCGGTGTAGATGCCACTGTTCACGTAGATATCCTTATGCTTTGCCACCGGCACATCCATCCAGTAATACCATGGGGAGACACCTATCTGGCGGCTCAATTCATATATTCCGTATATCGTGCCGCGGCGGTCGCTGCCTGCTATGACGAGCTTGCCGTCAACAATGGTGATGATGTATTTCTCTGTCTTGCCCTTCAACTGGCGCGCATCTATCTTGCCCTGCTTTGCCAACTGGTCTATCAGAGCACTGGAGCCGAGGGTTCCCACCACGATTCCGCTGCCTTCAGCGGCTGAAGTCATGGTCACTGCGCTTCCATTGACAGCCTTGAAGTCATTGCAGAGGTTCTTCAGCGCGAGCTTCACGCCGATATTGTCATTGTCGCTGACTGCAATCTTCAGCGAAGAGTTTTGGGAACACAGTCTGATATCGCCCTTGTCAAACGTCACGAACTGGTCTGCCGCCACGACATTTGCAAGCGATAGAAACGAGATAGCCACTCCGGCTATTATTGATTTGAGTTGTATCATCAGGTATAGTTTTTATTTGATTAGTTTTATTCTTATTTCATTGCATTATTTATCGACTGCAAAATTATGAAGAAAATCCGTCTTTTCCACCCTAAAAAATACCATACACTTTCAATATTGTTCCATTTTTGGAGAAAAAAAGGAAAGAATCCGTAAAACAACCGATGAAATGGGGAAAAATGAAAGGTATGTCAACAGGCAAGAATCGTCAACACATGAATCTTTCGAATCAGCCTGTTCCTATAACCATCATGTGATTTTCATCTATTTCCAACGCAAAAAAATGCTGGCTACCTGAGCCTGATGACTCAAGTAGCCAGCGATTATCTCACTTTCCTTTCTTCAAGATTTACCTAAACATAAATTTAATGGAATCTACACAGGCTTCTA
>OQVL01002152.1_pt1 | contig 12018 bp, 9 predicted proteins | sample 1691501 | NCBI WGS metagenome assembly OQVL01 (sample SAMN03418253, study PRJEB22391) | human gut metagenome | biome: human-gut; feature: organic feature; material: feces | host: Homo sapiens | place: Tanzania | collected 2013-01
ACCGAAGGCTACCCGCCAGTATATCACCTTCCGCGGACAGCAGGGACATTGCGGTTCGCCTGTTGCCCTGCGTCAGGATGCCTTTATTGCGGCAGCGCAGACCACCCTTGACTTACGTGAAATTGCGCTTAAATATGATTCCTATTGCACTGTCGGCAATATCGAGGTAAAGCCTGACCTGACTACTATTTCTCCGGGCTATTGCCGCATTTCGCTGGACCAGCGCAGCATTAAGCCGGAAACAATGCAAATCATTGTTGCAGAAGCCAAGGCTGCGGCGCAGAAGCATGCACAGGAGGGTAAGCTCACTGTAGAATTTGAGCCTATCTGGCATGCTGAACCGATTCTGTTTGATGAGCAGCTGGTAGAGGACTGCAACGCTGCCGTAGAGAAGGAAACAGGTGCAAGACACAGCATGTATTCCGCACCGCTGCATGATGCCGTGCCTCTGAATGCCGTTGTACCTTCGGTAATGATGTTCACCCAGTCCGATCCCGGTATTTCTCACTGCAAAGAAGAAAATACCCCAAAGCCGCAGCTGGAGGAGGCTATCCGTGCCTTCATCCGTCTGGCAGAAAAAGAGCTGGGAACTAGCTTTGCAGAGTAAGCACTAAAGCCCGCTGCAACCTTGCAACAAAGTAATTTTATATTTTTATACGACAAAAGCAGCTTCTGCGATGCAGAAGCTGCTTTGCTTTTTATACGGCATATTTATTTTATTAAATCCTTCAATCCGCGTATCCGCATAACCTTCCAGGTAAAGCACAGACTGCGCAGCGACTGGTCCAAAAACATCGGTACCCAAGCGCCAACAATCCCCAGCTTACAATAATAGATAAAGAAGGCTGTCATCAGAGGACGCAAAACGGTAATCAGCACAAAGGAATAGACGGCTACAGCAGTAGTCTGCCCACTGCCACGCAATATACCTGCAGTAATAATCGTATGCCCCTGCGGTATGCAAACTGCTGCCACCCAGAACATTACCGTCTCACTGAGAGCAAGTGCCTGCGCATCCTGCGAATAAACGCTGAAAATCGGCACGCGTGCGGCATACAGAATAATAAAAGAGGCAACGGAAAGTCCCAGGCCCCATTTAAAGCCTATACTGCGGCAGCGCTTCCAGTTTGCATAATCAGCGGCACCGCGCATTTGCCCGGCCAGCACCATATTAGCCTTGCCGAAGCCGAAGATAAAATCATAAGAAAAATCGCAGATATTATAGCAAATGCTGTGTACTGCATAGGGCAGAGTACCAAGACGCGCAGTCATCCAGCCATAGGCCAGCATACCGATGCGTTCCGCTCCCAGCTCACTGAAAACACCGCCGAATACCGGCATAAATTCCCGCCAGAAGATTTTATCCGGCAGCTGCAGCAGTCCATCACTGAAAAAGCCCTCTTGCTTCATAATCCAGACGGTGATACCAAGAGTACACAGAGAGCCGATAATCGTGCTGATTGCCGCGCCACGCACGCCCCAGCCGGCAAAGCTGCCAAAGCCGGTAATGAGAAAATAATTGCAGACGATATTCACTACATTGCCGACAATATTGCTTTTCATAATAGCGCTTGTCCGGCCTACGCCTAACAATGTTCCCTGTAACAAGAGTGACAGGGAGTTTAGCAGTACTGCAGCAACGGCAATATTGCCGTAAGCCAATGCCAGCTCCAAATAGTCGCTCTGCGCCCCCATCAGCACCACCAGCTTCTCAAAAAAGCCATAGAAAAGCAGATGCAGCACTACAAGCAGAACACCGCTGACAGTAAAGCTCTGGCGCAGCAAAACCTTAATGGCGGAATATTTCCCGGAACCGAATTTATTCGCCGTCAGAATAGTAACTGCGGATGCCAGTGAGCGCGATACCGTAAGCAGCACCAGGCGCAGCGGCAGAAAAATGCTTACTGCTGCTATGGCCTTGGCACCCAATACGCCTACCATAATCAAATCAGCCGCAGCCAGAAAGGTCATAAAAATGCCCTCCAACGCAGCGGGGAGGGCAATACGCAAATATTTACCTGTTAATGAATCATTAAAGCTCTTCATTTTCTAGAAAACATATACGTTAAAACAAATAAACAAATTTATTCAGCATCCTCTTCATGATGGATTGCTGCCAAAGAAACAACCTTGTCATCATCGTTTAAGGTCATCAGCTTTACGCCCTGGGTATTACGGCCATATTGGGAAATCTGGTCTACATCAGTGCGGATAATCAGGCCGGCCGCGGTAATCATCATAATTTCCTGCGCCGGGTTAATAACCTTCATGCCGATTACCAGACCGGTTTTTTCGGTAATCTTCATATTGATGATACCCTTGCCGCCGCGAGTCTGCTTACGGTATTCCTTAACCTCGGTACGCTTTCCCATACCGAATTCGGTTGCCGTCAGTACCTCGGAATCCTCATCGGAAACGCTGTCCATAGCTACAACCTCATCGCCGTAGTTAAGGGAAATACCCTTTACACCGTGCGCGGTGCGTCCCATAGTGCGTACATCCTGCTCATCAAAGCGGATGGCAATACCGTTGCGGGTTGCCAAAATGATTTCGCTGTTGCCGTCAGTAAGCTCTACACCGATCAGGTCCTCATCATCGTCCAAATTAATAGCAATCATGCCGTTTTTGCGGACGCTTTCCAGATCCTTAAGATTGATTTTCTTGACGGTACCCTTATTGGTAGCCATAAACATGTACTGTTCTTCTCTGAATTCCTTCACCGGAATAACAGCCGTAATCTTTTCGCCTGGCATTAAAGCCAACAGATTGATAATAGCTGTACCCTTGGCTGTGCGGCTTGCTTCGGGGATTTCATAGCCCTTCTGGCGATATACACGGCCACGGTTGGTGAAGAAGAGAATGTTATGGTGAGTGGTGGAGAGGAAGAGATGCTCTGCGGAATCATCAATCTTCTTGCCGCTGCCGCCGGTTTTGCCTACGCCACCGCGTTTTTGGCTGCGGAAGTTATCCAGAGTCTGGCGTTTGATGTAGCCCTGATGGCTGATGGTTACAACGATATCCTCTTCGGCAATCAGGTCCTCGATATCCATTTCGGAGCTGTCGATGGAAATTTCGGTACGACGCTCGTCACCAAAGCGCTTCTTCATTTCCTGCAGGTCTTCCTTGATAATGTTCATAACCTTATGCTCATCTGCCAATACGCTTTCCAGCCAGTCAATAGTTTCCAGCAGGTCGGCATATTCTTCGTCAATCTTCTTGCGCTCCAGGCCGGTCAGGCGCTGCAGACGCATATCCAGAATAGCCTGTGCCTGACGTTGGCTCAGTTTAAAGTTTTCCATCAAAGCGGTGCGGGCAATTTCTGCTGTTGCGCTGCCGCGAATAGTGCTGATTACTGCATCAATATTATCCAGGGCAATCTTCAAGCCCTCTAAGATGTGAGCTCTGTCCTTGGCCTTGCCCAGCTCGTAGCGGGTACGTCTGGTAATAACGTCCTTCTGGTGCTCCAGATAGTATTCCAGCACCTGCTTGAGGTTCAAGACACGCGGCTGGCCGTTAACCAGCGCCAGCATGATGATACCAAAGGAGCTTTGCAGGGCGGTATGCTTGTACAGACGGTTCAGAACAACGTCAGGAACAGCATCACTCTTCAGCTCAACAACAATCTTCATGCCATCTTTAAGACTGGAGAAGTCATCAACCTTGGTAATGCCTTCGATTACGCCGTCCTTAGCCAGGTTAGCAATATCCTTAATCAGGTTAGCTTTATTAACCTGGTAGGGGATTTCGGTAATAACGATATGGTGCTTGCCCTTGTTGGCAGGCACAATTTCAGCCTTGGCACGGATTTTTACTACGCCGCGGCCGGTGTTATAAGCGCTGGTAATGCCTTCCTTGCCCAAAATGCAGGCACCGGTCGGGAAGTCAGGGCCCTTGATAGCCGTCATCAGCTGCGGAATATCAGCATCAGGATTATCAATCAGCATAACAAGGCCGTTAACAACCTCACACAGATTGTGCGGCGGAATATTAGTAGCCATACCAACTGCGATACCGGCACTGCCGTTAATCAGCAGGGCAGGGACCTTAGAAGGAAGTACACTGGGCTCTTTTAAGGATTCATCATAGTTAGGTACAAAATCAACTGTATCCTTTTCGATATCCTCCAGCATTGCCTCAGCAATTTTAGCCATACGCACCTCGGTATAACGCATTGCTGCCGGACTGTCGCCGTCAATGCTGCCGAAGTTGCCATGGCCGTCTACCATCAGATAGCGGGTAGAGAAATCCTGTGCCAAGCGCACGATTGCATCATATACAGAACTATCACCATGCGGGTGATATTTACCTAAAACGTCACCGACGATACGAGCGGATTTTTTATAGGGCTTCGTCGGAGTCATGCCTGCTTCCTGCATTGCGTATAAAATACGGCGATGTACAGGCTTCAGACCATCGCGGACATCAGGTAAAGCACGTTGGATGATAACGCTCATCGCATAATCGATATAGGATTTTTGCATTTCCTCTTCGATATATACGGGAAGAACTTTACCAGTGGTATTTTCTAAATCCACTTTATCACCTTTCCTTTACAAAAAACAATATTACAACCTGTTAAACAGGGCAGAGTGCCTCAGCTCAGGTTATTTTAATAATATCTCATAAACCTGCTTGCCAATCAGCAGGGTAGTAACCAGTAAATACAAGGGACGCACATAGGAAGCACCCTTTTTAATCGCCAGACGAGTACCGACAACAGCACCGGCAATCATTGCCGCAGCCATAATCAGGCCATAGCTCCAGACAATCGTACCGCTGACAGCAAAGGATACAAGAGCACCAACGCCGCTGGCAAAATTCAACGCCTTGGCATTACCGGCAGCCGTTACAAAGTCATATCCCAAATACAAAAAGCCAAAAATCAGGAAGGAGCCTGTACCGGGACCGAAGAAGCCATCATAAAAGCCCATGGCAAACGCCATGACGATGGCACCGATTAAAGCCTGCATACCAAGCTTTTCTATCGTACCGGCATCGCCCCAATCCTTACGGCGATAGGTATAAACAGCAACAGCAACCAAAAGCACGACGATGATATTTTTCATCAGCTGCTCCGGCAGCAGGTAAACTACATAGGCACCTAAGGCTGAACCGATAAAAGAAAGCGGCATCAGCGTAAAGGCTGCCTTTTTTATTTTACCGGCGCGCCAAAAGGAGAGCACACTAGTAAAGCAGCCGATAGAGGCTGCCAGCTTGTTTGTTCCCAAAGCATAGGGAACAGGCAAGCCCAGGCTCAACAGGGCAGGGGTGGAAATTAAACCGCCGCCGCCGACAGTAGAATCAATAAACGAAGCTATAAAGCCTGATACAATCAGGAAAATAACTGTCGTAGTATCTAAATTCGCCACAAAAGTTTCCAAAAATTTCCCCTCATTTCGGTGACTAGTAATTAGTTGTTAGTGGTTAGCAAGCGGAACTCATTATTCCAAATATCAGGTTGCACGGCTTCACTGCACACTATTTACTAATCACTGCACACTATACACTATTCACTTTTAACTACTTACTGCCTTCCGCCCAACGGATATAGAGTCCTAAAGCACCGCTATGACAAGTACAGCGGATGTTTTCGGCACCTTCCAGAACCTCATTGCTGATAGCGTAGGGGTAGAGTTGGCGCAGTGTTGCCTGCTGCAAGGGCCAGCGCACGCCGGTAAAATCTACTGTCGTGCTTTCGCTTAACGGCAGCAATGAAACAGCTTCCGCAGCCTCCTGCAGCTTCAGCTCTACGCTTTCGCCCTCTGTCAGCAGCAGCATAAATTCCTTGTCATCCGCCAGTATAACCCGGCAGTTACGCTGCTTTTTTACTCCCAGCAGAGTGTAAACGTTGCTGTATAAATGGTCGAAGCGTCCGCCCCAAATACCGCTGGCAAGAATATCTCCCTCAGGAAGATTATGCAGCAACAGCTGTAAATCGGTATCATCCTTGGCAGGATTGAAGCTGTGTACAGCAGTACCTGCAGCACGCGCCTGCTGATAAACAGCCTGTGACGAGCTGTCGCAATCACCGAACAGCTCCGCCGGCACACAGCCTACTGCAAGGCAGTATTCAGCGCCGCGGTCGGCGCAGTAAATTTTCTTGCCGCTGCTAATGCTGTGCAGCCACTCAGTTTTTGGTCTGCGTCCGCCTGCAACCACCAGCAAAGTGTCAGCAGGGGAGAGTGCAGCAGCATGATGTTTCACGTGAAACATCACGCGCAGCTCCAGCTCAGGCAATACAAAAAGCTTAACAGCCATTATTTTTTCGCTACAGCGACAGGCTTAATCACAATTTGGCCGTTTTCCTTAAGAACCTTCCAGGTGCAGTCACCATTCTTGTTCTTCAGCCATTCCATGCTGATTTCCAGAAGAAAACGATTCAGGCGCTCCTGTGCATCCTCCGGCAGCAGCAGCTCCTTTTTAGCAGGTGCCTTAGCACCCTTTAATTTGCTTTGCTTAAACTTTTCGTCAGCATACATGCCGTTTTCAAAGGTCAGCTCCTCGCTGAAGCCCTTCAGCATATCTGCATCGGAAAGTCCTTTTTTTATCTTAACCATTTTAAGCACCTCTTTTTATGCAACAATCAGGCTTACAAGTCCAGATTACGTACCTTCTTAGCATTGTCCTCGATAAACTGACGACGCGGCTCAACCTTATCGCCCATAAGAATGGAGAAAATGCGGTCTGCTTCCGCAGCATCCTCCAGATGAACCTGCAGAATAGTACGTGCCGCAGGATCCATGGTTGTTTCCCATAGCTGGCCGGGGTTCATCTCGCCTAAGCCTTTGTAGCGCTGTACATACGGATTGGTATCGCGGCCAACCTCGTCGAGGATTTGCTGCAATTCTTCATCGCTGTAAGCGTAGTAATGCTGCTTCTGATTTTTACGGATTAAATACAGCGGCGGCTGTGCAATAAACACATGGCCTTCCTTAATCAGGGGCTGCATATAACGATAGAAGAAGGTCAACAACAGCGTACGGATATGCGCACCGTCGACGTCGGCATCGGTCATGATGATAATTTTGCCATAACGTGCCTTGTCCAGATTGAAATCATCGCCGATACCACAGCCAAAGGCAGTAATCATATTGCGGATTTCTTCACTGCTCAGCACCTTATCAAGACGTGCCTTTTCAACATTAAGGATTTTACCGCGCAGCGGCAAAATAGCCTGGAAATCACTGTTACGGCCCTGCTTGGCACTGCCACCTGCGGAATCACCTTCGACCAGATAAATCTCGGTATCCTCAACGTTACGGCTCTTGCAGTCAGCCAGCTTGCCGGGAAGTCCGCCAAGATCCATAGCGTTCTTACGGCGTGTCAGCTCACGTGCCTTGCGTGCTGCCAGACGGGCGCGTGCAGCAATAATAGCCTTTTCCACCAGCTTTTTGGCAACCTGCGGATTTTCCTCCATAAACTCGGCCAGAGTATCGCCGACCAGGTTATCAACGATAGGCATAACCTCGCTGTTGCCCAGCTTAATCTTCGTCTGGCTTTCAAACTGCGGGTTCTGCACCTTCAGGCTCAGAACTGCAGTTAAACCTTCACGCACATCATCACCGCTCAGCGCATCCTCATTTTCCTTGAGCATATTGGTTTTACGCGCATAAGCATTAATTGTGCGGGTCAACGCCTTACGGAAGCCGCTGAGATGAGTACCGCCTTCCTCGGTGTTGATGTTGTTGACATAGGTGAAAATATTCTCGCTGTAGGTATCGCAGTATTGCATTGCAACCTCAACGATAACAGCGTTCTTTTCACCCTCCAGATAAATCGGCTTCGGATTGATTTTATCCTTATCCTTATCCATAAATTCAACGTATTCGATAATACCGCCGGCGAAATGGAAGGTTTCACTCTTATCCTCAGCACGCTCATCGGTCAGGGAAATGGTGATACCCTTATTCAAAAAAGCCAGCTCGCGAATACGCAGACGCAGAGTATCATAGCTGTATTCCGTTTCTGTAAAAATGGTGGCATCAGGTTTGAAATGTACTGTGGTACCGGTAGTTTCGCAATCACCCTTTTCATAAAGCTTTTTCGAAGTTTTTCCCTTAGCAAACTCAATGCCGTAGCATTTGCCGCCGCGGCGCACCTCAACCTCCATGTGCTCGCTCAAAGCGTTAACGCAGGTAACACCGACACCATGCAGACCGCCGGAAACCTTATAGCCGCCGTCACCGAACTTACCGCCTGCATGCAGCACTGTCATGATAACCTCAACAGCAGGCTTCTTTTCCTTTTTCATCATATCCACGGGAATGCCACGGCCGTTATCGATAACCGTAATGCTGTTATCCTTATGGATAATTACCTTGATATCACTGCAGTAGCCGGCCAAAGCCTCGTCAATACTGTTGTCCACAACCTCATACACCAGATGGTGCAGACCGCGGGACGAGGTACTGCCGATATACATAGCAGGTCTTTTGCGTACTGCTTCCAGGCCCTCTAAAACGTGAATCTGCTCCGCGTTATAATTGCCCTTGACAGCAGTGGCTTCTTCAATATCAATATCCTGTGTTGTCATATTTACCTCCGTTTTAAAATTTCCATGTTTGTATAGACAGCGCCGTCCAGAAAGCCGGACTCAGCGCGTTTTTTTAAGGTTATAGAAGAAATTGAGGACAGATACATCGTCTGCTCCGTCAGTACGCAGCTATAATAGCCTTCGCCGCCGGACGCATCCACAATCTCATAGCGGCCGCCATATTTTTTGACATAATCATCATAAACCTGCGACTGCGGGTGACCTAAATTAAAAACAAGTTCATCTTTTTCAATTGTATTAATCATATCAGTCATATTAATATCGAATTCTGTATCAAAATCTCCTGTATTTGTTACAGTAAATTCTTTAATTAATATTTTACCCGGCTGTATATTATCTACTTTAAGCTCTGGTCCACTATTATAATAAAGTGATAAATTACCAGTAGTTACAATTATATCTTTAGCTTCTTCATTACCCCTTATACCTGAATCAAAGTATGCATAAGTTAAACCTAAAGTAAGCATAAATACTAGTGCCATTAAAAATCCATAAATAACTTTTTTATTCTTCATATTACTTTGCCTCTATTCTCTCTTTATAATTATAAAGTTATCCGTTTTTTATGTCAAGGAGCAAACAAAAAACGAACACTTTTTATGTTCGATTTCTGCTAATTTATGTTGTTAATTAAACTTATTAATTTATTTTTTGCTTCTACTGGATTTGCTTTTCCTTTTGATTTTTTCATTACTTGACCAACTAGGTAATCTAACATATTAGTTCTTCCGTTATGATAATCTGTAATTGCTTTTTCATTTTCACTTATTACTTCATCTACAAGAGAATCTATAAATGATGAATCTTCTATTACTTCCATATCATATTTTTTAACTATTTCTTTTGGAGTTAGTTTTTCTTCTAGCATTTTAGTAAATACTTTTTTAGCTTGATCTGATGATATTTTTTTATCATTTACAAGTGTTATTAATTCTACTATCATGTTTGGTCTTATAAATATATTGTCTATTGTTATGTCTTCACTCTTATTTATTTCACCAAGTAATCTTGTTGTTATCCAGTTACATGCCATTTTAGGATCGCATTTATCTTTAATGCATTCTTCAAAGTAATCTGATACTTTTTTATTTTTAGTAAGTACGTTTGCATCATATTCTGAAAGTCCATACTCATTCATATATTTTTCTTTTCTTTCACTTGCAAGCATTGGTATTTGTGATTTAATTTCTTCTATTAATTCTTTTGATATTTTATATCTTGGAATATTTGGTTCTGTGAAGTATTTATAATCTATCGCATCAGCTTTACTTCTCATATGAATAGTAGTACCACTTTCGTCATCCCATCTTCTTGTTTCTTGTACTACTTCATCGTATCTACCAGAACTTTTAAGTTCACTTTGTCTTTTAATTTCATATTCAATAGTTTTTCTAATCGCATCAAAACTATTTACATTTTTAACCTCTACTTTAGTACCAAACTCAGTATCATTCTCATCCATAATTGATACATTTACATCTGCTCTTATTTGACCTTTTTTAGTATCACATTCAGAGATATCAGTATATTGATAAATACTTTTTATATGCTCTAAAAATGAAAGTGCTTCATCAGCAGAATAAAGACATGGCTCTGTTACAAGTTCAAGTAATGGAACACCTGCTCTATTATAGTCAATTGTTGATGTGTTATAAAAGTGATCTAGTGATGCCGCATCTTCTTCTAAATGTATATCATGAATTAATACTTCTTTTTTAGTACCATTTACATCTATTTCTATTTTTCCATCTACACCTATTGGATTAAAGAATTGTGTTAATTGATACCCCTTTGGTAAATCTGGATAATAATAGTTTTTTCTATCAAACTCCATAAATTCTGGTTGCTTACAATTAAGTATCAATGACATCATAAGAGCTTTTCTAACACAAGTTTTATTAAGCATTGGTAATGTACCAGGAAAAGCCATATCAAGAGGTGCTACATTTTGATTAGCAACCTTAGAAAAACTATTTTTAGAAGGTGAGAATACTTTTGTATTAGATTTCATTTCACAGTGAAATTCTAAACCTATAATTGCTTTATAAGACATTATTCAACCTCCTTTGCAAGTTGATTTTTATACTCCATTTTACTTTCAAGAGCATATGCTATATTTAATACATTAATATCATCTTTTACTTTACCTGTTATATTTACTGCAACTGGTAACTTATTAACAAAACCATTTGGTATCGTTATTGATGGAAAACCTCCAAAGTTACCTATTTGTAAATGATCTTCAAGAACACTATTTGATGAAGATAAATTATTTTCACTTCCCTCAATATATTTAGCAGGTCCACTACCTACAGGTAATATTAAAGCATCATATTTATCAAATAGTTCATTCATTTTATCAACTATTAATCTTCTTACTCTTTTAGCATTAATAAAATATTTTTCTTGATTTTCTTTTTGAAGTACAAAAGAACCTATAACAAATCTTCTCTTAATCAATGGTGAAAATCCTTTAGTTCTATGATCTTTCATTATTTCACGAGGACTATTACCTTCACCTCTTGGTCCAAATGATATACCTGTTAAATTAGACATATTACTTGTTGCTTCTGCGCATGATATAACAACATAAACAGAAGGAATCGCATTAAGTAAGTTTTTGTCAATTGACACTTCTTCTACACTCATACCAAGACTTTTACATAATTTAACTGTTTTATTAAAGTTTTCTAAATGTGATTTTAACTCATCACTTGGATTATCATAATTTGATAAATCTACTATTTCTTTTATATAAAATAGTTTTTTATTTTTAATATCCCCAGTAATACTATTGTATAATTTGATATCACTTGAATCCCATGAAGTCATACCAGAGTTAGTCATTATAACTAATTCCTTACCTTCATGAACAATCTTAACACTTACTAAATTACCATTCTTTTCAGTAATATTTAATGCTTTAACACCCTTACTACCTCTATGCGTTAATCTATATTCATCAATAACAGTTTTCTTACCATAACCATTCTCAGTAACAATAAGAATTTGCTCACCACTATTAATAACCTCTGCACCAATTAATTGAGAACCATCCAAATCCATTCCCTTAACACCAGAACTACTACGTCCCATAGCACGAATCTCATTTTCATTAAATCTAACCATACGACCATTGCTAGCACCAAGTGCGATTTCATTGTTTCCAGACAATCGGTTCAGCCGGTGAATCACTGGCAGCCGGTGCAATTTTCACAATGCCTGCTCTGTTCCTTTGGGCAGAAGAAGGACTTTGTGAAATGCCGGGTATCGTGGAAATCACATTAATCGCACTTTGCGGTGGTGTTCTTGGTGTACTTTTTATGGTACCACTTCGTAACGCTCTGATCGTAAAAGAGCATGCAACACTTCTTTATCCTGAAGGAACTGCCTGCGCAGATGTTCTTCTTGCAGGTGAAGAGGGCGGTGCAAACGCTGCAACCGTATTCTCTGGTATGGGAATC
>OQVL01002154.1_pt1 | contig 12012 bp, 7 predicted proteins | sample 1691501 | NCBI WGS metagenome assembly OQVL01 (sample SAMN03418253, study PRJEB22391) | human gut metagenome | biome: human-gut; feature: organic feature; material: feces | host: Homo sapiens | place: Tanzania | collected 2013-01
ACGAGGAGATTGACCACAATTTTGAGTTCGGACGACCAGTCGTGTTTTTTCAGGTGAAGAACAATCCTGAGGGAAGTTCTGCTCATGCTCCCTCCCAAGGTGCGGCTTCTTCTCCAAACGAAGCATCTTCCTCCCAAGGTGCAATATCTTCCTCCCAAAGTGCGACATCTTCCTCTTCGGGTTCTAATCCAAAGGGGATTAAATATTTCTCCTTTACCGGTACAGTCAGCTATGTGGATGGTGACAGAATGGTGATAAGTGTGCCTGATTCTGTTTCCTTGCTCGACTTGCAGACAGAAGAGCCTATTGGCGTGCAGTTGTCTTTCGATGAAACGAGTTATAAACTGATGTTTGAAGCGCTCGACCGTACGATGAAAGCAAAGAATAACCGTCTGGCTTATCTGCGAGACCTTTTCTATTCTCATCAGAAAGCAGGCAGATTCTCCTTTGAACCCATGAAGTTCCCTTGGCTTAATCCTACCCAGGAAAGAGCCGTGAACGAGGTGCTCTGGGCAAAGGATGTGGCCATCGTGCATGGACCTCCGGGAACGGGAAAGACGACGACTCTGGTAGAAGCTATTAATGAAACCCTGATGAGGGAAAGCCAGGTATTAGTGTGTGCGCAGAGCAATATGGCGGTGGATTGGATTTCTGAGAAACTCGTGGATAGAGGCATCAACGTGCTCCGTATCGGCAATCCGACGCGAGTCAACGACAAGATGCTCGGTTTTACCTATGAGCGACGTTTTGAAAGTCATCCTGATTATCCGCAGCTCTGGGCGATACGCAAGGCTATCCGCGAATTGCGCTCCAACCGCAAGAAAGGAAGCGAGAGTTTTCATCAGAAGATGGACAGACTGAGAAGCCGTGCAGCCGAGATAGAAATCCGTATTAATGCAGAACTCTTTGGCGAGGCACGTGTCATCGCCTGTACGCTTGTGGGGTCTGCGCATCGCCTGCTGGAAGGCATGAAGTTTGGCACCCTCTTTATCGATGAGGCTGCACAGGCGCTGGAGGCAGCTTGCTGGATTCCGATGAGAAGAGCCAGCAGGGTGATACTGGCGGGCGACCATTGTCAGTTGCCGCCTACGGTGAAGAGTATTGCTGCGTTGAGAGCAGGACTGGGCAAAACCCTGATGGAGCGTATTGCAGAAAACAAGCCTGAGGTAGTGACCCTCTTGAAGATACAGTACCGCATGAACGAGGAAATCATGCGATTCTCCAGCGACTGGTTTTATGGAGGTCAGGTGGAGAGTGCGCCGCAAATCAAATATCGCAGCATTCTCGATTTCGACCATCCGATTTCCTGGATTGATACTTCTGATGCGGAGAATCAGATGACCATAGAAGGAGAAGCTGCTACTGAGGATTCTGCATCCAACTCATCTCCTGCATCTGCAGCAAATCAGAATTCAGACCTGAACTTCAAGGAGCAATTCGTGGGCGAAAGTTACGGACGTATCAACAAGGCGGAAGCTGAACTTACCCTCCTGACCTTAGCTGAATACTTTACGAAGATAGGCAAGCAACGTGTATTGGGCGATAGCATCGACGTAGGCATCATTTCGCCTTACCGAGCTCAGGTGCAGTATCTCAAGAAACTCATCAAGAAGTATGAGTTCTTCAAGCCTTACCGCCGCCTGATCAGCGTAAATACGGTAGATGGTTTCCAGGGACAGGAGCGCGATGTGATTCTCATCTCCTTGGTGCGTTCCAACGATGAGGGACAGATCGGCTTCCTGAAAGACCTTCGCCGAATGAACGTAGCGATGACGAGAGCGAGAATGAAGCTCATCATCTTAGGCAACAAAGACACGATGACCCAGCATCCTTTCTACAAAAAACTGTGGGAGTATGTGGAAGCAATCAATCATAGCGAATAGAAATCGCTGTGATTGATTGCCATCTAAAGTTTAATATCTTTCTATCGCTTAACCAACAAATCACCTATCGTTTGATCTGTAAATGTGCGCCATATTTTCAATTCAACAAGCTTATATTCTTCAAACAACTGACCAACGTATTCTATTTCAAATACCAGCCGAAAATCTTTGGAATCATTATCAAATTGCCCTTCTTTACGAGTTCCAATACGTACAACTTTTATAAAATACAAATCTCTAATTCCCTTCCCTTTTAAGTAAGGAACAAAGTAATATAGTTCATCTAATGCCACAGTTGCAGGGAATTTCCTTCCAGTATAATATATTTTAGCCGATTTTTCTTGAAATAACTTAAAATTATCAGTCTTAACAAGACTAACCAAGCATTTTTTTGAAATATTTATTTTATTTTGATCTAATAAAGTGTTAGGTCTCCTATCATATATATCTTCATGCACCATGCCGTTATCAACAATAGGTGATACTCCATATTGGTCAAAAAGGCTCATAAAACTTAGTTGTTTTACTCGCACATTCTTTGTTTTTGTCTTTACTTCCTTTTTTTCCTGCTTGATTTTAGAAAAATCATCTAAATATATATTTAAATCTATTTTTCCACTCATGCAAAGCATTCCATTTTCTACTTTGACAACGTCTGCCCGGAATAAAGCATTTTTCTGCAAATCAAAAATCTGCATATTATGAAAATATAGTTTTGAGTTACGGCACACAACCTGATTCGATATATCCTCATTATATTTTAACGATAATAGGAACAATTTCTTTTTGAGATTGATATCACGCTGTTTTATGATGATATCATCTTCGCAGTATTCAAGAAGATTTCGTATTTCTCTGATATATATTTCCTGCTCATTTTCATCCAAAACCATATGTATTCTGTCGTTGAGCCTCCACTGCATATCATAACATACCGCATACTGCACAAAAGGAATCGTGTACCCCCATTTTTGAATGGAAATGTCGATCAGTTTTTTATAAAACCGCTGTGGTGTGATCTTATACCAATCCAGAGCTTTTTCTTTTGTCTGAACCGCCGAACTGTTATCTGCTCTCTTCCGATAATAATGCGTTGGCTCCGATACAACACCATACTTATGTTTATCTAAGATCTGCTCTATTACATAAACAGCATCTTCCCCATATTTCATCTTGGGATCAAATAATGTCAAACGCATGGCATCGCTTTTTATAAAAGATGCCGTAATATGAAACTGTGTATATTGATAATCATCCAGTATATTGATCACACGGGATGCTGCAAACTTATCCCCTCTTGAAAGCCGGTGTGGTCCGGTCTTTGCCTCAAAAAGTTCCTGTTTACAGCATACCAGATTTATTTCTTTTTCATGCGCTTCAAAGAAATCATACACTTTCGAAAACGCATCCGTGCTCCACTTATCATCTGAATCCAGAAAATTAACGTACTTCCCCTTTATATAATCCATTCCTGTATTTCTTGCCACACTGACCCCGGCATTTTCCTGATACACATATTGAATATTTTCCGGATAACGTTTTGCATACTCTTCACAGATCTGTCCTGACCCATCCGGACTTCCATCATTCACCAGCACGATCTGAACATTTTCTTCAAAACCGATATCCTGTCTTATTACTGACTCAATTGTCTCCGCCACATATAGTTCCACATTATAAACCGGAATTACTACTGATATCTTAAATTGTTTTCCCGTCATTTTTTTACCTTTTCACATCAGTAAATATCATTACATACAACAAATAAAGCACTTAGGACCAATCTGCCTTAAGTGCTTTATCGTTCCTTATGACATCATATCATAAGATATCCTATTATTCCATAATACATTTTGTTTTCATCACATCAATATCTTTATTTTTTTGTTTTCACTGATGCAGATGCTTTATTGACATAAATCTGATATTTTGAATTACTGGAAATCTTGTTTTTCTTAATAGGCCCTGTTGTTGCCTTGTTCTGAATTACAAGACCATGCTTCTTATTTTTCTTAATCTTTGTTCCCGATAATTCTTTCAATTTTGCTTTACTGGTAACAATGACACCATTCTGCTTATTTTTATTAACGGTACAGTTCTTTATTGTAATACTTGTTTTAGAATCCGTTGCACGGATACCGTCCCGTTTATTCGACTCAATCGTACATCCAGTCAATGTTGCATCAGATTTTTTAGCTACATACACACCATATGTGCCATTCCCCGATGATGTTGTATTCTTAATAGAATTAATCTTAGCACCACTTCTTACTGCAATACCAGCCTGCTTATTCTCCTTAAAGCTGTTTGACGTCACACTTTTTACCTTTGCAGCCTCCGCTACTAATCCATAGGTTTTATTCTTGTACACATTATTTGAAGCATTCAATGTCAATGTACTCTTTGAATACACACCAATTCCCGCACCGCCATTAGAATATACTTTTGTCTTCTTAATTGTAGCAATTGCACGGTCTGAAAGATGGATTCCATCTTCTTTGTTCTCATAGAAATTACACCTGGACATACTCTTGACTGTAGATTTCACAGCAACAGATATTCCTGCTTTTTTATTTTTTGCACATGTTACATTGTCCATGCTTACGATCGTACAGTGATCATTTAATAAGATACCGTGATTTTTATTATTGTTCAGCTTATTTTTTGTACCTGAACTGCTCTTTGTAATTGTAACATTTGCATACGGACGACAGCCCAGTCCATGATCTCCGTTATCATTCAATGTAACACCATAAAGATACGATGTAACAACCTTATCTTTTGTTCCAGTCAAAGCAATACCACAACCATGATTATTTTTACATACCACTTCTGTAGCCGTCAATGTAGCACCATTGTACGCTCCTATTCCGGCGCATGTAGTATCATCATCCTCTTTCGTGTCAGGTCTCGTTCCATTCTGACTATATTCTCCACCTGTCACTGTAACTTTTGTACCAGTATCGCTCATTGACATACCACTCCAGTAATTCTGCTGGCAGATCACGCTGCTGAATACAGCCTCTGTCTTATCATTACAGTAAATACCATATCCACCAACACTTGTATTAAATGTTGATTCAGATACATGAATTCCTTTCGATGCTGTAATAAGCAGACCGTGACTGGCATTACTGCTTGCTGTCACATTGGTCACTGTTGCAGTATCAACATTATTCAGATTTATTCCATAATCTTTACTGTCAGTTCCATTATTATTAACAGTTGCATCACTGATCGTGATTTTCTTTGAGGAGGTCACTGCAACACCACTTTTTGCATTGTTGCTGATCACAGCATTCTTTACACTTACTTCTTCGCTTCCCGCAATACGGATTCCACAATTTTGGTTAGAACTAATCGTTGTATTTCCTGTTATTGCAACATTTTTGCTGGCATTAATATTAATACCATAGTCACCGTTTCCATTTATCGAAGCACTGTCTATCGTCAGCTCTGTCTTTAAACTCCCAACACCAATACCTGATTTCTGGTTATTATTGATGTCTGTTTTAGAAATTTTTATCGTATCACAGGATGCCAGACGAATTCCCACATCACCATTATCTGTTACTGTTCCGCCGGTAATTGTTATGTTGGCCACCGTATCCAGATTAATTCCATAGGAACTGTTGCTGCTTATGGTAACATTATCAAGTGTTATACCTGTTGCGTCTTTCATACGGATACCACAATCTTTACCACCTGTAACAGTAAGATCGTTTAAACTGATATTTTTATTTGTTCCATAAAATCTGAATATTGGTGCTTTACTGCTTCCCTGCCAAGTTCCCCCTGTGACAGTGATACCATTTGCAGACTGTCCATTTGCTGTAAATAAAAGTGCGTCATCATCGGCCGTAACTGCCTGAATTGTTGCACCTGTAGCAGTAATTGTAATTCCTGAGATACCAGACAAATTTATCTTTTTACATGTATACGTTCCTGCTGGAATCACAATGTTTTTGTAAGTTTTCAGTGCCGTACTTAACTCATCTGTAATATCTGCTCCAGACTGTACCCCCAGAGTATAGGCAGCTTCACTTGCTTTTAAGATTTCTGTTTCTTCTGCCGTCTCAGTTTCTTCTGTTTGCACTGCAGCCTCTTTTGTCATTGTCTCCTCTTCTGTTTCCTCTTCCGTTGCATCAGACACAGTCTCTTCTGTTTCTGCAGTTTCTGCAGCTTCTTCCGTTTCCACTTCCACAGTTTCAGACACTTCTTCTTCCATTTCCACTTTTACGGCTTCAGGCACATCTTCTTCGATTTCTGGTTCCGTTGCTTCAGACACCTCCTCTTCCGTTTCCACTTCTACAGCTTCAGATGCGATATCTGCGGAAGTCTCAGCAGTTTCCTCAGCTACATACCCTTTCTCTGTTGTCTCTTCTGCATATACTGTGGATAACCCACCTTCTGAAGATGTTACCAGCATCGCACACATAAGCAACGACATTAATCTTTTGTTTCTTGCTTTCATACACTACCTCCTAGAATATATTAAATAATATTTAGTTCTTTTAATTTAATGGCAATTCTTTCTATATTTTTGCCATCATGATACTCATTAATTGTAAGATACCGTTTTTCAAACTCTTTATTTCTAACAGTCTCTAACCGGATTTTTCCATCCGTAATTGCTTTTTCGATCACTTTTTCCAGTTCATCCAAATTAAACACACGATATCCAATATATTCGTCATCCGCCGGTATAAGTTCACCTGCTTCTGCCTGATAATGTACCAGATCCGGTTGGAAAAAGATGACACCGCCCCCCTGATAAAAACTATTATAACATACTGACGAGTAATCTGTAATCAAAAGTTTTGCATACTGTAACACTTCTGATATGGGACCTTCCCACATATTATGTTTCAATGGTGTATTTTCGCACAAACTTGCCATCTTCGGATGTGGTAAGTGAAAGAATGATTCTTTTGCCTATATATTTTGGCTATATTTTGTTTTTGCGAATTAGCTCGCAATTTCATGTAATTTAGTGGCCAAACCCATGAAAATGTTACTTCTTTATAGACATAGCTTCATGGACTAATGTGATTGTTTAATGGTACATGCAGGGAAAATCCCTAATGAATTAAGGCTAAAAAGAATTTAAGGGGGTGTTTGGGTCTTAAGTATTATGGGGTATGTTTGGCGAAATTTTAGATGTGGCCTATGGGGCGCTTACTTTTGTGGTTTTTAGTTGAATCGTTATTTAGTAAAATCCCTCCCTTACTAAGACGATGTAAGGCTTAGAAACAGAGGGAGTGACATCCTCCCCCACCTATAGAGGTGGGGGACTTCTTGCCGAGTTCAGTTAAAAAGTAAGTTCAAAAGCTAGTTAGTATTACTTTTGATAGCTTGCTGCTAACGCTTTAAAGGCTGGCATTGAACGCTTAATCATATCAGCACTTACACAGTAAGCGATACGAACATAACCTGGGCATCCGAAGTCATCGCTTGGAACTAAGAGGAGATCATGTTTTTTAGCTCGTTCGCAGAAAGCGTTAGCATCTGGTTCCATGCACTTAACAAAGAGATAGAAAGCCCCATCAGGGTGTACGCATTCAAATCCAAGTTCTGTTAAGCCGTTAAAGAGTAGATCACGGTTTTTAGCATAGATGCTTAAATCAGAAGTCAAGCCACAGCAACGGGTAATAAGGTGCTGCCACATAGCCGGAGCACAAATGAAGCCGAGTGAACGACCAGCCCCACAAATAGCAGCGTACATTTCTGAAGCTTGTTCTAGTTCTTCAGGAACTAAAATGTAACCGATACGTTCGCCTGGAAGTGAAAGTGACTTGCTGTATGAATAACAGATAAGAGAGTTGGCGTAAAAATCAGTGATAAATGGAGTCTTGGTATCATATGCGATTTCACGGTATGGTTCATCAGATATGATATAGATTGGGTGACCGTATTCAGCGCTTTTTTGTTTTAACAAAGTAGCGAGCGCAGTAAGTTGTTCAGCGGTATAAATAACCCCGGTTGGGTTGTTTGGTGAATTTACAATAACTGCTACAGTTTTGCTGTCAATCATCTGAGCACAGGCTTCAAGGTTAAGGCCAAAGCTAGGCATCAAGGATGGAACTACTCTAGTTTCAGCGCCCATAGATTCAATGAAAACACGGTATTCAGTAAAGAATGGAGCAAAAACCATAACATTTTCACTGCCATCAGGATTATCAATGATGGCTCGAAGTGAAATAGTTAAGGAAGCAGCAGCGCCACAAGTAAGGTAAACGTGTTCACCTTTAAAGTTTTTCCCATATCTGGCATTAAGATTTTCAGCAATAGCTTTACGTGTATTAGGGTCGCCTTGAGCTGAGGTATAGCCGTGAAGCTTGGTTGAAGGTTGCCAATTTAAAAGTTCTCTAGCCGTATCGGCAACTTCCTTTGGCGCTTCTACGCTTGGGTTACCAATACTAAAGTCAAAAACATTTTCCGCTCCAACCTCGGCAATACGTTTTTTACCATATTCAAAAATTTCGCGGATTACACTACGGCGTGAGCCGAGTTCATACATTTTGCTGTTAATCATAATTCCTCCAAAGATGTACCTATTGTAATATCTTTACAGACCAAAACAAGATATTTAAATTCTAGCTGCCAAGTAAGACTAGGCTAAATTGTTGAAAGTAGGATAATTTTTGTTGTGGCTTGGACAAGGACGCAAGCTAAAACTCCCACTAGGTAAAATTGCCACTAAGTAAATTAATTTATTTTGCCAAAAGTTGTGCTTAAAAATAGGGGTTCGATTGGGGCTTTTAATAGTTTTTTTGGGCGATTGGCCATTTGGAGGATTACTAGGAGCTAATTGTATTTTCGCAAGTTTTAAGGAAAATCTAACTTCAAAGTGGGCGTTATCGAGGTTAACAAAATGTTATAATTTTGGGTGGTAAAACAGGCTATTTTTTCATTAGGTATTTAAGGTATTAAAACATGATGCGCATTTTGGGACTTGCCCTAAAAATGATTGTCACTTTTGGTTTTCTCATATCAGGAGCATTTTTTTTCATACAGCTCTTAATTTTTTTTGGAGGTCAAATTTGTGCGAGCTCGCAGGCGTATCCTTTGGCAGATGAAGAAGATAATTTAGTAAGTGTAGGCGCACATGCTTTTTATCCAGTAAAGATGAACGTGGTGCCTAATGAAGAAAACAGGCACGAATTGTTAGCAGAAGTGTTTTCACTAGCAATGACTAAAAATGTAATTAAAACTCACCCCGAATTTTATCGTGAGGTTCTATATACCCCTCGGGATTTATATTGGAAGCTTAAATCTAAGTACTATGAAGTAGACTATAGGAGTTCAACTCTTCCTGATGCCTGTGTTTTAAAGATTTTGTATAGCGATGAAAGCGAAGCTTTGGGCGCCATGTCGTCTGCAACTCCCATGAAATCGTACGTATTAATGTGGCAACGAGCGCCTTTGTGCTTGTTTGCGGACGAAGAGAGTCCTAAAGATTACGTGTTAGCTTGGAAGTTTGAAGTTTTATGGGTGGGGGCTCTCTACGCTGGGGCGTTGTTATTAGTTTTAATTCTCATGGTACTTTGGTATATGGTGCCCCTTAGAGTGAAAAGATTAGTGGAATCTTGACAAGCCACAAGAGCAGGCCACGCTTATGATACTGATTAGGTTCAAAGTTGTGGTTTATCTACCTCAAATCTGCTCCAAACAACTAAACCGAAAAGAAACAAGACGAAAAAAGCAAAGCTAAACTCAAACTAACCTAATCTAAAAAACAAGACTAAACATGTAAATTAGATAAGGTGAGGTAGCTTAATCGGAACTTGAACTTAGTTGAAGTCTAGTCATTGAAAAAGCCTCAACTAGTGTCTATTGGTAAAAGTCATGAAAAAAAAGAAACTTCCTATTCAAGTTGGGGGAAAAATCCCTCCCAAAAGTCACAATTTCCTGCCAAAAAAGCAAAAATTAGCGCAAGCTAAAAATTCAAGTTGGGCCTCACATAAATCATCTAGAATCTTTGAGCAAGGGCTATTTGTAGATCTTTTGTTAGTAATCTGGTGGCTGTTTGTTATTGCTTATAAGTTTGCTTTAGGGTTCTTAAGTTTATTTGGGGGAATCTTCCTTTTTTGGGCCATAGGGAGTTTTTTGTGTTATTTGGTGTTCCAAACTCCTGCTCTTTATTATGCCGCCAATGTTGAAGGAAAAACTTCGTTTTATAAAGATGTATCAAGGACTGTCAGTAGCCAATTTTCATGTGGAGATGAAGAGGTTGATGATGAAGATATAAACATCGAAGAAACCGAGGAAAATGATGAAGATCGGGCTTGTTTAAATGAGTTTTGGCCGATTGATTTAACCATTGAAAATCGAACTTTTGAAGATAGATTTAACACCTTTTGGGCGTATATATTTATGACTGGGAGCTTTGGGAAGAAATATTTTCCAGATGGTTTAGATTTTTATCGAGGTATTAGTAATTCGTACTATACCGTAACCTATAGCTATAATGATAAACTTCGGAGAAGAGCTATTAGTCAGCTCTATACTGATAAAGAAGAGGCTACCAGAAAGTACCACGAACCAGGGCCTATTCGGGGGAGGATTTATTATAGAGAATTTGATAAGAAATACGTTCTTATCGATTCAAAACAAGGACTGCGTCAATATACCAAGGAACGAAAAGCTCGTTGTTTAGAGTTGTTCTGGCTCCATTTAGGCATGATGATTGTTATTTTGGTAGGTGGGATAATTTGTGGCTTTAAGTGGCGCCGTGCAAAGTTAAAACCAAACAGTCAAAATTTAATGGTAAATGATGTGAAGGCTTAATTTATGGCTTTAAAATTTTTAGTTAAACAGGCTTGAAATGGTTACAATCTAGCGCTGATGGCTAAAGGTTTTTGTAAGGAAATGAGCTTATATAGCTATTGTAGATGCTGAAAAATATTTGGCTATGCTATAATTCCCCCTAATTTAGTGTGAAATAAAGCTGTTCATTTGGACAGTGGTAATTTGGTGAAAGGTATGAACAAGATTGGTTTTGTTTCTCTTGGGTGTCCGAAAAATCTCGTAGACTCGCAAAATATTATTACTCTACTTATGAAAGATGGGTATCAAGTGAGTTCGAGTTATGATGATTCAGATCTTGTGATTATCAACACTTGTGGTTTTATAGATTCGGCAATTGATGAATCGATGGATGCTATTGGTGAAGCGCTTGAACATTGTCATAAAGTCTTAGTAACTGGATGTTTAGGTCCAAGAACCGATTTGATTCGTGAATATTTTCCTCAGGTATGTGGGATCACAGGGCCACATAGCCCCCTTGAAGTTATGGATATTGTCCACCGTGAACTACCGGTCGGAGCTTGTCAAAAACCACTTAGAGTGCCAAAAGGCGGGGTGCGTTTAACTCCTTCTCATTACGCTTATTTAAAGATTTCTGAAGGGTGTTCGCACCGTTGTAGTTTCTGCATTATTCCAAAAATCAGAGGCAAGCTTTCATCATTTGCCCCGGAACAAATTTTAGAAACAGCGCAAGCTTATCGCGATAATGGGGTTAAAGAGCTTTTGGTTGTGGCTCAAGATACCACGGCTTATGGTAGTGATGCGGGTTATCGCTCATTTGCAGGGCATGACCGAGGGGATTTATATGCTTTAACAGAAGAACTTGCTAAGTTAAAGCTATGGCTTCGAGTTCACTATGCTTATCCTTACCCTCATGTTGATCGTTTGATTGAACAAATGGCCCAAGGGCTAGTACTTCCATATATGGATGTACCTATGCAGCATGTAAATCGCCGTATTTTAAAATTGATGAAGCGACCAGGGGATCATGACCGTAATTTAGAGAATATTGCTAGATGGCGTCAAATTTGCCCTGATTTGATTATTCGTTCTACTTTTATTGTGGGGTTCCCGGGGGAAACGAAGAAAAATTCTACCGCACTTTAGATGAACGCTTAGCCCTTGCGAAGAAAGCCTTGCTTACACGTATCGCTCGCTTAGAAAATACCAAAGCTCGTGTCGCACCAATTCTCTATATGGAAGGTGCTTGCGGCGTTCGATTAAAAGCTGATGATAAGGTTGCGGATATTTTCCTGCATAGATTTAACCGGCCATCTGAGATGGCCGACAGGTTAACATAATTACAGCCATTTAGGGCCAC
>OQVL01002156.1_pt1 | contig 12000 bp, 10 predicted proteins | sample 1691501 | NCBI WGS metagenome assembly OQVL01 (sample SAMN03418253, study PRJEB22391) | human gut metagenome | biome: human-gut; feature: organic feature; material: feces | host: Homo sapiens | place: Tanzania | collected 2013-01
CTGACCGGCTCCAACCAGTATGGTCAGTTTGTTGAACAGGGTCGTTTTGCCGCAGGGAATCCCGAACGGCGCGGGGGCGGCGGTGTGTCTGACGGAAACCGCGCTGTTGCTGTTCGCTTTGCGCCAGGACGCCGAGGCGGGGGAAAAGGCGGCGCTGATTCTATGGGGAATCGCTGCATCTGTCGCGGCGTCCGTTCTGGGCGGCGGCTTTGCTTTGTCCGCCGCCGTTTTCGCGACGGCGTATTTTACCTGCGGTCGCGCGCTGGGCAAAGTGGCGGCGGCTGTTTTTCTGTGGTTTTGGGGATTGTTTCTGCTGTCCTTGCCATGTTCTTTTGAAACGGCGTCGGCGATCGGCGTCGTGTCAGGAACGGCGTTTTTCGGATTGTCCCTGCGGTTGAAAAAACAAAAGCGGGAGGGCGAGGCGTGAAAAATCGTTTGAATTTGCAAGCCGTTTTGTCGGTTTTGTTCATTTTGGGCGTGACGGGGGCGCGGTTTTACGCTGCCGCGAATACGGCTGAAAACGGCAAAACGCTTCTTTTGCCGGTCAGCGTGGTTGAATCGGGGCGGGACGGTTTTTCGTCCTATGTTCGCGTGCGTTACGACAGTTTGATTCCCGTGTCCCGTCTGACGGATTTGTCGGGAACGGTTGTCGTCGAACGGTATGGGAACGGCATGGCGCGTCCCGTGCCGGACGCCGCCGGACGCCCTTTGCGTCCGCGCGAAATGCCGCTGAAATACACGATTGTTCCCGCCGTCGGGAAAAAGACGGAGGCGGAACTTCGCTACGCCGCCGCTTTTATGCGTTGTTCGGGCAAGAAAACGAAAGTTCAAAACGTCCGTTACGCCGTCGTTCGGGTGAACGAAACCGGCGATGCGGTGCTGGTCGGGCTGGCGGACGCCGGTGGCGTTATCGTGGCTGACGGGCTGAACGCAACGGCGCGAAGCAACGATTGAAATCGACGTTGTAGATGATATAGCGGTCGTCGATTTCCTTGGGCAGATCGGGGGCTTTGACGACAAAGCACGGCAAATCGCGTCCGACAATCAGACGGCTGGAAAATTCGGGTTTGTTTTTGAACGATGCCCGCGCTTTTTTTCGCGTGGATTCTTTGTCTTCGAAAAACGGCGCGTTTAAAACGATCGAAACGACTTCGTGCCGGCGCAACAATTCTTCGACGCGATTCATGTCCGTCGCGTAAAGCGTTTCGTAAGTATCCAGAATCCCTTGCGCGTTTGAATGGTACGGCGAACCGACGACGGGTCTGCCCGTTCCCCACGCGACTTCCGGACCCCACGACGACGACGTTAGGACGGCGCCGTCCTTGGAGGACAGATAGGGCAGATAATCGGCGGCGCGCATTCTTTCTTTTTCCAAGTTCTTTTCCGTCAGATAGGATCCGTAAAACAAAACGGACAGCTCTGCCGCGATGATCAAAAAAGCCGAAACGCGCAAACCGGCGGCAACCGCTTTTTTTGTCAAAACGCGCGCGCCGCCCGCCGCCGCGACCGCGATTCCGAACTCGATCACGGCAAAAGGCGTGGCGATACGCGCGAAACGGTAGCTGAACAGAGCCGCCGTCAAAAAACAAAAACAGGGCAATCCCGTCGCCAGCAACGCTTTTTTGCGGCGCGTGTCGGCGCGCCGGAAGAACATAATTCCCGCAAGCGTGGCGATTATGGACGGAAAGTTGACCAACAGCAAAAATTTCGGATTGAAAAGCGTGGGCTGCAATTCCGTGATGTGCATCGCCCAAACTTCGAACAATTCGGGCGGGATCGGCGATGCGAAAACTTTTTCGCCGAACAGGAACAGTTCGATTCCGAACGACCACAGCGTCAAAAACGCCAGCGAGAAGAATCGACCGAAAAACGTCGTGACGATTTTCTTTTTTTCAAGCCGACGTTCGACGGCGAACACCGCCGCCGCCAAACCGAACACGACGACCAGCAAAACGGACAGCCGTCCGTTGTCCGCAAACAAAATCCCCTGCATCGGCGGATTTAAAATCAGGCAAACCGCGGCTGACAGGAACGAATAAAACGCGAACAGGAAAATCTGGCGCATGTTCTGGATTTTGAACAGCCACCCCGCGACCAGTCCCGCCGTCACCGCCAACTGCATCAGAAAACCTTCGGGGGAAATCCAGACGGAAACGCCCGCCAGCGCGCCCGCGCGCTTGAACCAGCGGATTCGTTGCGTTTTGAAACCGTAAAGCAGACAGCCCAGCGCCGCGATCCAAGACAGATTTAAAAACACGTGATGATCCGCGCGTCCGGCGACAAGCAGGCTGTATATCGCGGGCGGGCAGAAATAAAACAGCACGGAAACGGCGCGGACAATCGGCGGCATGAAAGCGCGCCCCGCCCAAACCAGCGCGGCGGCGGACAGAACGGCCATCATCGGCTGATAAAGAAAACAGCCGTGGCGGACGGCTTCCTTCAAATCGAAAAACGGTAAAAAGGGCAAAGTCGGCAACAACAGCGCCAGATCGTTGATTCGGGTGAAATGCAGGATTTGACCGAACGGATAGTTGTCGTGGCGGTACAAAATCTCCGCCCACGATTTCGACAGAATAAAATCCGTCAGGCGCAAGGCGTGCGTGTAGTTGTCCGTTTCCGGCAGCGAACCGTCGGAAACGACCGCCAGAAAAATCTGCCAAACCAGAATCGGCAAAAGAACCCAAATGTATTCACGTTTTTCGTAACGGGCGCGAATCGCCGCAATCAGTTTATAAATCAAACAAATCTCCCTGTTTCGAGTCGGTGTCGGCGTTTTCTTCGGCGTCAAAGGCGGGGCTGAACGGAAAATGTTTCGCGCAACGCGGTTCGTAGATTTCCCCCGCGCCCAGTTCTATATCGGCGTCGGATCCGCCGCGTTTGTGGGTGTAGATGGCGGGTTCGCCGCACACGGCGCATCTGGCTTGCAGGGGGACGGTTCGGTCGGCGATCGATTTCAGTTTTGAAACGATGTCGAACGGTTCGCCTTTCCAGTTCAGATCCAGTCCGCAGCAAACGACGGTCTGTCCGCGTCCGGTCAGCGTTTCGATGCACGCGATGATGTCGCCGCCGAAATAAGGTTCCGTGAAAAACTGGATTTCGTCGAAAAAGACGGCTTGCGCCTTGCCGACGGTGTCGGATTGCAGAATTTCATCGGTGTTGGTCAGGTTGAACGCGGCGGCGGCGACTCCGTCGTGCGTTTTGATTTCGCAAATGCCGTAACGCGTGTCGAACGACGGTTTGATCAAAACCATTTCGCCTTGAAACGCGCGCGCTTTGCGCAACAAAGCCGACGTTTTCCCCGCGAACATGGGACCCGTGACGACCTCCAAACAACCTTTTGACATATCGAACGTCCCGATAATTGAAAACAAGCGGGACTAGGTTTGCCCGTTTGTTTTCCCGCTGTCCAGCAAAAAAGAAAAACGAAAGCGTTTCCCTGCCGTCGCGCGCGGCATAAAAAGTTAACGGGGCGATGAAATGCTTTGAAAAAAAAATCGCTTCAAGATATAAAAGAAGGCGAAAGGATTTTTTGCAACGGAACAGAGGTTTTCTATGCTGGTTCAAGGATTGGAATTGACGCTGATCGGTATGACGGGCGTCTTTACGTTTTTGTTGTTGCTGGTCGTGCTGATGAGCGCGCAGGCGGCGATTTTTAAATATCTGGGCGTTTCGGACGAATCCGAAAAAACGGACAAAAACGGCGCGGACGACGAATTGATCGCCGCGGCGATTGCGGTCAAGCTGAAAAACGGCTAACGGTTAAGGTGAAAAAACATGGCTAAAAAAGTTATCAATTTTATGTGTACGGCGTTCCGCGACGGATTCCAGTCCGCTTTCGGCATGCGTGTTTTGCCCAAAGATTATTTCCCCGCTGTGGAAATGGCGCGCGACGCGGGTATCCGCTATTTCGAAGCCGGCGGCGGCGCGGCGTTCCAGTCCGCTTTCTTTTATTGCAATCAAAACGCTTTCGACGTGATGGACAAGTTCCGCGAACTGGCGGGACCCGACGCGAATCTGCAGACGCTGGCGCGCGGCATCAACGTCGTCGGACTGGATTCGATGTCAACCGATTTGATCAAACTGCACGCCAAGCTGTTTAAAAAACACGGCATGACGACGATCCGCAACTTCGACGCCCTGAACGACCCGAACAATCTGATCGTTTCCGGCAAGGCGATCAAAGAGGCGGGCTTGCAGCACCAGATGACCATCACGATCATGTCCCTGCCTCCCGGCTGCACGGGTGCGCACGATCCCGATTTCTACGAACAGCGTCTGCGCGCGGTTCTGGACGCCGACGTTCCGTTCGATTCCCTGTGTCTGAAAGACGCGTCCGGCACCTGCACGCCCGCGACCGTCCATGAAACGATCAAGCGCATGCGCAAACTGACGGACAAGCCGATTTCCTTTCATACGCATGAAACGGCGGGGACGTCCGTCCTGTGCTGCATGTCGGCGATCGAAGCCGGCGCGGACACGGTCGATTTGTCTTTGGCGCCCGTTTCCGGCGGCACCTGCTCGCCCGACGTTTTGACGATGTGGCACGCTCTGCGCGGCACGGATTACGTTTTGGACGTTGATCCGCAAAAGATTTTGGAAACCGAGGAGTTTTTGAAAAATTCGCTGTCCGAATACCTGTTGCCGCCCGAAGCGACAAAGGTTGAACCGCGCGTTCCTTGGTCGCCTTTGCCCGGCGGCGCGCTGACGGCGAACACGCAGATGTTGCGCGACAACGGCATCATGGACAAATTCCCCGCGATCGTCAAAGCGATGGAGGAGGTCGTGCGCAAAGGCGGCTACGGCACGTCCGTCACGCCCGTTTCGCAATTCTATTTCCAACAGGCGTTCAACAACGTCATGCAGGGACCGTGGAAAAAAATCGCCGCGGGCTACGGCAAAATGGTTTTGGGGTATTTCGGTCGCACGCCGCATGAACCCGATCCCGAAGTCGTCAAAATCGCGGCGGAACAGCTGGGATTGGAACCGACGAAAGAATCTCCTCTGGCGATCAACGATCGCAATCCGGACAAACAGATCGCGCATTTCCGCGACGTTTTGAAACAGAACAATCTGCCCGAAACGGACGAAAACATCTTTATCGCGGCGGCTTGCGGCGAAAAGGGCGTCGCTTTCCTGAAAGGCGAAGGCAAGATCGGCGTGCGCTACAAGGAAAAACCGCGCGCGACAACGGGTGATTTCGATGTCGTCGTGAACGGTAAAAAACACAATGCGACGCTGAACGGCGACACGGTCGTCGTCGACGGAAAATCCTTTACCGTCACGGTCGGCGCGGCGGGTAAGGTTGAAGCCAAACCCGCGGCGGTCGGAAACGGCGCGGCGGCGGACGTGACTTCGCCCGTTCCCGGAACGGTCGTCAAAATCGTCGCGAACGCGGGCGACCGCGTGACGAAAGGTCAGCCGATCATGATTTTGGAAGTCATGAAAATGGAAAACCCGATTCCCGCCCCCGCGGACGGCGTCGTCGATAAAGTCGCCGTTCATCAGGGGGATCAGGTCGTCACGGGTCAGTTGCTGATGACGCTGAAATAATGGGGGCTGACATGGAAAAACAAATGTTGAAAGCCGAACGCCGCCACATGTTCGTCATGTGGACGGTTGTAGGACTGTGCGCCCTGTTTTCGCTGGTCAATATTCTGATCGCCGCGTCGCACGGGCGCGTCGGTCAGATGTTTTCCGACTATATGGCGAATCACGAATCTTTCGCCCTTTTGGTGAAATCGACGGGCTTGTACGGCTTTTTAGCCGATTCGGGGTCGACGGTTTCGTCGACGGGCAAGGAAATGCTGCTGTCCATGGGATTGGGGCAACTGGTCATGATCGGCATCAGTCTGGTGTTGATTTATCTGGCTATCGCCAAGGGGTTTGAACCGTTGCTGCTGATTCCGATCGGTTTCGGCGGATTGCTGTCGAACGCGCCGGGCGCCGGCGTGTCCGAAGTCATGGACGGCGTGACCGGATTTCTGCTGTATATCTACAATATCGGCATCGCTCCGCCCAGTATTTTCCCGCTGATCATTTTCATGGGCGTCGGCGCGATGACGGATTTCGGTCCCATGATCGCCAACCCCAAGGTCGCTCTGTTGGGCGGCGCGGCGCAGTTCGGAATTTTCGCGACCGTTTTGGGCGCGTTGTGGTTGACCGATCTGGGATTGGTGAACTTTACGCTGAAACAGGCGGCGTCCATCGGCAACATCGGCGGCGCCGACGGTCCGACGGCGATTTTCCTGACGGGGCGTCTGGCGCCCGAACTGATGGGGGCGATTGTCGTCGCGGCGTATTCCTACATGGCTTTGGTCCCCATTATCCAACCGCCGATTATGCGCGCGCTGACAACGGTTGAAGAACGCAAAATCAAAATGAAGCAGTTGCGCGAAGTTTCCCGCAAGGAAAAGCTGATTTTCGTCTTTTTGGTTGTTTTGCTGTGCATCTTGTTCGTTCCGAGCGCGGCGCCCCTGATGGGCATGCTGATGTTCGGCAACTTGTTGCGCGAAAGCAAGGTTGTCGACCGTCTGGCAAAAACGGCGGCGAACGATTTGTGCAACATCGTGACGATCTTTATCGGTTTGACGGTCGGGTCGAAGTTGTCGGCGGATAAGTTTCTGGCAAAAGAAACGCTGGGGATTTTGTTCCTCGGTCTGGCGGCGTTTTCGATCGCGACGGCGGCGGGCGTTTTGATGGCGAAACTGATGAACGCGTTTTCAAAAGAAAAGCTGAACCCGCTGATCGGAGCCGCCGGCGTTTCCGCCGTCCCGATGGCGGCGCGCGTCGCCGACCGTGTGGCGAAGGAATCCGATCCGACGAATTTCATCTTGATGCACGCCATGGGACCGAACGTGTCGGGCGTGATCGGTTCCGCGGTTGCCGCGGGCATCTTGTTGGTGATGTGCGGCTGATGACGGAAAGGTCAGGTTTCATCGAAAACGAAAAGTCCGGCGGGGCGGGGCAATCCCGCGCCGTCGGGCTGTTTTTATTGAAACGCTTTGACGAAGCCGCCGCCGTCTACGACGAATTGCTGAAGGACAATCCCGACAGCCTGACCTTTTGGATCAATCGCGAGCTTTGCCGGTTGCAGACGCGCGCGCCCGATACGGCGTTTTTCGACGCGATGATTCGGCGCGTGAACGATTTGCCCGCGCAAGGTTACCTGTGTCTGGCTCAAATCCTTTTCGACAGGGGGAAAAACGCCGAAGCGCTGGTTTTTGTCAATCACGCGCTGGCAAAGGACGCCGACAATATCGACGCCTGTCTGCTGAAGGCTCGATTGTTGGACGTGACGGGCAAAAACGCCGAACTTTACGATTTCATGCGTTCAATTTATCCGCGGTTAAAGGACGACGACAGGATTTTATGTTTGGCGGCGTATTATTCGGCTTTGCTGTGGAATACGCGTCAGGCTAAATTTTTAATGAAAAAAGCCATGAAAGCGAACCGTCCCGCGGTTTTGCAGAATGATTGGCTGTATTCCGCGCTGATCGGGGCGGATTTGAACGCCGACATCATCAAATGCGGTACCGAAGCGTTGAAGGCGACGGATAAAAATTCCGCCGTCTGGCTGGCTTTGGCAAACGCGTACACCGTGGCGTCGGAATATAACATCGCCGCCGCCGCCTATGCGGCTTTTGCAAAACTTGCGCCGATTGACGACGAATTACGGTTGAATTGGGCAGGGGTGGAAACGGCGAACCGTAATTTCGATCGGGCGTTTGATTTGTTGAACGGCGTTTCCGAAATGACGGAAACCGTTTTCGCGCGGATATGCGCGGTGTTGACGGATATGGTCGCGGCGGACGAAACGCCGCGGGCGATTGAAAAGGCGCAGATGTGGCGCAAGGAAAGAAAGGGCGATGCGGACGTCGATTATTTCTGCGACGCCCTGACGGGGGCGGACAGAACGAAACCCGCCCCGCTGTCTTATGTGCGGCTGGCGGGGGATCTGAGCGCGCCGGACATGGCGGCGCGGTGCTTTGACGGCGAACACTGCCGGATCGGCAGGGTCGTGGAAATCGCTTTGAGCGCGCTGAAAACGCCGTCGGGGCTGTCGTTGGACATTCTGGACGCGGGGTGCCGAACGGGCGCGGCGGCGGAGGCTTTGTCCGCTTTTACGGCGCCGGATGGCACGCTGACGGGGGTGGATATTTCCGAAAACATGCTGGATTTCGCCGAACAGACAAACCTGTATGACGAACTGGTCAATGTTGATTTCGCCGCGTATTGCTCGAAAAACAAAAAGAAGTTCGACATGGTCGTGTGTATGGATTCGCTGTTGTATTTCGCTGATTTGACGGCGGTGTTCAAATCGATCGCGCGCGCTTTGAAAACGGGCGGCGGTTTTGTGTTTTCCGTCGTGCCGTCGGAGGTCGCTCCGTGCAGGTTGGAACGGAACGCCACATTTTCGCATGATGCCGGCTTTGTTCAAAGCTGTTTGAAATTCGCGGGTTTTTCGGTGGTTAAGAGTTTCCGCGAAAACCTGTTTGACAGCGAAAGCCGCCCCGAAACACGGTTGATTTTCGCCGCGCGAAAGCCGGATTGACGATGGATTCGATTGCGCGGCTGAACGAACAAAACGAACGCGGCGAATACGACGCCGTTTTACGGTCGGCGCAATCGGCGATCAAAGAAAACGGCGGCGATTTTTCTTTGTGGATTGCGTTGGGAAACGCTTTTTACGGTAAAAAAATGTATGACGACGCCGAACGGGCATACAAACAGGCCGAAACGCTGAACCCGTCCGATCCGACCGCGTTGTCGAATTTGGCGGGTCTGTATTTTGAAACAAACAGGTTTGAAGACGGGCTGGCGGCTTGTGACGAGGCTTTGCGCCGTTGCCCCGACGCCATGAACGCGCTGGTGCATCGCGGCAACATGTTGTCGTCGCTGAACAGGTTTGACGAAGCGCTGGACATGTACGAACGGGCTTTGCGACAATGTCCCGACGACGATTTGACGCGGTTCAATCAGGCTTACGCGCTGTCAATGACGGGGCAGACGGAACGGGCGGCTGAAATTTATTCGGAATTGCTGGAAAAAGATCCCGACAACACGGAATATTTGTACGCTTTCGCTTCGTTCGCCGAAAATGTCGACGATGCCGAACGCGCGGCGGAGATTTATTTGCGTTTGCTGAAACGGCAGGATTCTTCAACGACGCACATTACGCTGGCGGGGTGTTTGTACACGTTGCTGCTGGCTGACAAGACGGACGCCGTTTTGCGTCTGACCGACGAATGGCTGACGGCTTTCCCGAACAATCCCGTCGCTTTGCACACGCTGGAAACGCTGAAAAACAATCGCGGGGCGAAACGCGCGTCCGCCGAATATGTGACGGAACTGTTTGACGCGTTCGCCGATTCTTTTGACGGTGTTTTGGCGGAACTGTCCTATCGTGCGCCGGAATTTGTCGCCGACGCCGTTGTGAAACACGGCTTTTCCGCTTTGCCCGCGGGACTGGATTTGGGGTGCGGCACGGGATTATGCGGCGCGGCGATGCAACGGCGGGGGATCGCGTTCGCGTCGCTGACGGGGGTCGACCTGTCGGCGAAAATGCTGGAAAAAGCCGCCGGACGCGGCGTCTACACCGAATTGAAACAAAGCGACATTTTGACTTTTCTGCCCGCGCGTCCCGCCGCGTTCGATCTGGTCGTGTCGTCGGACGTGTTCACATATCTGGGCGATTTGTCGGAACTTTTCGCCGGATTGGGAACGGCTTTGAAAACCGGCGGACGGCTGGTGTTCACGGTCAGCGAGTGCGTCGAGGATCCGGACGGATACGTTTTGGGACCGTCGGGACGGTTCGGACACGGGGAGCGGTATGTCGAAAAAGAATTGGCGCGAAACGGGCTGACGGTTGAATCGATCGCCCGCGTCGAACTGCGCCGCGAGTTGGACGCCCCCGTCAAGGGGCTGTTGGTGCAAGCCTTGAAGAAATAAACGCTTGCCAATCTTTCGGCGTTTTTGGTACAAATTTCGAAAACAACTTTTGCAAAAGGAACGGAATCTTATGACGGAAATCGAAGAAACGGCGGTTGAAATCGTCGAAACGGGGGCGACGAAGCGCGTTCGTCTGTTTTCAAAGGCTTGGTTTGAAAAAATTCTGAATAACGAGGCGACCAGCGGCTTGGTCATGATTTTCGCCATGATCGCCGCCATCGTTTGCGCCAATACGGCGGCACGCGAACCCGTACACCATTTTTTGCAAACGACGATGACGGTCGGCGTCGGGGACACGTTGTTTTCCAAATCCATTGAATGGTGGGTGAACGACATTCTGATGGTTTTTTTCTTTTTGCAGGTCGGGTTGGAGCTGAAGCGCGAAATGACCGAAGGCTTTTTATCCGATATCCGGCAGGTGTTCGTGCCGTGCGTGGCTGCTTTGGGCGGAATTTGCTGCCCCGCGATCATTTACGCGATTATTAACAACGGTTCGCCCGAATACATGCACGGCTGGGCGATTCCGACCGCGACCGACATCGCTTTCGCCGTGTGCGTTTTGATGCTGGTCGGAAAACACGTTCCGCAGGCGGCAAAGATTTTTTTGCTGGCGATCGCCATTTTCGACGATCTGGGCGCGATTATCATTATCGCTTTGTTCTATAATCAGGGCGTCTATCTGTCCCTGTTGGGCTACGCCTGCATCGCGACGTTCGTTCTTTATCTGCTGAACAGAATGCACATCAAGGCTTTTTTGCCGTATTTGATGATGGGGGTCGTTTTGTGGTACTGTTTCCTGAACGGCGGCATTCATACGACAATAGCGGGCGTCGTCGTCGCGATGGCTTATCCCATGCGTATTGAAGGCGAAAAGGAATCTCCGTTGAACGGGTTGATGAAGATTCTGAAACCGTGGGTCGATTTCTTTATTCTGCCGGTGTTCGCGTTCGCCAGCGCGGGGCTGTATTTCGGCGGCGTGACGGCGCAGACGTTCTCGCATACGCTGACGCTCGGAATCATCTTCGGACTGTTTATAGGCAAGCAAATCGGTATTTTCCTTACGACGTGGGCTTTGATTAAAATGAAAATCGCTTCGTTCCCCAAAGCCGTCACCATGCTGGATTTGTACGGCGTGGCGGTCGTTGCGGGCATCGGGTTCACGATGGCGTTGTTCGTCGGAAAACTGGCTTTGCCGGGGGAAGCCAGCCAGCAGGAAATCCGGCTGGGCGTGATTTGCGGATCCGTGATTTCCGCACTGTGGGGCGCGGTCGTTTTCCATTACGGCAGACGTTGGAAAAACTGGTTTATGACCAAAGTCTTGAAACGTGAAAACGCGCCGCTGTAAAACGGGAAAAGAAAAGGCGTTCGGTGCTTCGGACGCCTTTTCTCGTCGAGGAGGAAAACATGGACTGCACGACGGACGATTTTCTGGGCGGCTTGATTAAATTGCATCAGCCCGTCGACGGCTATCGGGCGACGAGCGACGCCGTTTTGCTGGCGGCGGCTGTCGACGCGAAACGCGGGGATAAAGTTTTGGACGCTGGCGCGGGAACGGGCGCGGTCGGACTGTGCGTCGCGGCGCGTTGCCCCGATGCCGTTGTCGTCGGGGTGGAACTGCAACCCGTGATGGCGGAACGGGCGCGGGAAAATATCGTTCTGAACGGTCTTGAAAATCGCGCGACTTTGATTCAAGCGGATATTCGCGCAAAAAAAATCGACGGCGCGGAAACGGGAACTTTTGACTGGGTGGCGACCAATCCGCCTTTTATATTGGAAGACCAGATTTCTCCCGACGAAACGCGCGACGTGGCGCATCGCGAATCCGACTGCCCGCTGTCGGAATGGGTGGACGCGTGTTTGCGTTACGTCAAGGCGCGCGGGCATTTCGCGATGATCAACCGCGCTGACAGGTTGCCCGAAATTTTGTCGCTGCTGTACGGCAGGCTGGGCGGAATCCGCGTTATTCCGATCTGGACGAAAGCGGGCGAACCCGCCAAACGCGTCGTTGTCGTCGGGCGCAAAGGCGTGAAATCTCCCGCCGTTTTGGAAACG
>OQVL01002157.1_pt1 | contig 11998 bp, 10 predicted proteins | sample 1691501 | NCBI WGS metagenome assembly OQVL01 (sample SAMN03418253, study PRJEB22391) | human gut metagenome | biome: human-gut; feature: organic feature; material: feces | host: Homo sapiens | place: Tanzania | collected 2013-01
TAATCGAACCTTTTGCTTCCCCGCCGCAGGCGGCTGGAGCATAAGCGGAACCTGGAACATAGCGACGGCTTTAGCCGGAACGCCCGAATTTTATTTTTGATTCTGGCCGTTTACGTAAAGTTCCGGTTTGTAATAATGTTCGCGCATTGCAAGCACGGCTTCTTCAAGTTTTTCGGCTTTCATAAGCTCGAGAATGTGCGCGTGCTGTGCGTAAATTGTTTTTAGGGCTTCCAGCTTGTTGTCAGAATAATATGTCGAAATAAACGCCATTAAGGTTTCTTTGGCGTCATATTCTTTGACCAGCATTGAGTTTCCGACTCCTTCGATTATGCAACGTTCAAAATCGTGCGTAATGTCGATATATCCAACCGCATTGCCTTCGTCCAAAAGTTTTTTTTGTTTTTGAAGCTGGGCTTCGAGCGCCGGCAAAACTTTCTGCATTTTTCCACTGCGATAGCAAAAACGGTACGCCGCAACTACAAGAAAAAAAACAACCTGTAGAATTTCGTTTACCGTCTTTTTGTCTGGATCGATTACAAAAAATCCCATATTGTGCTTGTATTCTATTAAGCCTTCTTTTACAAGCAAGTTTATGCTTTCGCGAATCGGCGTGTTGCTTACACCGAGAGTCCGGCAAAGTTCGTCAAGATTTATATTTTCGCCACGTTTAAAATCCTGATTTAAAATTCCATTCTTTAAATATTCATAAACCTGATCGCGCAAACTAACTTTTTTAATCAAACCAGACACAGCTAACCCCCATTGGTTATTATGCAAAATATGGTTTTATTTTAATATATCGTGCATTAAATTTCAAAGGAAATAAATCGAGTATCGAGTGCATCGAGCACAAATAAGTCGGGTATGGCTGGGGCTGGCAGATTTTTCTGAACTTTAAGAATTCTTAAAACGTTTTTTTGTCTGCCTGTCGCCAGCCGAATTTTATTTTAACTTTCGGTTGATTTCTGAAAGCCGCTCGAGAGCTGAGTTCAAGGTTTCGTCTTTTTTTGCAAAATGAATCCGCAGATAGTCGTTTACATTTTCCTTAAAAAAACTAGAACCCGGAACCATTCCAACTCCAACATCACGGCAAAGAATTTCTGCAAACTCAAGATCGCTCGTCACGTTGAGTTTTTTCATATAATCCTTAAAATCAATCATTATGTAATAAGCGCCTTCCGGAACATTGTGCCTAAGACCGATTGAATCCAGCCCTTTGCACATTATGTCGCGTTTGTGAGTGTATTTTGCCGTCAATTCGTCGTAATATTCCTGCCCGAATTTTAAACCGGTAACTATTGCTTCCTGCAAAGGCGCGGCCGCTCCTACCGTCAAAAAATCATGAACTTTTTTTATCCGGTCGGTAATTTCCTGTGAATGTAGAATCTTCAATTTCAAGAGAGCCACTGTCATTATTCATTATTGCGCCGCCACGTTGTGCTAAGTTGTCTTTAAATGTTGTGTTAATTATGCGGCATGAACCAGAGTTTTCTATTGCTGCTGCATTTGATGTAGAATATGCATTCCCATTGCCTTCAAAATTGCATGAAACAACTTCCACTTGCGCTCCGTTTTCTATGCGTATACATTCAGTATATTTTGCTCCATTGCCAGAGCCGGTAGCATTATTTAAGAAACTGCAATTTTCTAGGAGAAGTGTTCCGTTTTTTACATATATAAAGCTTGTGTCCTTGCTTGACCTTGAAATAGATATATCTTTTATAAGGCATTGCTTTAAAATTACTGTAGCTCCGTCATCTACACAGATTAGAGCTCCGTCAAGCGTAGAAGTAGTTCCAACCGTGCTTGAAGCTGTAAATGTAAGATTGTTTATTTCAAGGATTGTGGAGCATCCGGTTACATTGAAAAGTTTTATCTGGCCGCCCTCTGTTGTAAGAGTTTTGTTATCATCTGTGCTTTGCACAAGCTTTCCGCCGTTGCCTCTTATAATTTTTGTGCCGGAAGTTATGTTTGCAAGCTGATAGTTGTCTGGTGTGGCTTGATTTGTGCTTACAGAAGAATCTGCGCCCATAAAAATATATGCGTTTCCGTCTGATTCGCAAGCTGTTTTTAGTTCTTTTGCATCAGCTGAAATATTGTAGATTTGGCAGTCTTTCTTTAATTTTACTTGGCAATCGGCGTCTTGTCCTGCTGTTACTTTTGCTTCTTCTGTTCCAAAATATAAAAGAACGTCCTTGCTGGACATTCTGCCTTCTACTTCTACTGTGTATGTGGCAGGCTCAAGTTCGTCAAATACAATTGCCCCCCCCGTGTCGGCGGTTTCTTTGGTTATGGATTTTTCATTTATGATTTTTTCATCTAGCAAGAGCCTTACCGTGAACGAATCCACATCGTCATGCCCTGATGAATAAAGCGCACGTGAAGAACTTGGCAGAACAACCCGGACAGAACCGCCTTCGCTTTCCTGAGACGTATTCATGCAGGAAACAAGGGCAAGCAATAACGCTGGTAAAATTGAAAACATAAGTTTTTTCATAATTCCCCCTATAAAGAAAATTGTTAAGATAACCTATTATTACTATTCTATATCAAATTCCAGCTGATTTCCATTTTTTTGCAGAAAATTCTTTAGATTTTTATAGATTTTTGCATAAGTGGAGGTTTTAGGATGGAATGAAAAATTTTTCCATAGTTTTTACTGAGTTTAAATAAAAACTATGTAGATTTATAAAGTTTTTGCTGAAATACAATAAAAACTTTTTATTTGTTTGCTTTTTTTATTTCCCAAAAATGAAAAAATGGGAAATGAAAATGGGTTTTAATAGCTTTTTTGCAGAATTACATTTTGCAAGGGGGCCTGGCATGTACACGACAGGGGGGCTTGCAAGCATTTGTTAGGGGGTGTTACAAGCATACGACAGTAGGGCTGCCGTGTGGTTGTAATTGAAAATTATTCGTCTGCTTCTGTTGCGCCAGTATAGCCGTCTGTGGAAAATCCGATTGTTGTATTTATAGATGCAGCAACAAATGAAATGCTATTCAAATCAACAACAGAATTTGAATCTATGGCAAACTTGTAAAGGTCTACATTTATGATCCTGTTGTGCTTAAAGAAACCACCTGTTTTTTTGTTATCATAGTCTGGGAGCATAAGGTTTGCGCCGCTGTCTGCTATTGTAAGTTCCTTTGGTTTTATTGCAACAAAACGGCGCGGACCATAAAATTGAGAATTTCTTTCTGAATACTTAGGCACATACAATTTTAAGCCACCGTTTTCCTCTCTAAGATATTCCAATGTGTCTATATATGATTTTACACCACTGTAATCATTATAAATTGTGTCCTCTCCAGGTTTTTCTCCTTTTGTATAAATAGTTCTAGAATCTTCTTTCCAGCCAGTTTTTGCAGATACTTTAAATCCGCTTGAAGTGCTGTAAAGTCTTAAAAGTGCTCCGCGGCTATAATTTATATCTCCTGGTGTAAGGCTGAAACTGTTTTGTGAAGAACCTCCTGTATATGAATATCCCATTTGAGAAACCAGCGCATAAACATATCCGTCGTAATGAATGACTATATCTGTTATTTGTCCGTCTACACCCATGCTTTGTGTGGACTGCGCTTCTCCTTTTGCGGTTATTGTAAAGCCGTCGTTGTTGTTTCCTGTTATTGCGGCGCGCTGAAGATATGAAGTTCCGCCATTTGTATATGCAATGTAAAGCTCTGTTCCACTTGCAGCAAATGCTGTGTAAGTTTCATTCGGATAAATTGAAAGTCCTGAAAGTGTGCAAGGAGTTGAATAATTTGTATCTGAGTTTATTTTGTTTGCTTTGTTTATAAAATAAAATCCGCTTGAAGAATATGCTCCGAGCCAAAGGGAATCATTTATAGTATCGTAGTAAATGTAGTCAGTTATAGGCTTAACATTATCGCCATTTATTTCGATTCCGGCTTTTGCAGGTTGTTGTTCTTGTGTAAATATATAAAATTCAAATGATGAGCTTCCACTTTTTCCTACAGAGAATTGCGTTCCGTTTATATCTTCTGCTCCAAGCCTAGCTTGTGTTGATGACATAGATGTTGTTGAATCTACGGAATTTACAAAATCTGTGTATCCTCTGTAGTCTGTAAGCACATAATAATTTGAGCTGAATACTTTTCCTTTATTGCCTGCTAGAATAAGTGTAATCGGGCAGTTTTGGGTTTCGCCGGCTGTAACTTCTACTTCTGCGCTGTTGCGGGCAAGAAATGTTCTGTCCTGCTGTCTTGCCGTAACAACTATTTTGTATGTTCCAGGTTCTAGCTCGTCAAATACAAAATCGCCCCCCCCGGTGGATTCCGATGACAGGGTTTTTAGTGTTTTTTCGCCCTGCATAAGGCTTACTTCATATAAAGGATTATCTTTTGAAAGTGTATAAGTTCTGCGCGAACCGCTTTCTGGCAAGGTAACACGGATTGCTCCTTCTTTGCCGCTAGAGCCGTCAATATTCATACATGAAGCAAATGCAAGAAGCAGCGGAAATAATGCAAGCGCAAGTTTCTTTGTATTCATAAAAATCTTCCTTATTTTGATTGTCGAATATTTGTTCAATCTATGTTATTATTCTATTGAGTTTATGTGGAAAAATCCAGTGAAAAAAAAATGTCTATGAATGCATTTTTTCGTTCAAGGATTCAAGAGTTTCAAAAATAATTTTCCTATTTATATTTAGTTGCTGAGCCAGTAAAATAAAATCGTCTTTGTTGATTTTTTCCAAGTCGTAATGCGTGCCGATTTTCATTGACATTTTCTTTGTTAAAGACGGAAATGCTTTTGTAGAAACAACATCGTAAATTGGAGAGAGCCTTGCATTCCCCTTTTTGTCATAAAGAATTGAATAGTTTTTTGCATGGGCATCGCAGTTTCCAATAAGGTAGTTAAAAAGAATTTCAGTTATAAAAAAACGCAAATCAATAATCGGCATAACGGAATGAAGTTTCAGCAAGTCATAAATTTCTTTGATTCCAGGACCGCCGTCAGACTGATATTTGTTTTCCGGCATAATTCCAAGAGCCTGGCACATATCTTCCTGATGAAGTCTTGTGATTTTCCCGTTCTTTATAATGCGGTCATATCGCTGGACTATAAAAACATCTTTTCCTGCGATTTTTTCAAGCCTTGATTCCGGCGCATTTAAGCCACATTTTTTTGCAAGCTGAATACAGTCATATTCATTTTGCGCTAATGTGGAAAGATTTCCTTCTCGTGTCGGCTTTAAAATATGGGTTGAAGGCGCGCCGTTTAAAGGCAAATACCACTGGTTTTCAAAAAATGCCAACGAAAGTTTTTCCTGTGCGCCGGCAAGAGAAAGTCTAAGCCTGTCATCAGCTTTGAGAAACGGTCTTTGTGGAATATTTAAAACAAAATCTTCTAGTTGTTCCGCTGAAAGTTTTTCGTAGTTTGAACTGTTTAGTTCGTATTCAGTTTTAATATTTTTTGGATTAAAATCGTCATCTGCAATTGTTATGAATCCTGCGCATTCCTGACCTATGGCTTCAAGGAGCTTAATGTCGCTGAATTCTGAAATATGGAGATAATCGGCAACTCTTTTCCTTGTAAATTCTTCTGGAAGCAGTCCTGAAAAAAATGGAAGGCATTCTTTCTGCGAAAATTCTCCTTTTTTAAGCGGAAGGGAAAGAGAAATAGCCTTTGAATCTGGAGATGAAAGATATTCTTCTATATAATAGAATGCAATTCCTCTGTTTTCCGTAGTGAACAATTCCCCGCATTTTTTTTCTCCAAAATAAACATTCAGCTTCATTCGTTATCCTCGCGGTTTGTCAAAAAAATGTTTATTCCAAGAATTTGGAGGCAATTTATTACTTTTCCGATGTGAAGAGTTTCTTTGCCGTTTTCAAGCTCGGAAAAAAAACGGTTTCCAACATTGCACATTGCGGCGCATTCAGACTGGGTAAGCCCTAATGATTTTCTGCGTTTTTTTACAACTTCTGAAATATCGGTGATAGAGTTTATTATCATAACGGCAATTATAGCATTCCCGAACGGTAAAATCTATGTATTTTGAAGGTAATTTAAATCTTTTGTTACCGTTCGGGAAGATTTTTAGCAAAGAAAAGCGGATAATGACATTCAGATATAAAACTGTTATTATTTTATTGAGTTTATGGGGAAAAATCCAGTGAAAAAAAATGGTTTTGTGCTAAAGGCAGCGGTTCCGCTTGCAGTTCTTTTTGCGGTGGGAATTTTGTTTCTTGTGCGCATTGTTTCTGGTATTTCTATTCATGGCGCGGAATTTGAAAGCGAAGACAGAAATTATCATATTCTTGTTGTTGGGCAGGCGGACAGTTCTGTTTTTCTTAATCAGATTTTTGAAGGCGCAAAAAGCTTAAGCCAAGACTATAGCGCGCTTGTGGAATTAAAATCCCCGGACTCTCTTGCGGAAAATATTTCGCTTCAGTCTTTAATTGACTACGGCTCTTTTGTAAATGCGGACGGAATCATTGCCTATGTAAGTTCTTCATCACTTCCGTTTGAATCAGTAAGCCGCATAGACGGCACGGAGATTCCTGTTATAACAATCGGGCATTATCTTGCAGAAAATCCGCAGATTTCTTTTATAGGAAGCAACTATTCAAACCTTGGGCGCAGAATCGGCATTGAATCAGAAGAACTTTTTGAGCCGAGCGGAAAAGCATATATTGTTATAAGCGGAATTTCTGGAAGCCCCAACCACAGCAATCTTTTAAACAGCCTCATGGATTATTACAGGGTCAAGGGAATTTCAAATTTTGAAGTATTTGACAAGTCTCTCAAGGAAAACAGAAAAAGCGTGGAAGAAATTCTTTTGCACGAAAAAACTGACTGTTGCGCTGTTGTCTGCCTTACAGAAGAAGATACGATTATGGTTCTTCAGCTTGTTGCGGCTTCTTCTGCTTCCGGACGCATAAAAATCTTAGGCTATGGTGAAAATGAAACTGTATCCATGTATCTTGAAAAAGGAATTCTTTCTAAGCTTGTTTCGTTCAATTTTAACAAAATCGGCAGAACGGCGATGACGGAGCTTTTTGAATACAGAAACAAAGGCTATGCGAACAGCTACATTACAGCTGACCTTCAGGTAAGGAGGGCAGAAAAAAAATGAAGTTTGCGGAAAACAAAAGCCTTCGATGGAAAATAATGGCAAGCATAGTTGCCGCTTTTCTTATAATGAGCGCGAGCCTTGCGCTTACAATTCTGATGGAGCATTATGTTTTAAAATCCGTGGGTGAATCCTACAAGTCAAATTCCGAGCTGAATGTGTTTGCAAATGATTTGTCGCGGCTTGAAAATTCACTTGAACTTTACATTGAATACAGAACGTTTGAAAGCATTGACGCTTACTATGCAAGTTCAGCCAGAGTGGAAGATCTTTGCGATGCGATGCAGGATTCTCCTTCTACAAATGAAGTGCGTCAGAAAGAATATGTTGTGAATCAGCTTGCGCAGTCTTTTCTATATTATAGCTCTAAAGCTGTTGCGGAGCGAAGGGCAAATAGCACAAGCGGAAATTTTTATTTGCAGAGTCTTGAATGCTACAGGTTTCTTTTGGAGGAAATTCAAAAGCTCAATATTCTTTATATGCAGAACAACGCCGAGTTTTACGCCGCGGACAGAAACAATATAAATTTACTTTTTAAAGTTTACGCGGTTTTCTTTGCGCTTTTCTTTGTTTTTATTCTTGCCTTGCTGAATCTTCTTATCGGAAAAATCACACGGCCTCTTGCGGAAATTTCTTCGGTTGCGCTCCGTGTGGCTCAGCAGGACTTTGATGTTCCGCTTTTTAACAAGAAGTCTCATGATGAAATTGGAAATATCTGCCGCGCTTTTGACAGAATGATAATCAGCATAAGAGAATACATAGACAAAATCTGGGAAAAAGCCAGAACAGAAAATGAGCTTAGGGAACGCCAGATGGAAATGCAGGCTCTTTATGCGGATGCCCAGCTAAAGGCGTTTCAGAGCCAGATAAATCCGCATTTTTTGTTTAACACATTGAATACAGGTGCGCAGCTTGCAATGATGGAAGGCGCGGATAGAACTTGTTTTTTTATTGAGCAGACTTCGGATTTTTTTAGATATAACATTGCGCAAAAAGAGGACGCTTCAATTGACGATGAGCTTGGGCTTGTGGACAGTTTTGTTTACATTATGAAAGTTCGTTTTGGAAAGAGGCTTGAGTTTGTAAAAAAAATTCCCGAGCATAAATTTTCCCAAAGACTTCCTGCAATGACTTTGCAGCCGCTGGTTGAAAATTGTATTCAGCATGGCTTGCAAAATTCCATGGGCAAAGTTTTTCTTTCTGTAAAGGAAACAGACGGATTTGTTGAAATTCTTATTGGCGACAACGGCAGCAAATTTGATTCTAGCGTTCGTGAGGAAATTTTAAAGGCTGCAAAAAGCGGTGGAATAAAATCTCCTTCTCCAAAAGAAAATTCTTTGGGAAATAAAGACGGAGAGCATACGGGTATTGGGCTTATAAATGTTTTTTCGCGGCTTAGAATTTATTTTCACCGTGATGATGTTTTTGATATTTTTTCTAGAGATGATTCAGAAATGAAGTTTTTAATCAGGATTCCAAATGTATAATATTTTAACTTGTGATGACGAGCAGATTATGATTGATTCGCTTCAGTTTATAATCAAAAAAAATTTTGAAGGGCAGGTGAATTTATTTTCCGCATTGTCTGGAAGTGATGCGGTTTCTATTGTGAGCCGGGAAAAAATCGACATAATTTTTATGGACATAAATATGCCGGGTATGAGCGGACTTGATGCGATAAGCTGCATAAAAAGTCTTAAGCCTTCCGCAGTGATTATTGTCTTGAGCGCATTTGACAAATTTCAGTATGCGCAGGAAGCCATGAACATTGGAGCGTACAAATATATTACAAAGCCCGTGAACCGCAGCATTGTGATTCAGACTGTGCGTAATGCCATGAACCTTGTTGACGAGCGCAACGGAACAAATTCTGGAAATCTGGAGCTTCAGAAAAAACTGGACATTGTCTATCCGATGATTGAAAGTGATTTTATTTATTCGTGCATTTTCAGCAAGGCAAAGAACGAGGATTTTCAAAGTTATCTTGACTATTTCAACATGAAGGTTGATGATTTCTTTTTTGCCTGCATAGAAGTTCCAGATTCTGAAAAAAATATATACGAGGCTTGCTCTAAAGTCAGAAAAATTGTTTCGCAAAAGTTCAAGTGCTTGGCCGGCTTGTTTATGACAAACCGAATCGCTGTTTTTGTTTCTATGGAAAATTCTGCGGAAAGTTTGCAAGATGATTTTCATTCTGCGGTCAAGGAAATATTTACACTTTTGACTTTGGAAATCGGGCAGAAGCTTCGGGTTGGAATAAGCAACGTTTGCGGCGAGCTTGAAGAAGTTTCTGAATGCTGCAAAGATGCGATTCAAGCCTTGAACAGAACTTCGCCGGACGGAGAACTTTTGTTTGCTGATGAGCTTTTGAGTTTTTCTAGCGGAGATGAAAAAATTCAGGAACTGCATGAGCGTATTTTAAATCGCTTAAAATTAGGCGATGCTGCCGGAGTTCAGTTTTTGGCGGAGCTTTATGTTGGAGAACTTTATGAACAGAATTTTCCGCTGGACAAAACAAAAGGAAATGTTTTTGAAGTTTTGATTGAAGCAAAAAAAATTGCAAAGTCCGCAGACTCTTCCTGGAAAAATGCTGCGTTTGAAAATATTTTTTCCGACTTGAGCAAGATTGATTCCAAGACGGAACTTTTGATTTTTTTTAAGAACAGGCTTTCTGAATGCGCGGCTTTTATTTGCAATTCAAAAGAAGAAAAAGAAAATCCTCTTATAAAAAAAGTTTTTGGATATATTCAGGAACACATCGCTGAAAATTTTTCACTTGATGACGCGGCTTCTTTTGCAGGCGTAAGTTCTTTTTATTTGAGCAAACTTTTTAAAGAAGAAACCGGCGAAACTTTTATAAACTATGTGACAGACAGGCGGCTGGAAAAAGGTCGGATCATGCTTTGCGAAACCGAGCTTTCTATAAAAGAGATTTCTGCGGAAATCGGTTACAACGATCAGAATTATTTCAGCAGAATTTTTAAGAACAAGTTTGGAATTTCGCCTACTGATTTTAGAAACACAAATAGAAATTCGGAGTCATTATGAAAAAACTTTTTTTAATTTTTGCAGTTTTACTTGCATTTGTTTTTGCCGGATGCGCAAAGAATAAAAGAACTTTTTCCGTGCAGAAGCAGAACTCTTTTGTGGATGAGAAAAAAACAACAATTGGATTTTCCATAGATACGCTTGCAATTGAGCGATGGCAACGGGACTTGGATGTTTTTATGGCACGCGCAAGAGATTTTGATGCGGACGTTATTGTTCAGAATGCAGGTAACAATGTTGAGGTTCAAAAAAAGCAGCTCATGTATCTTTTGGATAAAAATGTGGATGTGATTGTTGTTCTAGCAAAAGTCGCAGATTCTCTTAAAGATGAAATTGAAAAAATCCGCGCAAAAAATATTCCTGTCATTGCCTATGACCGCCTGATTTTGAACACAAAAATTGATTTGTATATTACGATTGATTCTGGGCAAGTTGGCGTGATTATGGGGAAAGAACTTCAGCGTATTGCGCCCTTGCGTAACTGGCTTTGCATACTTGGACCGCAAGAAGATTACAACATGAAAATGCTTTTGCGCGGACTTAACGGAACTATAAAAAATTCTTTGCCGATTATAAATGAAATTTTTTACACTCAGGACTGGAACTATGATTTGTCTCGGCAGAAAATGGTTGACGTTATTACAAGCGGAAAAATTCCGGGCGCGATTATCTGCGGAAACGATGCGGTTGCGGACAGCGTGATTTCTGTTTTGCAGGCTTACTATCCGGATAAGCATATTCCGATTTGCGGACAAGATGCTGACATTGCCGCTTGCCAAAATATTGTGCGCGGACTTCAGGACTTTACAGTTTACAAGCCGATTGTGGAACTTGCCAGAACTGCCGCTGAAATTTCTGTGAGAGTTGCACGCGGAGAAAAAATCCAGTCGCTTTCTAATTTAAAATCAATCGACAATAAGTTTGCGGAAATTCCTGCGATTCTTTTAAAGCCTGTGCTGGTTACGAAAAGCAACATGGACGATGTTATAATTGATTCCGGTTTTCACACTTATGGTGAAGTTTACATGGAATAGTTTTATAGATATAATTGTTGCAAAAAGGAAAATTTGGGGTTCAAATGAAAGTTGTTACAAAAGCTGAGCTTGATGAATGTTTTGATTATATAAATAAATGCCGCTCGGAAGTTGCAAAACGTGTTGTTGGTCAGAAAGATGTTGTGGACGGAATTATTACAGCGCTGATTGCAGGCGGTCATGTTCTTCTTGAAGGTGTTCCGGGGCTTGCAAAGACATTGGCGGTAAAAACTTTTGCGGATGTTTCAGGACTTGAATACAAAAGAATTCAGTTTACGCCGGATCTTCTTCCTGCTGATGTTAGTGGAACGCTGATTTATGAACAAGGTACTGGAAAATTTTCTGTTAGAAAAGGACCTGTGTTTTCAAATCTTGTTCTTGCGGACGAAATAAACCGCGCGCCGGCAAAAGTTCAGTCTGCTCTGCTTGAGGCTATGGCGGAGCATCAGGTTACAATCGGGGAAACAACTTACAAGCTGAACGAGCCTTTTTTTGTTCTTGCCACACAAAATCCGATTGAGCAGGAAGGAACTTACAGTCTTCCAGAAGCTGAGCTTGACCGTTTCTTGCTTAAGCTTCTTATTTCATATCCTACGCCGGAAGAAGAAATTTCAATTATAAAATCCGAAGGCAGGGCGAATGAAATTCCTGTGAACAAAGTTTTTTCCGCCATCGCTCTTCAAAAATGCCGGGACGCTGTGGATGCAGTTACTGTTGCTGACAAAATGCTTGCCTACATAGTTTCAATTGTAAATTTTACAAGAGCCGATGTCGCATTAAAAATGAACCGCCGCAATGATATTCAGCGTTACATTTCAT
>OQVL01002159.1_pt1 | contig 11992 bp, 12 predicted proteins | sample 1691501 | NCBI WGS metagenome assembly OQVL01 (sample SAMN03418253, study PRJEB22391) | human gut metagenome | biome: human-gut; feature: organic feature; material: feces | host: Homo sapiens | place: Tanzania | collected 2013-01
ATCTCTCTATTCCCCGCAACGGCCATAGGGTACCGACCATAGGGAATATCTGCATGGACATGTGCATGCTCGATGTGACAGGCACAAATGCAAAACCCGGAGACACGGTCACCATTTTCGGTGAAGACCCTACTGTCTCCGAGCTGGCTGATATCCTGGGGACGATTCCATACGAGATCATGACAAGCATACCGAGAAGAATCGAACGCGAAATAATCAAATAGTCCAAGTAAAGCAAGTTTGACAACTCGCGAAACTTGAGTAATCTCTATAACATCAGACCATGCTTGACGTTCTCTGCCACTTCAGCACCCTTAAGATGCTCGAGAATCGCGAGAGCGAACGGCACTGCACAGCCCGCACCGCGTCCTGTGATGAGATTTCCGTCTGAAACGGCAGGTTTCTGCTCATAGATTCCCCCACGTGCTATAGGAGCATCCTCGAAACCGTCGAAGCATGTGAAATGCTTGCCGGCAAGGCTCGGCAACTGTGAGACCACCAGTCCGGGAGCAGCGCATATTGCAGCTACCGTACCACCTTCGGCATAGTGGAGTCTCATAAAGTTGATGATCTCCGAACTCTCTGCCAGATGCTTGGTTCCAGGCATGCCGCCCGGGAAAATAATCGTATCCATCTCATCGGTACCGTCGAGTTGGACACCGGCTTTGAACTCATCATAGGTCATGTCCGCCACAACAGTGGCCTTGTGCGATCCGGTCACGAATTTGTCGCGATGAATCGAGACAGTCTTTACATCTACACCTCCCCTACGGAGAATGTCAAGTGGCGCAAGCGCTTCCATTTCCTCGAAACCGTTGGCCAGAAAAATATATACGCCTTTCATAATATAGTAAGTTACTAAAGAATCAACATCAGAACAAAAGAATAAAGCATGAACGCCTCAAAATAAAGACGTCCCTTGCCGTCAGCATCCAGCATGACCTCGGTACTGTCCATTCTCACAAGTTTCGCGAGCCTCCTTGAACTCGGCAGACTACGGCCGGCCCACTTCCTGATTATATTGCCGTCATTGAAATAAACCGCTCCGCCATTTGACCTGTTCAGAGAGATAAGTGTCTTGTAATCAGAATAATATACAGAAGTGAGCAATTGCATTGACTTATCCCTTTCGAGACCGGCATGGGCAATTTCCGATGCGAATGAATCAGGTGTTCCTGCAACGAGAAGAAGCGGCACGAAACCGGCTTCGGCAGCGTCAGAAAGAAGTCTGGCGGCATTGGCCCAATTCTTCGGCTTCATTCTGGCAGGTTCAGGCACCGATACGGTCATTACGAGCCCGTCAGCGGCGAGTGTGTCGCGGTACTCCCCTGTCGAATCCGTGAACGACAGGCGCGGATAGCTGCTTTCCTTTATATGGTCCTGTTTCCGGACAGTGCGCGTCTCGACGAAAGTCCAGGTGGAATCAGGCAGATTGTTCAATGTGAATATTCCGGTCTTTCCATTCTTTTCATACACGAACGTGGAAATATACTCCTCCTCGTCGCTGTCCGGAATCCCCGCAGCCGCCTCCAGTTTGGAAGAAAGATTGAAAGGAGTGAGTTCCAGCATCGGAATGAACATGAGAGAGTAAATCGCGAAGAATATGACTGCGGCTCCTGTCAATGCGAATGTGACGTATTTGCTCTTCTTCGGCTTGCCGAATTCCTTGTAAGGAAGGAAGGCCGCGAGAATCAGCACGCACAATACCACGTTCTTCAGAAACGACTGGAAATGAGTAAGATGCACAGCCTCTCCGAAACATCCGCAGTCCATCTGGGGATTCAGAATCCACAGCAGAAGCGTAAGCAAGGTAAACCCGGCCATGACCACTGTGGAAGCCCAGGCGGCTGCCTTTCTGGCAACTCCGGTCACCAGGCACACGCCGAGGAACGTCTCCAGAAAGGCAAAGCATTCCGCCACCACGCCCGCTGCCGGACGCAAGAATCCGAGGTGAAGAAAAGAAAAATACTCCCTGACAATCAACATTGATCCCACAGGGTCCATAAGTTTCAGGATGCCGGCCACAAAAAATACCAGTCCGACGATTACGGCGCACAGACGCCTCACTTTATTACCGAGATAACGAATACTCATAGTCTTTCCAATTCCGAAAGTGATTTATTTCCAATTTTTGTCAATTTCAGTCCGCACCTCTGTCGCAATCATGTCAGGAGAGAGCATATTTCCCTCAGAATCGCTGCAGTCGATACGTATGAAATCCGGATCGGCCTTGCATTGACCCAGATAGACTTCCCGCACGGCCTTCTGGAAATTGATGTCCGCCTCATGGATATCGCTCCTTCCTGCGAGGTAATCCCTGTCATCCCCGTTGCGCGGATTCTCGAGTTTCTGCTCCACGAAACCGACCGGGACGTCGAGGAAGATGTTCAAATCAGGCTTTGGCAGTCCGAACTGTCCGTATTCAGTATCGAAAATCCATTTGCGAAGTTTTTCACGCTCCTCAGCATCCTTCATCTTGGCACATTGGTAGGCAATGTTCGAATACACGTACCTGTCCAGCAGCACGATACCGCCCTCATTCAGGGTTTTCCACATTTCCGGCGCTGCGGCATGACGGTCCTCCGCATAGAGAAGCGCAACCAACTGGGGATGAACCTCATTGATGGCACCGAAATCTCCCCTGAGGAACTTCCCGATGAGTTCCCCATAGACCGGGGAATCGTATCTCGGGAAATGGATATATTCAAGATTCGGGCATTTGCTTTCAAGATATGTCCTCAGGCGCTTCACCTGAGTTGACTTTCCGGAGCCGTCCAGCCCTTCTATTACAATCAGCATCGTGTCAAGTATATTAAGGAACATCATCCCGCAGGCATCATGTTCCGGAGTTTCACATTCAGCGCAGACATCGTTTCCGGATGGCCGCACATAGTACAAACATACAAAAAAACTGCGGGAAATTTGCTAAATTTGGCTGCTAATCTGGCAACAAAATGGACAAGAACAGAAAAATCGACGTGATGGGAATCATAAACATCACGGACAACTCATATTACAGCGAAAGCAGATGCCTCGGACAGGACGGCAATGACGACATTCCGCACATCCTGTCCAGAGCGGAAATGATGATCCGGGACGGAGCCACGATTCTGGATATCGGAGCCTGTTCGACAAGACCGGGCTCAGATCCCGTCGGAGCCGACGAAGAGTGGAGGAGACTGGAACCTGCGCTGAAAGCCATCAGAGCCGAGTTCCCCGACATCACCATCTCAATCGACACCTACTGGCCGTCCATCGTGCGGAAAGCCTTCGGGACCATCGGAAAGTTCATTGTCAATGACGTTACCGCCGGAGAGGGAATGTACGATAAGGTCAATGCCGATGAATGTGGCGAGATGCTCCTCACGGCAGGCGAACTGGGACTTCCTTTCGCCGCAATGCACATGAGAGGAACCCCAAAGACAATGCAGACTCTTACCGAGTATGATGATGTGACTGAAGATGTCGTGGAGTACTTCAGGAACTTCAGCAAGAGAGCGGAAAAGGCTGGCATCAAGGACTGGATTCTGGACCCGGGATTCGGATTCGCGAAAACCATAGAACAGAACTACCAGATGATGCGCGAACTTGACAAATTCCAGGAGTTCGGCAAGAGAATCTTAGTAGGCATTTCCCGCAAGAGCATGATATTCAGGAAGTTCGACATAACTCCGGAAGAATCTCTCCCTCAGAGTCAGGTACTCCATTACAAGGCACTTTGTCTCGGAGCCGACATCCTGAGAGTCCATGACGTGGCTGAAGCCGTACGCACAGTTTCGACATACCGCGAACTGGAGAAATAATACGGACGAATTTTTGCTCCGCCCGCCGACATTGACTATATTTGCACTTTGGAACAGACGGAATGCCTCCAAGGTTTTTCATGACGTTCCTCCAAACCAAATAATCGAAGTTCCGCAAGGGGCTTAAACATTAGAAGATGGACACTCACTCTTTATTGGCCGTATCACCGGTTGACGGCCGCTACGCATCCAAAACCGAACCGCTGAGAGAATATTTCAGCGAATTTGCATTGATAAAGTACCGCGTGCGCGTGGAAATCGAGTATTTCATTGCACTCTGCGAAATTCCGCTGCCACAGCTCGCTGACATTGACAGGAGCAAGTTCGGCCAGATGAGGGACATCTACCTCAATCTCACTCCGGAAGAGGCAATGGAGGTCAAGGAAATCGAAAAGACCACCAACCATGACGTGAAGGCTGTGGAATATTTCATAAAGAGACATTTCCATGAAATGGGACTCGACAAATGGTCCGAGTTCGTCCATTTCGGCCTGACCTCACAGGATATCAACAATACATCTCAGCCGCTCATGCTGAAAGAGGCGCTGGAAAACGCATACATGCCGGCATTGACAGAAATCCTCGGCATCATCAGAGGCATGGCTGACGAGTGGAAAGATGTTCCGATGCTCGCCAAGACCCACGGCCAGCCGGCTTCTCCTACCAGAGTCGGAAAAGAGTTCAGGGTATATCAGGCAAGACTTGAGGAGCAGATCAGGCAGTTCGGTCTGCTCACCTATCCGGCAAAATTCGGCGGCGATGGACATACGCTCCTTGATAACTCTTTCAAGACGGAGCATACCTTTCCCGAACTGATGTTCCAGAAGTTCGCCGACGGAGCGGACGCGACGGTTCGACAAGTGGTCGATATCGTCGGTCGTGCCGAGACCATAGGAAAGACCTTGGTTGTAAGTGATTGCCGCTACGATGTCTTCAAGCGTCAGGTGTCTTACGACAAGTTCTTTCACGTTGTTTCTTATTGCGTCAAGGCGCGCTTCGTCGCCTTCGACTTCGTCAAGAAGTTTTTTGAGGTTGGGATAATAAACCTTTTCCAGAATTCCGAGTTCCTCGGGCTTGCAGTCGACGATTGCGTCAAGGTCGACGGTGTTGTTGCCGATGACTTTGAATTCAATCGTTTTCTTTTCGCCGTCTTTTTCGACAGAAGAAACTTCGACGTAAACTTCGTTCACGGCGTTGTTCTGGATTTCTTTCGCTTTTTCTTCGGTGATGACCTCGCCTTTTTCGGCAAGGATTTCGCCGGTGAGAACGCTTACGACGTCGCGGGTGATTTTTTGTCCCGCTATACGGGAAGCAAGGCTCAACTTTTTGTTGAACTTATACCTGCCGACTCTCGTAAGGTCGTAACGACGATTGTCGAAGAAGTAATTGTTGATGAGAATGTTCGCGCCTTCGAGGGTGGGAACTTCGCCGGGACGCATTCTTCTGAACAGGTCGATTTTGCCCGCTTCTTCGGTGTGCGAGCCTTGCGGATCGCGTTCACAGGTGTCGGCAATCATCTTTTCTTCGAATACGGCGTTGATCTGGTCGTCCGTGCCGTAACCCAAAGCCCTTAAAAGCGTGGTTGCGGTGATTTTGCGCTGACGATCGACGTGTACCCAAAGCAAACCGTTGGCGTCCTGCTCGAATTCAAGCCACGCGCCGTGGTTAGGAATCATCTGGTTGGAATAGCGCATTACGCCGTTTTTGTCCCTTTCGCCCTTGTAATAAACGCCCGGGCTTCTGACAAGCTGGCTGACGATAACGCGTTCCGCGCCGTTGATGACGAAACTTCCGCTGTCCGTCATCAAAGGAATATCGCCCATAAAGATTTCTTCCGGCTCTTCGATAACGCCCGTTTCGAGGTTGGTGAGACGAGCCTTTACTTTAAGAGGCACGGCATACGTCGCGTCGCGGTTTTTGCATTCCCTGACCGAATACTTCGGCTCGCCGTCGAGTCTGTAATCGATGAAGGACAATTCCATACGTCCCGAAAAGTCGCGGATGGGCGAATATTCGTCCAGCACGTCTTTGATGCCGTGTTCGAGGAAACTCTTGTACGAATTCTTCTGAACTTCGATGAGGTACGGAATATCGAGCACGTCTTTGATCTTGCTGAAAGAGTAACGCTCGGTATTGCCATACTTTACCTTGTGAACTTTTACTTCTGACATCGTGTAACTCCTTTTTTACTGGAAATTAAATTTTGAAATTATGTTGAAATTTTTGCTACCGTGCATTATAATAAGATAAGTGCATAAGAAGGTTATGTCTTGATGCACCTCGCGAGGGCTAAAACCTCAGTACGACAACGCAAAAAGGCGACATTCGCCCCTACCCTTTCCGACTGATTCGAAAAAGAAAAATATACTTATTCATATTTTTACGCATTTTACGAGTTTACACGAAGTCGCACAAGATGTCAACCGTTTTTGCTTATATATTTATAAATAAAATAAAAAAAGTACAAAAATAAACGAAAAATAATGAGAATCGACAAATTTTTGAAAATTTCACGCATTATTAAACGCCGCACCGTCGCGCAGGACGCCTGCGACGGCGGCAGAATCGAGGTCAACGGCCGCGACGCGAAACCGTCCAAAGACGTCAAAGCGGGCGATATCGTCGTCGTGCATTTCGGCAACGACACCGTAAAAATCAGAATCCTTGCAACGCCCGACGTCGCAAACAAGGCAAACGCAACCGATTTGTATGAGGTGATCGACGACTGATGTTTGACGTAATTATTCCGGCGGCGGGCGAGAGTTCCCGCTTTTCAGACAACCTCAACAAACTCTTTTGCACGGTAAACGGCCGTACGGTGCTTGAAAATTCCGTATTGCCCTTTCTTGCTTTTTGCGGTCTTGAAAAAATAATCGTCGCGGTGAACGACGAGAATTTTGCCCGCGCGCGCTCGCTTTTCGACGGATACGAAAACGTAACCGTAATTTTGGGCGGCAGCACCCGCACCGACACCGTGAAACGCGCCCTTGAACGCGTAACTGCCGAATTCGTTCTTATCCACGACGGCGCAAGGCCTTTTGTTTCCGACAACGTGATAAAAAACGTACTTGACGCGCTGAACGACGCCGACGCAGTGGTCCCCGTGATAAAACTCGACGACAGCATCGCGAACGTGAAAAACGGATACCGCGCGGCAGACCGCGAAGATTTCCGCCGCGTTCAGACACCCCAAGGTTTCAGAACCGAAAAACTGAAAACCGCTTATGCCCGCATTTCTTCGTCATTTACCGACGACGCGTCGGTTTACCTTACTTTGTACGACGACGCGAAAGCCGTGGACGGCGACGTGAAGAACGTAAAAATCACAAGATTTTCCGACCTTGAAACTTCCCCGTACCGCACGGGCGTAGGTATCGACGTGCACAAGCTCGTCGAAAATCGGAAACTCGTTCTCGGCGGCGTGGAAATCCCCTTTGAAAAAGGACTGCTCGGACACAGCGACGCGGACGTTCTGACGCACGCCGTAATGGACGCGATTCTTACCGCAATCGGCGAAAGAGATATCGGCGTCCTTTTCCCCGACACCGACGAAAAATACAAAGGAATTTCAAGTATGCTTCTTTTGAAAGAAGTTTTATCGCGCTTAGAAAAGCGCGGCTACGTCGTGAAATTCGTTTCGGCAACGGTCGCTTGTCAACGCCCGAAACTTAACCCGTATTTCGACAAAATCCGCACGTCGTTGTCACACGCTCTTTCGATATGCAAGGACAATTTGTCGCTTGCCTTCACGACGACGGAAGGACTTGGTCTCGTCGGCTCGGGCGACGGCATCGCCGTCATCGCTTCCGCAACGGTTATCGCAAAACAATAGGTTTATAACATCTTTTTTCAACTTAAAGCGTCTGTTTTGTTGTTTTCAAAACAGGCGCATTTTTTTAATGCAAGGCACATATTATTTCTTAAAAGGAGAAATTTAATATGTCTTTTCAGAAAAAAGTTATGATTTTATCCGACGTCAGAACAGGCGTCGGCAGCGGTATTTTGCGTTTTGTGTCCGACGGCGGGCGCACTGTTTTCAACACGTCTTTGCACGTTGACGACGTGCAGGACGCAACGATGATAATACGAATCGGCGACAAAATTTTGTCGTTTAACGCAGAAAACGGAGAAAGAAATCTCGGCACTCTTTCGCTTTCCGACAACATAGATTGCGTTATCGCAAAAAACGGCAAAACCTTGTATTTCGGCACGACGGGAAACGACAAATTCCGCTGTTTCAACCTGTTATCCGACTTTGAAAAGAAAACGGAAAACCGCAAAAAATCGGCGGTGAAAAAACAAGAAAACAACGTCGAAAAAACACGGAAAAAAGATGAAAACGTCGATTTGTCAAGCATTTCGGAAACCGCCGAAACCGCAAGGTTTTCACCGCCCGACGAACCGCCGCAAGATGCCGCGGACGCGGGTTTTCGCGTGGAAAACGCAAGCGTTTCCGCCCCCGATTTCGCAAAAGAAAGTTTTACAGGCAACGATTTTTACCTTGCCGTAAAGCCGCAACTTGACGAAATGTTCATTTGTTTTCCAAAAAACACTGACCTTGAAAACGCCGTTCCGAACAGCAAATGGGTGGACGTTAGCGGCGACGACGGCAATTACGTCGTGGGCTTGATTTTCAACCTTGACGAGGTCGAATACATCTGCTACGGCGTGCCGTACGAAAAAAAGAGCCCGCCGCCCGACGAAATCAAAAACGTCTGCGACTGGCTGGCACTGACCGACGACGAAAACGGAAAAGGCTATTACGTCATTTATCAATCGGCAAAAAGCGGAAAAACGTTAAGTCGCGAAGATTTCAACGAATAACTGCTTTTTTTGCATAAAAAAAGCGAGGATTTTTTCCTCGCTTTTGTTTTTTATTACTTCTTGTAAATCGCGCGCGGTTTTCCGTGGAAGAAAAGCGCAAGACTGTCGGGGCCCGAATTGCTGCCCACCATCTGGTTGACGTAGTTGTAATCGATTTTTTTGATTTCGGGGAATTTTTCGGTCATCATTTCGCCCAGAAGTTTGATTCCGTCGGGATTGTCGCCGTGGCACAAAATGATTTCGGAGTTGTCTTCGTCGCCCTTTTCGGTTTCAAACAATTCCAAAAACTTTTTATATACGTTTTTCGTTCCCCTGACCTTTGCGGCGGGATAAACCTTGCCTTCGCCGTCAAGTCCCAGAATAATCTGGATATTGAGAAGGGTTGCGAACATGTATTCGATGCCCGAGATACGGCCGCTTCTTGCAAGATAGGCTTTGTCGCCGACCGTGAAATAATGATGATATCTCGGCGCGTATTCGGTAAGTTTTTTGTGCGCGTCTTCAAGGCTCACTCCTTCGTCGCGAAGTTTCACCGCGTCCATAACGCACAGCCCTTCGCCGCCGACCCCTCCGAGACTGTCAACGACTTTCACCGTGCGGCCGGGATATTTTTCCATAAGCTCGGTTGCCGCGATGCAGGCGGAGTTGAAACTGCCGCTCATGCCCGACGAAAACGCGATATGCAAAACGTCGTTGCCCGCTTTCACGTAAGGTTCAAGCGTTTCAAAAGTGATTTCGGCGTTGGACTGACTCGTCTTGGGAATCGCCCCCGCGCGAAGTGTGTCAAAGAACTTTTTCATGTTCTGAATGAAGCCCGTCGTGTCGGTGCGGCATTCCACAATATCGAACTCCGTGTTCGCCTTCCCGATAAAGTCGAGTTTTTTCGGCGTGCCCTTCGGCATCTTCAAAGAGTACGGCATCGGAACGATGGGTATATCGTGTTCCTTTTCATATCCGACGGGCATGTCTGCGCACGCGTCGGTGCTTATTACATAGTTCATTATCAATTCTCCCATAAAAGAATATATAAAATATATCACATTATTTTTATGATGTCAAACCATTGAAAATCACACGCCGAAGCGCGGCGGCATAAGATATAACGAAAGCCCTTGTTTACATATTTTTTCGGAGGTAAAACTATGGGTTGTTTATGCAGACACAATATTTATCCTTGCAATCCGCCCGCAAGACTTTGCAGCGTGATAGTAGGACCGCGCGGTCCCGTCGGACCGCAAGGAATACCGGGGCCTCGCGGTTTCAACGGACTTCGCGGTCCGCAAGGCGTGCCCGGACCTGTCGGTCCGCAAGGACCCGCCGGGGCAACGGGTCCGCAGGGACCGCAAGGCGAAACGGGTGCGACGGGCGCGGTCGGTCCGCAGGGACCTGCCGGTGCAACGGGACCGCAGGGACCTGCCGGCGTAAGCTACACCGTGCATGCGGAAAACACCGCGACCGAAAGCGTCGCGACCAACACGATTATCCCGATTTCGCAGACCGCACAAAGCACCGGCGGGACGTTTACCGTATCAAATAACGCCGTAAACGTGCCGATTGGCGAATATCTCGTAACTTTCGGCGGCGCGGCGTCAACCACGGGCGCAACCCAGAAAACCATAACTTTGTACGTCAACGGAGCGGCGTCGAACAACGTTGTTTACGACGGTTCCGACACGGGGATTACGTCCGCGGCGAAGACGGTTTATCTGAATTTTTCATCTCCCGGCACGCTGTCGATTTACAACACGACGGCAGACACCGCGTCTTTCAACAACGCGTTTATCACCGTCACGCAGTTGTCGACGACGGCATAAGAACAAAAGCAAATAAAAAACCCTCGGCGTTTGCCGAGGGTAATTTTTGTTTTTCGATTATTTGTTGAGAAGTTCCGAGAAGTATTTGATGGTGCGGACCATTTGGCTGGTGTAGCTGTTTTCATTGTCGTACCAGGAAACGACTTGTACTTCGGAAGTGCCGTTGTCGAGGTTGATGACCATCGTCTGAGTTGCGTCGAACAAACTGCCGTATCTCATACCGACGATGTCGCTTGAAACGATTTCTTCTTCGTTATAGCCGAAGCTTTCGTTTGCGGCTGCTTTCATAGCGGCGTTGATGTCTTCTTTCTTAACGGTGCCTTCAACGATAGCGGTAAGGATCGTGGTGGAGCCGGTAGGCGTGGGAACGCGTTGTGCGGAGCCGATAAGTTTTCCGTTAAGTTCGGGAATGACAAGACCGATTGCTTTTGCTGCGCCGGTGCTGTTAGGAACGATGTTCACGGCAGCTGCGCGAGCGCGGCGGAGATCGCCCTTGCGATGCGGTCCGTCAAGAACCATCTGGTCGCCGGTGTAAGCGTGAATGGTAACCATAATGCCCGATTTGATGGGAGCAAAGTCGTTAAGGGCTTTTGCCATCGGAGCGAGGCAGTTGGTGGTGCAGCTTGCGGCGGAGATGATATTGTCGTCTTTGTTGAGCGTTTTGTGGTTTACATTGTAAACGATTGTGGGAAGGTCGTTGCCTGCGGGAGCGGAAATAACGACTTTCTTTGCGCCTGCGGTGATATGAGCCTGCGCTTTCGCTTTGCTGGTATAGAAACCGGTGCATTCGAGAACAACGTCTACGTCAAGGGCTTTCCAAGGAAGGTCAGCGGCGTTCTTTTGTGCGTAAATGGTGATTTTCTTGCCATCGACAACGATGTAGCCGTCTTCTTTAACGGTGCCGTCCTCGTTAAGAACAGCTTCTGCGCTTTCAACCTTGTGGCTGTTTGCATAGTTACCCTGGGTTGAGTCGTATTTCAAAAGATGAGCGAGCATTCTGGGGCTGGTAAGATCGTTGATAGCGACGATTTCATAACCTTCCGCGCCGAACATTTGTCTGAAAGCAAGACGGCCGATTCTGCCGAAGCCGTTGATAGCAACTCTGACGTTTTGTGACATATAGATATCCTCCAAAATTTATATTACGAAGTAATTAACAATCGGAAACCCGAATTGCAAGTACATTTTACCCTTAAAATATAATTTTAACAAGCAAATTTACCCACTTTTTACCAATTATTGTTTATTTTTTAACGATATTTTCAAAAATACCCGAGTAAGTTACTGATATTTCAAAAATTCGCCCTGTTTTTTTGTTTTTGACTTTCCCCCCAGAACCTGAAAATCCGTTAAACGGCAGAGCGGAATAGCCGCGCCTTACGGCGTTTTGACAGAACTTTGCTCAGTTACGTACGACAAAATACGCGCCTTCGCAAAAACCTGCCAAGAACGCCGCAATCTCATCAAAATCTCGCCGTTAAACGATAGAGATAGAGAATGCGCCTTTTTGAGTTTTTTCGAGAACCTGAAAATCCGTGTACGCATTAGTAC
>OQVL01002161.1_pt1 | contig 11988 bp, 6 predicted proteins | sample 1691501 | NCBI WGS metagenome assembly OQVL01 (sample SAMN03418253, study PRJEB22391) | human gut metagenome | biome: human-gut; feature: organic feature; material: feces | host: Homo sapiens | place: Tanzania | collected 2013-01
CCGATGTACTTGCCGCTTACAACAAGTACTACACTGTCAAGGTGGCCTCGGGTGGCTATCTTAACGCTGAGGACAACAATGTAGTGTTGAAAGGCTCGTCAGTAGCCGGCCTCAATTATTGCTGGCACGTGGTGAAGATGGCTGACGGCACTTACCGCTTTATCAATGCCAAGAATGCAGGCAAGGTGCTCGCCAGCAATGGCAGCGAGGGTGATGCCCGCGCTACCCTGCAGAGCCCGGCCCTCACAAACTACGATGCCACTTATACCACTTACTTTGACGGTTCTATCAAGCTCGACGGCAGCGGTGTAAGCCAGGTTAAGTTGGTTGGCTCTGCCAACAACTACTGGAACAAGCGCGGCGACAACCTCGGTCTTTGGAACAATACCGCAGCCGGTAGCGGCAACGACGCAGGTTCTAACTTCACATTCGTTGAAGTACAGCCCTCTGACGACATTCTCTATGCCGAGTACAACACTGTACAGCCCGGCACACGTCCCACCGACATCAGCAAGTATGCCCTGTGGTACAATGTGCCCGTGGCCAAGACGGGTGCGAGCGACACGTGGATGGAATACGCCCTCCCCTTGGGCAACGGCCAGCTTGGCGCCACTATCCGCGGCGGCATCTTCAAGGACGAACTCCAGTTCAACGAAAAGACCCTCTGGCAGGGCGGCACAGGCAATGGCGGCAGCGAGGAAAACTCGCGCGGCTGGTACCAGAACTTCGGTTCGGTAATGGTGACCGACATGAGCAAGGCATTCTCGCTTGCCGACGACACCAAGCCTGTGAAGGACTATGTGCGCTACCTCGACATCGTCAATGGTGTGGGTGGTGTAAACTACAAGAGCAGCGACGATGCCACTACTTACAGCCGCCGCTACTTCACTTCAGCCACCGACAAGGTGCTCGTGGCACACTACGAGGCCAAGGGTACCGACAAGCTCAACCTGAAGGTGACTTTCATGCCCGACAACCAGATTGGTGCCGGCAATGTGACTTACGCCGATGGTGGTGCAACCTTCAGCGGCAAGATGACCCTCGTGTCGTACAATGCTGCCTACAAGGTGCTCGCCAGCGATGGCGCAACCATCACAACCGACAATGAGGGCATTCACGTGTCTGGCGCAGAATGGGTGAACGTGTTCCTCGCTGCCGCCACCGACTTTGATGCCACTAAGGCCGGCTGCAAGAGCGGTGCCACTGCCGACGACATTGCTGCCACCGTGCAGGGCCGCCTCACTGCAGCTACTGCAAAGGACTACACTACATTGCTCAATGGCCACGTGGCCAAGTTCAGCGGCTACATGAACCGTGCCGACCTCAACATTGCCGAGGTTTGCACAGACAAGACTACTGAGGAACTCCTCACATATTACAATGCCGCCGCTGCCAACAAGAGCACTGCCGATGCTTACTACCTCGAGAGCCTCTACTTCCAGTATGGCCGTTACATGACGGTAGCAGCCAACCTCGACGGCTCAATCCACGCCCCCAGCAACTTGCAGGGTATCTGGAACGACCGCTCGAACACCGACTTCTGGCACTGCGATATCCACGCCGACATCAACGTACAGATGAACTACTGGCCCGCTGACCCCACCAACCTCAGCGAGATGCACCTGCCCTTCCTCTACAACATCATCGACCTGGCTTCGGCTCCCAACTCTCCTTGGGTAGCTTTGGCACAGAATATCAAGAGTGGTGCTAAGGGCTGGACTATAGCTGTTGAGAACAACATCTTCGGTGGTACTTCAACCTGGTTCAATGGCAGCATAAAGACACTCGGTGCCTGGTATTGCGACCACCTGTGGCGCTACTACAAGTACACGCTCGACCGCGACTTCCTTAAGAAGGCACTCCCCGTAATGTACCAGAATGCCCTCTTTACCAAGAGCCTCGCTACAAAGGATGCCAATGGCAAGTATGAAATTAAGGGCGAGTGGAGTCCTGAACATGGCAATACTGACGTCACAGCCTTTGCCCAGCAAACAGCTTATCAGGGCTTGAAGGACTTGTTCGCAGGCTATGCCGAACTTGGTGACGAGTCGCCTGTTACTGCAGCTGAGATGGCCGAACTCGAAGACCTTTACAACAACTTTGACAAGGGTGTGTGGGTTGAGAACTACAATCCCGGCGGCGTAGATTGGTCAGAGGAAAAGCCTTGCATCTCAGAGTGGAAGAACAACAAACTCTCTGATCCCGATCACCGTCACCTCTCACACCTCATGTGTCTCTACCCCTTCAACCAGGTAAGCGCATTTGCCACAGACGCCGACAGCGTGAAGCAGTTCCAGGCAGCTTACAACGGCATGATTGCCCGTAAGGGCGATGTGACCGGTTGGTCAATGGGTTGGCAGACAAACACCTACGCCCGTTGCCTCGACGGTGACAAGGCTCACTACAACTTGCAGCGCGCGCTTCGTCACTCAACGTCTTACACCATCGCCATGGCCGGTCAAGGTGGTTGCTACTACAACCTGTTCGACGCACACTCACCCTTCCAGATCGACGGTAACTATGGTTGCACCAGCGGTGTGGCCGAGATGTTGCTCCAGAGCTACGACGATGTCATCACAATCCTTCCCGCCCTGCCTTCGGCATGGAAAAATGGTAGTGTGAAGGGCCTCAAGGCCCAGGGCAACTACACGGTTGACGAGGAATGGAGCGAGGGCAAGGCCACCGCAGTGCGCATCACCAACAACCAGGACGTTGACCGTCAGGTTTCAGTACGTTACGACAACAAGGTGGCAACTTATGACATCTCAGCCAACGCCACTCTCGACATCGACCTCAGCGCCGGTCTGCCCACTGGTGTGAACAAGGTGGTAAATGTGCCTGTCAGCACCATCAAAACCATCTACGACCTCAGTGGCCGTCGTGTAAACAAGGCCGAAAAGGGTGTTTACATTATCAATGGTCAGAAGGTTGTGTTCTAAGTCACGCGTCATCAGCATGAGTGTGGCATCCATCAAGCACCGCACACATATTGACGGCTGACAAGCCACACAACTAAATACACATGAAAAGCGTTCCGAATGCGTCCGGCACAAGCCCGACACTTTCGGAACGCTTTCGTTATGTTTACACTTGACATCTGGCTCTGTCCAAGTCTCTGTTCTATTCTCTGTTCAGCTCCCTGTCCAATTCTCTGTCCAAGTCAAGCTTTTCTACATTTCTGTAGCAAATGCTTTGTCCATTGCCTGTCAGTTTGTATCTTTGCACTACAATAGCGCGCCTGTGGCGAAATTGGTAGACGCGCCAGACTTAGGATCTGGTGTTTCACGACGTGTAGGTTCGAGTCCTATCAGGCGCACCCCAATAAATCCTAACAGTTTGAATGTAAGCTGTTAGGATTTTTGCGTTTCTAAATATTCTTTAGTTTTGCCCCCCAATACGCGAGTGCGGCATAAGAAATGCGATAAATACAACGTATTGAAACAAAATTAACCCGATTCCTTGGTGATTTGTGAAATATACATTACATTTGCGTCATCTAACGCTATAAAAAAGCTAACTATTACCGAAAAAGGCTTTCTTCGGAAATACCTTGGGGGCTTTTACGCCCTATGGAGCAAAACACGCAGAAACTGTAAAGAACAAGCAACTACATATAGAACGACAATCTGATATTAACCTATTTATTTAACTTAATACGAAAGAATATGAAAAAGGTTTTCTATTCGTGTCTGACTTTAGCCTTAGTCGCATTGTCAGCATGTACAAGTGATGAACAAACAAGTTTCAATTTCAGTGACATTCACGGAAAGGCCGTAATCAAGGGCAACGTAACTTATCGCCCAGGTGATGTACAGAATGGCAATGGAACTATTTCGCAAAAAGAATATGCAAATGGCGCCGTTGTAACAGTTGAAGTGCAGAATGCCCAATATGTATCTGGTGCGGAAGGCTCAAAAACCTACTCTGCCACAACCGACGAGAATGGTAACTACATCATTGAAGTGCCCGTTGGCGTAAGACCTATCGAGGCCACTGTCAGTGTGAAGGACTATAACGGAACATATTCAGAGTACAAGAATAATGCCTTGCTTACAATCACGGGGGTTAAATACAGCACTTCCGATTATCCAGAGACCGTAAGCGATGGAAAAACTGTAACAAAGAATCTGGAACTTAGCATATCTGACAATCCTGAGGTTAGAAACCGTAATCTCAATGCCCTGCTCAATGGTTCAGTTGTGGTGCCGGCAGAAGAGTTGGACAACAGCAATTCAACTCTAAACTTTGTAAGCACCACAGAGGCCTTGCCAAATGCAAAGGCGTTGCTTACATTCACCAACAGTTCTGACGACCGTAAAATTTGCTATGAAATGACGACATCAGCAGATGGCAAATTAAGCCTTGCTGCTAATCTTTTTGACACTTGGGAGTTGAGCAACACATCTGTAAACATTAAGGTGTATGGTTTGGTAGGAAATATTACCCACTACTATAGCCATTGCTCCGGTGGAAAGTGGAACACCCAAACTGTACCGGTGTACTTCATGTCAAATGAAAAAACTTGCCAGCTTGAAGAAATGAACAGCAAAGTAGCTTGCGATTTCGGTAAAATCTGCCTCGACTTCAAAAACATCGGCGACAAGAATAGCATAAAGGGCATTGGCAACTCTATTGACACCCACGACGGCGTGCCGTATTACAACTACAGCGATCCGTTAGGTTTTATGTACAAGTAAGATATAGGCTACAATGAAAAAGATATTTATAATTGCAGCTGCAGCATTTACTTTGGCCACTACAGCCAATGCGCAGCAAAAGGCAGAAAAGATATATGGCCCGCAAAAGGGGGCCTGGTCGCTCAGCGTAGGGCTTAATCCTGTAAGCGATTATCTGGGCAACCTCTTTAATGGCAAAACAGACAACAAACTTGAAAATCTGAATGGTGAGCCAGTGGCTTACGACGAAAAGAACACGCCGCTGACAACCATTTCGGGCAAGTATATGTTTACCGATAAATGGGGGCTGAAGGCAAATATAGGTATGAGTTTCCGAAACGAAACTGCACGTACTTATGTTAAGGACGACTTGGCAGCCATGCAGGACCCGTTTAGCAACAAAAAGGTCATTGACGAGCAAAAGACCAAATCATCAGGCGCAAGCTTTGCGCTTGGGGCCGAATACCGTTTAACGTCCAACAAGCACCGCCTTCAGTCGTACATAGACTTTGGATTGGTTTGGGCCTTTGAAACGGAAAGCATGGACTATAAATACGGCAACCAAATTACCGAGCTCAACCAAGTTCCTACAACGAGTTCCCTGGGTGGTTATCAGTACGTATCTTCAGCCATTCCGAATGCCCGCAAAATTTCGGATAATGCCGACAAAACCATGTATCATAACTTTGGTGTGTGGGGAGCTATCGGCATAGAGTATTTTGTGTCACGTTCCATCTCTCTCGGAGCCGAAATGAATCTTTCTGCTCTTTACACCTATAAAGGTGACCACAGCACAAAGTATGAGGGTTACAATGTACACACACAGCAGGTTGAGGAGTATGTTGATGTGAAAGAGCCCTCGTCGAGCGCATTTGAGTTCGGCACAAAGAATATTGGCGCCAATATCTCTTTGACGTTCTACTTCTAACACGACACCCGTCTGAGAAACATCAAGGCCGAGCTTGAACATCACAATGTTCAGACTCGGCCTTTTCGTATAATAGAAGCAGAGACTATTTATTAATCAACGACTTTACAGTCTCGTAAGCCAATTCCACTCTGTCCTCCAGGTCGATGCCCTGCTCGGTTTGAGAAATAGGTTTCTCCATGTCGATGGTTTCAGTTGTGTGGCCTTGCTCGTCCGGAGTTTGATGACAAATATATAGCTTGTCGTCGGTGAAGTAAAGGTATTTATCAGCAAAAGTTAACTTCAGCACGCTGCCATCACCTGAATAAGCATACTCGCCAAGACTGATGCCAAGATCGGGGAAATCGCACAGGAGGCGGTCGTTGAGAGCCTTTAAGAAGATGTTGTAGTTGCGGCCGCTAATGCTCTTTTCAGTCCACATCATAAGTATGGAGTAGCCCCGTTTCTCGTGTGGATTCTCCTCATCCCAGAAGTACATGCCGTAGCGCTCGGGACGCATGGCATCGTACTTGATAAGATAGTGACGCCAATCGTACTCACGCGTCTCGTCTAAATACCGGTCAATGACAGACTGTAGCATATCGTTGGTGAAATGCTGGCTCTGAGAGAGCAATGCCAGGAGAATGTCCTTCTTAGGCGCGATACCTTGCTGGCTGGTGCTAAAGATGGCTCTCCACGACGAGTCGAAATCGGCCGAACCCGAGCCTATCTGAAAACGGTTATTAACGAGCAAAGCGTAGTCGCCTATGCTGAGGAGGGCGCGGTTGACAAGCGAATGGTCGCAGGCAAACAACGAGTAAAAGCGATCAGTGAAATCGATGTGGTCGAGCCCTATCACGCGAATGGCGCCTTGCAGCAATGGGTGGTTCTCCAACCGGCATAACGTGTCGGCCTTGTCGGCGTGCGTTTGCAGCCATGCAGCCTTTTCGTGCTCCTCGGCAAGCTGGTTGGCATTGAAGCTCAGATAACCATCTTCTACATCGCCATGGGTGAGGATATATTCCGTCTGGCGGAGCAGGTTGGGCATATTGTCTTCACGCAATTCGTATTCCGACTGCTTTATCAAATTAGTAATGATGCGAATGCGGCGTGCAAACTGTGTGTCGCTTATCGTCTTCTTGTGTTGCAAATAATAAAGGAAGGCATAAAGCATGACGCTGCGCCCAATAGGGAACAGACGGGTGCGGCCATTCATGTCACCATACGTGTGACAGGCCTGTGCAAACACGTTGACGGGGGCGGCCACTACACACTTTTGCAGGTCTGATGCCGTCGGGGTGGTGGTGAGATAGGTGTTGAACAGGTGCTCTATGTCAACATCAAGCCAGCAGTCGAACCCTCGCCCAATGAACTTTGAAAGCGCGGGAGTCTTTTCAGAGTCCTTGAACAGGTACTCGACAATAGACAGAATATCCGAAGATTCCTTTACCTGTTCATCGTTTTTATAAAAAATGAGATCTGTAAGGAAACGTAAGTAGCGTATGAATTTGTCGTCCACCACATCGTCGGCCGAAGAGCCGGTTTGCCCGTTACGGTAGGGCCACAGCAAATCTGTCCAGTCATTGTCCAGTTTCTGCTCTATCTTTTGCAACTGCTCAGTATCTTGCTGCGACATAATGCTTGGACTGATGGCCCTGATACATGCCTCCCACTCTGCCTTAACATTCTCAAACTCGGTAAGGGGTTTGCCTCTTGAGTTCATTTTGATGTAAAGATCGTCGGTGGCACCGAGTTGCTTGATAGGAAGGAAATAGAAGGAGATGCACCCATTCTCAAGACGGGGCCAAAGATTGTTACAAGAGTTATTGAACATAACATGTATGTAGTCAATCATTCTCAGCATGGCGCTGATGGTGGGATCGTTTTCCCAGTCAAGCGGCATCCAGCTTTGATCTGTGATTTCGTCTGAAAGTCTGTCGCGGTTGAAATCGGGCTGGTAGTCGGACGACACCAGGCGCTTGCAAAATTCGCGTGCACTGTAGCGTGTGGCGTATGAGAATTTGGTAAGGAAGGCCAGCTTGTCCTCGCTCACACCTTCACGACGGGCAATGTACCAGTGTAGCAGGAAGAGGGTTGTCAACCGCTGCTGTCCGTCGAGCGGAATGAGCGTACGGTTATTGTCAATTTCGCCATAAACGAAATCGAGCGTGATAGGTTCATTATTTATGAGTGCCTTTTTCAGCGCGCCAACAAAGCGTCTACGAATGTCCTCTACCTTAGGCATATCACGTCCTTGAGCATAATCACGTTGAATGAGCGGAATTTCTATACCGTTCAAAGCCTCGCCCCCACCCTCTGTGCCACGAAACAGGTCGATAAATGTATATTTCTTAGAATCTATAGTGTTCATCATGCGTTAAATTTTATAAGATCATAATAGGGTGCTATCACGTGCTGTATGGCTTGCAAATAAGCCTCTCTGTCCTTCTGCCCCCAAAAATGCACTTGTACATCAGACGAGTTTTCATAATATTTCAAGAAAGTCATCTTGGTGCAGTAAGGTATGAACTCGCCACTCTTGTCCATTTTGATAATCAAATTGCGCTTTACATCGAATGTGGAGTTGCTCAAACAGGTATTATGGCCACAAGAGAGCAGGGCCAGGTTGGGGAGTGTATTGATATAATCCGTATCGGTAGTATCAGACAGATCGTTTACCACGCGGCGAAAGAAGTCTTCGAAGTCAGATCGTATAAAGCGGCCACTTTGTCTTATACCATCAATGACTTTTTCCACGTCTCTAACAAGCTCGTTGTCGGGCTCGTCACGATGAATAGCTTTCAATGATGGCAAATGCCACTCCAGCCACTCCAGCTGAAGATCTACAGTTTTCAGTCCCTCAGAGTTCTGCGCATGAATGTGCTCTATGCTCCATTCCTCGTTATTATATTCATTAAAGGGGAAACGCTGTCGCACGCAATACGATATAATAGATTGCACATTAAATAGCAGGAGTATGCGGCATATCCGGTTATAATCCTTGTGGTAGTCTAAATCCCAATAACTGTCTTTGTCGTTTGTGCGCCATGTAATGGATTCTGCAATCAACTCGTCTAACCGATCCTTAAACTCGCTCTTGCGTTTGCCACGTGCCTCGTCAAACAAATCGGCCATTGTATTACTGCCCGAAGCTATCAGATAGCCAATCTTGTGGTAGTACACATTGTCCTTGTACCACTCTTTCAGCTGCAAGAACCCGTTGATTACCTCTTGCCACACGCTGTCCCTGTCTGAATGTTTCAAGCGCTCCTCCATTTTGAAGAATGTGAAGAGGGGGTCCTTCTCTGCATCTTGCTTGTGACACATGAGGTCGAACAAGATGTCTATTCTGGTAGGATAATCCTCTGCACGCTTACGCGTGATAAAAGCCCAAAAGGCACCATCGTCATCACGTAATTGTTTCTCGATGTCGTCCCATTGAATAGCAATTTCGTACTTTCTGCGGTTCTCCATACCATTGGGCGTATCCGAAAGGAAGAGCGCACGTATCAGTTCGGCATTGGTCAGCTGTATTTTGCCTACATTCAATCGCGTAAACAGCGCTATGGGGTCGGCCTCAGCACCCACTTCGTACCATATCACCTTTACCCTTTCGTTGACGTAGTTACAGAGTTTGTACAGAGCAGAACTCTGGCTGTACGTGTCGTCAGGAAAAGTCTCCTCCAGCCAGTCCTTAATGGTAGTATATGCCTGATAGATGTGGAAAAAATCTATATTCGTTTGGGCCAGCTGCGGGTCCATATTATCAAGAAAGGCTTGCGTCTTCTTCCTTGTTTCATACTCAAAACTAAATTCGGGTTTAACGAATTTGAAGAAGTTCTGCTCGACATAACGCAGCAGAATGTAAATGGTAGTGAGTCGTTGCTGCCCATCAATCAGGTCGTACTGCAACTCGCCTTTTTTCTGCACCACAACGGGCTGCAAACAATAATCTTTTTCCTGTCCGTTTGCCTCCATGCACTGATACAGGTCGTTGAGGAGCGTTTTAACTTGCGTCCGTTCCCATCTGTATCCGCGCTGATAGGCAGGAATGTGGAATGTGCCGCGTATGTCTTTAATAGGCTTGGCTTCTAATATTACGTAGTTTTCCATGTCATGTTATTTATTTGTAGTTATTGTATTCAAGCAGGCACTTTAACATAATAAGCAGAATGGCGGAATGTCTGAAAAGGCTATGCTATCTTACCAGTAAACTCGTTAACTCGTCAACTTGTTTACTGATTTCGCCAACGCGTATATATATAGTACTTTGCGCTCAGAATTATAAAAAAACAAGTAAAAAATTTAAGTGCTCAAAGTTTCGGATCTTGAAAGGACGGGGAAAGCCCAAGCTAAACCCGAAAGTCGAGCTAAGTGTTAACTTGCATAAGGTTCTTAAACTCTTGGACAAATATACAACCATTTTGCGTCATACTGTATTGTCCTATCTGTCCTATCTAATATTTGTGTGCATTTCGAAATGCGCTGATGCGCAGATACATACACTATTTATAACGCAAATATACACACGTTTTGCGAAATGCCCATTGGGGGGGGTAAAAGTATGTTAACGCGCTTATAAATACCGCTTTTTGTAGTAATGGCGTACTTAATTACATAGCAAGGGCGTGCAATCACTCTATTGCACGCCCTTGTTATTATGAGGTTCACCCACATAAAGCACCAACGCCCCATCAGCACTTGCATGAACAGGCAAAGTGCTTGTGGCTCAGAGCATAAAGTCCCACGATGCAACCACATTTATTTGCAAATCGCCATAATGAATGCTTTGCGCTTGATTGCAAGTTACGATTGAAGCCTTTTTACAACCAGTTGCCGCAGAAGCTGCGCACAAGCCCCCACATTCGCGTGGTGTGTTAAACTCGTCAAGTTCCCAGCAAACCTGAATGAGTTCTTTCACGCCCTCGTCATTTGCTATTACAAAGTCGCACTCTGCCCCCTCGTTGAAGTAATAAATCTGTTCATTTTCATTCAAATGTCTGGCAAGATGCATATAAACAGCATTTTCGAGAGCCTTGCCCTTCTCCTCGCTCTGCGGCAACAATACTGACTTGGCCAATGCAAAGTCCACCACATAGTATTTTGACAGAGAGGTGCTTTGCTTAATGATGGATTTAGAATACTTAGGCACTTTATGCAGCAGAAAAATATTGCACGCGTAATCAAGCCACTGGTAAAGCGAATCTTTTGACAATTTGAGCCCCTGCGACTTCAGGTCGTTGTAAATGTTATTCACACTGGAGGGCTTTGTGATATTATTGAACACACGTTTCAAAAAATAGCGCACGACCGAGGGAGAGGCACTAATATTATAGTGTTCTATCATGTCGCGGAAAAGCATTGTGTTGAAATATGCCTGTAACAGCTTCACCCGTTCGGTCTCGACATTGGCCAATACAGCTTGAGGGAAACCACCAGTTAAAAGATACGACTTAAACATATTTGCCATCAATGCCGCCCCCTCCTCTGTATAGCGGTTGGCTTTTACCCCTTTGAAGGCAATGAATTCCTTGAAGCTCAACGGATATTCGGTGTACTCATCAGGCCAGCCGCGCAAAGCAGAGCTCATTTCACCCGACAACATCTGCGCCGTGCTGCCTGTAACATACACGTTTTTACAATAGCTTTTGTAAACACGCAGAACGAACAACTCCCAACCCTTCACTATCTGTATCTCGTCAAAGAACATATACACACTGCAATAAAAGGACTTTCCGATGCGCTCAAAAGACACGGAGTAACCGAAGGTGCTGACGTATATTACTTCGATGACAGGATGAAATATCCATTCTTTAAGATTCCCCAAAAATACAAAAGGGAAAAGCCCGACGATCCAGATGTTCATTACGCTTTTGTGGATGTGAACGGGAGTAGCATAAACAGTGTTGATTACAGGGTTCACGGAAGTCATACGCACGAGCATCTGCGTGATGCGGATGCAGCGGCTGATCTTGTGGCAAAGCTCCTTTCCGGAGCGGTAGTAGAGGTTGGAATCGTGGACTGCGAGGCGGCGGTATATTTCTTTATGAATGACAGTGGAAGCCCAGAGGAGAATATCGCCATAATCAAAAAGCACAAGCCGATGATAGATGAGTATCTTTCAGATTATCAACACAAATGGGGAGAACGTCATACTCACGCTGATTTTGACGAGGTTTATCCATTCAGGCTTTACTGCGGTATGCCAAAGTACATACTGGAGGGAGCTGTTACCTTTATGTTATCGGCAAAACTCGGAGAGCATCCGACAATAAAGGTTATTATCTGATGGAGATGAGTTTTATGTTTACAGATGAGTTGAAAAACATTATTGATAATGCGAAAAATATCGTTTTCTTCGGAGGTGCAGGCGTGTCTACCGGAAGCGGTATCCCTGACTTTCGC
>OQVL01002162.1_pt1 | contig 11988 bp, 7 predicted proteins | sample 1691501 | NCBI WGS metagenome assembly OQVL01 (sample SAMN03418253, study PRJEB22391) | human gut metagenome | biome: human-gut; feature: organic feature; material: feces | host: Homo sapiens | place: Tanzania | collected 2013-01
GCATTGAGTGGTGTAAGTTCATTGACAGTCTTTCAAATGGACACAGTGGCTGTCGCTTGCTTATATATGACGGTAACGCGGCGGACACGGGGGCGGATGATATATATGGATGATGATAATGCGCTATGTCCCGATGGCATTGAGGATGGTTTCCAGATTGTTGTCCACCTTATTGAGGTATTCATGGATGGTGTCTGGAGAGAGATTGCTGATCTGCTCCGGAGAGAGAGACCGGAGCTGGGCGAGGCAATCCGCATGGAGAAGGGTGGCAATGGGCAGGAGTTTGTGGGCTATCCTGCCGGCTTCCTGCCTCAATTCCGGCAAAGGAAGAGGACCATCCGATGAAGATGACAGGAGGCGAGCCAGCGAATTGCGGTATGTATGCAGTTCGGCAGTGACGGTGCGGATGATTTCCTGCTCCGCATTCTCGTCACCGGCAGCAAATGAGAGCAGTTCAGACAGATAGGCATTCCTTTGCTCTGACGGGGCGGAAACGCTGGGTTGCTGCGCCGATTCCGCTGACGGCAGTCCGATAAGGGCATCAAGAGCATCGCGTTGGAATGGCTTGAAGAGGCAGCCATCAAAGCCGGCTTTCGACAGTTCCTCCTTGATACTGGTGTCATGTGCCGTCATTGCGAAGACTTTCATATTGCTATGGTTTATCATTCTGATAATCTCCATCCCGCTCATCTCCGGCATTTCGATGTCCATCAGCATCATGGCAGGCTTCTCATTGTGGAGTATGGTCAGGGCATCCGTAACGTGCTGGCACGCAAACACCTGCCATCCGCTCTTCGTTTTACTGCGAAGCATCTCCTGAAGGAGCTGTAATTGCAGCTTGTCATCATCCAATATGAGTATCTTTTGGTTTGCCAGAACCTGCGGTTTGCTATGCTTGCAAGGGGCGGAAGCTATGTGTTCATCCGCTTTTTCGCAGGATATTGCCTTGTCATCAGCCGTTGCCAGCCCGACAGGAATCGTTACCGTGAATGTGGAACCCACGTTCTTCTCCGAATTGAGCGTGATTTTTCCGCCCAACAGCGTGACAAGTTCATGGGTAATGGAAAGTCCCAGTCCCGTTCCTTCTATGCCTTGCGCATTCTGTAGGCGAGTGAATGCCATGAATGCCCTCCGGCTTTCCTCCGGTGTCATTCCCATTCCGGTATCTTTCACGATGACAGTGAGATAATGACTGTTGGCACTTGGCACATCGACGATATGTGCATTGACGCTGATTTCGCCCTTTTGGGTGTATTTTATGGCATTGCTGATGAGATTGTCCAGCACCTGCCTGATGCGGAAAGCGTCGGCATTGTAGCATTCCGGCGAAGCTCCGGCAGGTTTCCGGTGCGCTTTCACGTCGTCATGGAACGACATATTGATGGTCAGACCTTTCCTTTCAGCCAGCATTCTCATGCCTTCCGTGGCTTGGCTGACAAGCTCTGAAGGCGAGAAAGTTACGGGATGAAGCTCCATCTGCCCGTTTTCCAGCTTGTGATAGTCCAGCAATGATGCCACGAGACGTGCCAGATGGTCGGAAGAATTGACGATATTGTCGATATATCCCTTTGCCCTTTCATCATTGACATAGCCTCTCATGAGGTCGATAAATCCGGATATGGAGGCCACAGGCGCCTTTATGTCGTGGGTAATGGTGAGCAGAAGTCGCTCGCGCTGGTTCATTACGCGCTGTATTTCCGCATTTGCATTCTCCAGATTTTCCCTGTATATGCGCTCTTTCCTTGCGTCTTTGGATATATACCAGAACAGGATTGCAGCCGCAAGGATAGCCAAAAGGGCGAGAAGAGATATCTGCCAGAGCAATGCCTGACGTGCTTTCAGTGCCTTGTTTAATGCTTTCTGCATTGACATCTTCTCGCTTTGGCGGATGGAATGTAGCAGAAGTGTGGTGCGCTGTGCCAGCTGGTCGCTGACGATTCTCAAGTCGGTCATCTCCTTGCTCACCGCCATCTGTTTCCGTTGCGACATGATTTTGTCCTCCTTATTTATCTGGGAGAGCACTCCAGCCACCTCCTCAGCCACGTCAACCGGCACTGCCACCGAGTCGGTAGTGGTCCTGTTGACATCATTATGGATGGAAATGGTGTCTGTGCCTCCCTTCCTGAAGGCATCGGCAAGGCGGCGGAAGAAGCCTTTTCTGGTCTTTACCACCTCCACGGTGGTCCTCTCATTCTGGTGGGTCTTTGCGGCTTTTGTCTGTATCACTACTGAATCCTTGCCGCTGTTGAGGTTTTCCAGTTTCTCATTGAGCAGGCTTTCATGATGGTTTTGCTTCATTACTTTTCTCAGTTCATCGAGGTTTGCCTGCTTCATGGCGAGCATACTGACCAGCGTATCCATACGTGACTGCTGGAGAGAGTCCCGCTCCAGCGCCTTCAGACTGGCGGTAAGCCTCTTTGCCTCCATGATGGAGAGGCGAAGTTTCTCCCAGTCTTTCGACGTGCCCATATAGACAGTGCGCTCATTATTGCTGACATCAAGCATGCTATATACCAGACTGTCAGCGATATTACGCTTGTGATTATAGTATTGCGACGCCCTGTTGATATTGAGGATGGACTGCGTATTGCGATAGACAAGGGCAATAGCCGTAACCATTACCACGGCTACGGCGACATACCCTACGGCTACTTTGAGAGGAATGCTGTTTCTTACCATGTTGCAAAAATACAAAAAAATATCTTGCCCCCAAAACGGAAGGCAAGATATAATTTCTATGCGTAATATATAAATCCCGTTATGTGACGGTAAAAAAAACAACTTGGTACGATTTGAGTGAAAAATGTACCATATCAATATAAGGTATCACCTCATCTTTTTGGTTGTTTTCCTCCCTCTCATCGGTCATATAGCCCGCTATACTCCCTCTTCGAGTGAGGAAAATATCTCAAAAATCTGAGGCTCAAATCATACCAATTTGTTTTTTCACCGTCACTATACTGTGAACTTTGCGATAGGATCCACTGGAGTCTTTGTGGAATCCACCGGAGTCTTTACAGTGTCATTAGGGATCACTGTGTCGGTAGGCTCTATGCTGAGAAGAGCTATCAGCGCCTTGGTGGAGTCCACAGGAGTCTTCACTGTGTCAACAGGAGCGACGGTATCTGTAGGCTCTGCACCGAGAAGAGCTACGAGCTCAGCCTCCTCTACAGGAGTCTTTGTGGTGTCAACAGGTGCTACTGTGTCGGTTGGAGCAACGGTATCTGTTGGCTCGAAAGCGGAATTGCTGACCATTGACTTACTTGCAAACACGTTGTTTACTGAAACGAACACGAAAGATGCTGCGATAGCTGCGAAAAATAACTTCTTCATAGTTTTGCTGATTTTAAATTGTTTGTTATACTATTTTATTTTGTGATCTCTTCTGAGTCGCTTTCCGGGTAGCCGGATGTGTTGCGACTTCATTATCTTAAATCACAATCAGCGTGCCAAAAACTTAGATATTTCGCTAACTATCTGATAATCAACAAGGACGAATGCCGTGCCAAAAAGTGGGGAAATGGGGAATGTGGGGAAGTGGTGTGGAATTATTCCCCAGAAAGTTGGGGAATCTACTGCAGGTCGTACTTCTTCATCTTGTTGTAGAGAGTCTTCCTGTCCACTCCAAGTATCTGTGCCGCGCGGCTCTTGTTGCCGTTTGCAGCGTTCAGCGCAGCCTCGATACGCTGCTGTTCGGTCTGCTCATCACGGAGCTTCAACGGCTCTGACGGCTGGAGATGCCCCATGCTCTGAGTCAGTTCTGCCACGCCTATATAGTCGCCTTTGGTCAGCAGCACGGCGCGCTTTACCACGTTGTTGAGCTCTCGAAGGTTGCCCGGCCAGCCATAGGAGGCAATCATTTCCGATGCTTTGTCGTCAAAACCCATCACCCGTCTGCCCAGTTCCCTGTTGGCATGCCTGACGAAGAGGTCGGCGAAAAGGAAGAGGTCATTGCCACGATCCTTCAGTTCGGGCATATAGATGGTAAACTCATTGATGCGATGATAGAGGTCTTCACGGAACAATCCCTCAGCCACGCGATGCTCCAGGTTCTCATTTGTGGCGCAGACAAGCCTGATATCAATCTCTATTTCCTTTGATCCTCCCACCGGTCTTATCTTTCTTTCCTGCAAAGCACGCAGCAACTGCACCTGGACATCATAGCTCAGGTTTCCCATTTCGTCAAGAAAGAGCGTGCCGCCATTAGCCATTTCGAAGGCACCTTTCTTGTCTTTCTCCGCTCCGGTGAATGCTCCTCTGACGTGACCGAAGAATTCTGATGCGGCAACATCCTTCGGAATGGCTCCGCAGTCGATGGCATAGAAAGGCTTTCCCGCCCTCGGACTCAAGTCATGTATGCGATGTGCCACATATTCCTTGCCGGTGCCGCTGGCTCCGAGTATAAGTACGGACATGGGAGTAGGCGCTACGAGCGACACATAATTATAGAGTTGGCGTGACGGTTCGCTTTTTCCCTCGATGTATCTTGGTGCTTCCTCGCCTGCATCACGGTCGGTATTCTCCTGCTGTGCTGGCTCTGCGGCGGGCTCAGAGGATGAAGATGACTGTATAGCCTCATGGATTTTCTCCAGAAGGACATCGGGCTGGAAAGGCTTTGACACGTAGTCGGCGGCACCGGACTTCATGGCAAGCACCGCATTCTGCACCTCGGCGTAGCTCGTCATGACTATAAAAGGAATGTGAAGTCCTTGCTTCTGCACCCATCTGAGCGTGGCAAGACCGTCATGGTCGGGCAGACGAAGGTCAGAAAGTATAAGGTCGCGCTTGGAATCCTTCTCCAGCAACTGCAAGGCAGCGCCCACCGAAGTGGCTCTTTCCACCTCGAAACCTTTCTTTCCGAGCCATGTCTGTATCATGGTTCCGAAAGCCAAATCGTCCTCTATAATCAATATCTTTGTCATAAGCGGGTGGTCAATAGTTCTATCGTTTATACATAAGCAATCATTTCTCGCACGGAGCTAACAGTCTATCCTTCAAGAAAGTAGAGAAAATACGTAATCCTGTGGCAGTTTAATCGCCGATATTAAATCCCGTTACCTTTTTCCCCATTATATTATAAACGAGGTATAAGGGGGATTATTGTGTGTCGGCCGGTGCAAGTTTGGCAAAAGCATTGAAACTGATGTGAACTATCTGCCGAATTATTTCGACCTGTACGGTTGAAACGGGGTGAAGGCCCAAAAGCTCCTAGCCCAGAGCATCGCCCTGGGTTATAATGGCATGAATACCAACGCCCTGTAAGGGCAAAAGCGTAACTGACTCATTGTGTTATAATGCTTTTGCCCCTTCAGGGCGTATTGGGTAATTTCAACCGTACAGTTGGAAGCGTTTCCTGCGCAGAAACGATTACTTCATAGCGCTGAGGAATGCCTTTGCCGAACCGAAACGGAGGAAAAGGTCGAGACGGATAGGGATATGACGCTTGTCATCAGTGACGAAGAAGCGGACAATCTCTTTGTCCTTACCGTCCTCTTTCTCAATGTATGAGAGGACAAGGCACTTGTATTTTCTGTTGTTGTCGGCTTTCACCGTCTCCTTACCTTGATAGACGAGCTTTGCCTTGGTCAATTCCGTACCGCCGGTGATGTCCATATACGTGGTGTGACCCACCTTCCAGCCCTTCGAGTCGAAGTTTCTGGCACGGAGAAAGATATTGAGCATGTCATAGACACAGTGGTCATAGGTCTTTGTTTCCTTGGTCACAGACCCGTCCTTGTGTCTGTGTCGCATTGAGACACGGCAGTTTCCGTTCGGATAAGAATACCATGCTTCATCGACATAGTAGCGGTCTCCCTCATGCGCTCCCTTGCGATAGTAGAGCGGAGCGATGTCTGTTGTGGCATAAACGAGCAGTGTGTCCCGCATACGGAAGAACTTATCCACCTTGTCCGATGTGCGGGTGATGAGACTGCTGCGGAATGCCGGCTTGCCTTTATGCACGGTGGCGATGGTGGACATGGACGCTGTGCCTGCCTTTACCCATATAAACTGCCAGTTGAAGTAGAGGTTGTATGCCAGTACTTCGTTCTGCTTGAGGGCGGTGTTCTTGATGGCACACTGCGCCAGGGCGCTGGTATTGAACACGATGACCTGCAGAATCAGTGCTGCTATTAGTGTTAGGATCTTCTTTGTCATGGTGGTTTCTGCTTTTATTATTGCGATGAATGCTGTTGACGATTCGCTGACATTGCCCGGTAACGCGGGCAACACAGTGGCTTTTTCATTCCTCATTTCTTTAGATTGTCGGGCAATGGGATGCCTTTCTCCTTGGCTCTTTCAGCGTTTCGGAGGCGTATTGACTTCTTTGCGTCGCCCTTCTGCTTGATGAGAGCGTCGGGTTTCTGCTTGTCTATAGGTCTGCTCTTGAGCACCCATTCACGTGTTACGTCCCATTTTGCCTTGCAAGTGATTTTCTCAGGATAGTAATATACCTCTTCGGGCTGTCTGTCCTCTTCGAAATTGCCGGTGTCCCATATTCCGTTTCCATTGATATCGACGAATGCGCGGAGGTAATATTCACCCGGAGTGACGTAATAGAATTCGGCGGTTCCATCGACTGCAGGGGCTTCCTTCAGCAGTTTCTCGCCGCCATCTATGAGCTGCACGATGACGGTGCCTTCGCCATCATAGACCGGTTTGACGAAAAGCGTGCTGTAAGTGTCGAGCGCATTGACCTTGAAACCAGCCTGATGCGGCTTGGAAGTCAGTCCGTAGATGTCCTCAAAGGCGAGAGTATCGACCTCAAAACTGTATTCCGCATCCGGTTCCCACTCAGCTATTATCTCCATATTGCGTGGCGTTGAGCCTTCAAACACTCGCTGCTGGAGCTTGAACGGAGCGTTATACCACAGCGTGTCCTGCTTTATATAAAGGTGTATGGCAGCAGAGTCGAGCCTTGTGAGCGGAGTCGGGAAGTCGATAGTCAGGCTTCCGTCCGGCGAGAGCGTGTTGCTTATGCCGTAAACGGGTTCGAGTCGCTTGACCGGGAATATGGTGTCAGTGATTTCCTCGGTAGCTTTCTTGCGTTTCTTCTCCAGTTTCTTGTACCAGTCATCCATCTCCTTCTGCAATGTTTTCATGCGCTTGGCATACGGTTCCTTGGCAAGTATCTGGAGAGTGTCGGTCTGCGGCATGAGTTTTCCCAGTGAATCGGTCGCCTCATAGGTGAGAGTGACCTCAAGAGTGTCCTGATTGACGAGGGCGGTGTCGCGGAGCCAGTAGGTGATAGTGTCGTTTTTAGGCGTTGACTCGATGATGAAAGCGCTGTCACTGTCAAAGTTAAGCCCTTTGACTACGGGTTCCTTGGAGCTTGGTCCGCTGAAGAACACCTTGAACAATCTGGCATCCGTGCGCTCTGTCTTGAGGAAGAATCGGTCTTTCTGCTCCTTTACAAACTGCCTGAGCACGATATTGTCGGGCAGGAAGTGCGTGTAAGGCGTCATCTTGATGTCCCTGATATGCAGCGAATCCGCCCAGATGGTGTCCGGTCGCTGGTCAGGTCGGCATGACGGCACGAAGAATTCATGGTCGAAAGCCACCGCTTCGGCAGCCTGCGAGTAGAAGAAATTGTTGTCAATATCCGTGAGAGCGATGACGCGATATGTGCCTGGAGCTATTCCACGGATGATGAACCGTCCGTGCGAGTCTGTGCGTGAGACGCGCTGTATCGGCTCTCTCATGCACTGTGCATTGAGCGAATCGAATGAGCATCCTCTCTTGAGAGAATCCACTGCGATGGAATCCACGCGGTAGAGTCCGACGAGCGTGCCTTTGACAGGTTCGAGATTTTCCGCACTAAGCACAGTGCCGGACACTTCGAGCGTGTCTATCTGCTTTCCGGTGGAGAAGCTATAGGTGTAGTTTCCCATCGGGTTTCCCTCATTATTGTCGCTTATCGCGTCGGAGAAATCTATGGTATAGGTGGTGTTTTCCTTGAGGGAATCCTTGAGTTCGACGATGATTTTCTTTCCTGTAGCCTTTATTTCAGGCTGCTCCAGCTGAGGTGGAGAGATGACCACTTTCTCGGTGGCATTCTCCAGTTTGACAAATTCATCGAATGTGATCACGACTTTCCTGGGCCTGGAGTCGGTGCCTCTATCGACTGGCGACGTGCTGACGACGCGTGGCGGCTCTTCGTCATACCATCCTCCGTCAGGGTTTCCCATTCTGGCACATGAGGTGAGCGTCATCCATCCGGTGAGGAATGCCGCGAGAGTAACAAGAAAATATTTTATTCTTTTATCCATTGTATGCGTTCATCTTTAGCAGTTCATCGATGTGTTCGCGTGAGTTGGAGAGTCTCGGCACCTTGTTTTGTCCGCCGAGCTTTCCCCTTTTGCGCATCCATCTCTCGAAGAGTCCGTCCTGAGCCACTACTATCTTGAGCCTCACCATGTTGATGTCCTTGTATCGCTTGGCTTCATAGTCGGAGTTGAGTTGCTGGAGTTTGGCATCGAGAGTGTCGGCAAATGCTTCCACATCGTCAGGTGGGCATGAGAATTCTATCACCCACTGGTGGTGCGGGATGGTGTTTTCGTCCCTGAACACCGGTGCTGCAGTGTATTCCCTCACCTGTGCTCCGTGCTTCTTGCAGGCATATTGCAGTCCTTTCTCTGCATTGTCGATGATGAGTTCCTCTCCGAATGCGTTGATGAAATGCTTTGTCCTTCCGGTGATTACGAATTTATATGGGTTTCTGGATGTGAATCTTACGGTGTCGCCGATGAGGTATCTCCACAGTCCGCATGAGGTGCTGATGATCATGGCATAGTTTATTCCCACCTTGACTCCTTCGAGCGGCACGACTGTAGGGTTTTCCTTTCCGAATTCGTCCATCGGTATGAATTCGTAGAACACGTCGTAGTCGAGCATGAGGAGCATGCTCTTGTCCTGCGGGTCGTTCTGAAGTCCGAAGAAACCTTCCGAAGCATTGTATGTCTCCATATAGTGCATATTCGGAGAAGTGATGAGCTGCTCGTATGCCTTTCGGTAGGGTGTGAAGGCAATACCTCCGTGGAAGAACACCTCCAGATTAGGCCAGACCTCTTCAAGGTGCTGCTTTCCTGAGAGTTCCATCACGCGCTGGAGCACCGACATCATCCATGACGGCACGCCGGAGATGTTTGTCACGTTCTTGTGTAGGCATATCTCGGCTATCTTGTCGCGCTTCACCTCGAAGTCGGATATAAGCGCCGTGCGCTTGTCTGGCACTCTGACGAGGTTTACTATCGGGTTGATGTTCTCTATAAGTATGGCACTTAGGTCTCCGACGAGTGACCCATCGACGTTATAGTTTGATGAGTGTGAACCGCCGAGTATGAGTGATTTGCCGTCGAAGAGGCGGCTCTTGGGATTGTTCTGCAGATACATTGCCACGGCATCGTTACCGCCCTGGTAATGAATGTTTTCCAGACCGACGTCGCTAACGGGAATGAACTTTGACTTGTCGTTGGTCGTTCCGGATGACTTGGCGTACCATTTTACCACGCCTGGCCACAGTATGTCCTTTTCTCCGTGGCGCATACGGTCGATGTCGCCCTTGAGCTCTTCGTAGGTATTGACCGGTACGTTGTGTGCGAACTCCTCGTATGAGCGTGTCATATTGAAGATATGGTCACGTCCATACTCAGTGTCACTGGCTCTGTCGAGCAGACTTTTCAGCACTTCCGCCTGCATCTGCACGCCTTCCTTCCCGTGTCTTTCCAGTTCTTTCTGGCGTTTGTGGAAGTAAAATCTTGCTATTGATGTAATTCCCATTACCTCTTATTGTAGGGTGGTTCTATAAATTACCACCGTTATGTAAAACTTAATTGTAAGGATGACATTTTGTTATCTTTCGGACTCTTTTCGGCTCAAAGCGTAAGTTCGTTCAGTCGTTATGCCCGCATAACTCCTTTACTCACTTGCACTTTGATCTCGAAAATAGCCTCGAAATATAACAAAGCAAATTTATAGAACCACCCTTAAAAGAAAAACTAATATTCCAGAGAGAATGGATTATCGCCGAAGAAGTCGCTGTCATCTTCCTCATCAAAGAAGAAATCATTCTCCTTAGCAAAGTCCTGCTCTGCTCCTTCTTCATCCAAAGCACTCGTTATGAGTAATTCGTCCGTCTCATATACAAGGTACTCTATCGTTGGTTTGATATATTTCTTTTTCATGACTGCTTGATTTTGAGAGAGTTCAACTTCTGATTATCTTACCACTACCTTCTTGCGGTTGTGGATATAGATGCCTGGAGTGTTAGGCTTGGATATGCGTACACCCTGCATATTGAACCAGACATCCCCTTTCTCCGTGAGAACATTATCCTCCGGCGCCTCTATTCCCATCGGCGTATCTGTGCCAAAGACATCATCGAGAGAGAGCAGGAAGCAGTAGTTCTTGGCATTGTTGGCTATATTGGAAGCCAAGAGTTCCTGCAGGTAATTGCAGTGTTCGCTGTCGAATGCCGCAGGATGGATGTCCGTCGGCACGCTAAGATATGTGTGATTCTTCTTGGCAACGGCATTCTCCACTGTCTTCCAGAAGTTCATCGGGACGTTGCTCTTCCTGCGGTCACCTATCTTCTTGTAGAAGCAGGTGAAGAAATAGTTATACTGATTGTTCTCTTTTGGCTGGACGGTCTTGTCTTTGTCATAACAATCCACGAGAAGGTTTGTCGTACCGTCAGGCAAAGTAGCACTGTAGCTTGTAGGCACAGGGTAGAGATGTATCTCCTCTTCACCTTCGAGCAGGTTCTCGTCATAGAGCAGGACACCGCAATGTGCCGGTATGATGCCATCCGTCACCTCGGCAAGCCTTGCTTTGCTTTCAGTTGTCACCTCGCTGACATAGAAGGCTCTTATGCCGTTTGGCAGCCACAAAGCGCAGTCGTCGGAGAATGTACGCCATCCGCCATAGTTGTGACTTTCTTTCGCTCCGCCTTCGCTCTCTGCAAATTCGGAAGTGGCATTCTTCAACTTCACCACCTTGTCGATGGTGATAAGCTGGTTATGATTTGCCTCTTCTGCATGGTAATAGAGGCGCAGGGTGTATATGCCGGTAGGGAGAGTCCAGAGGATTCCGTTGTTGTTTGGTCCGAGAGATCCTTTTACACCGGAAGATTCATTCTCATTGACACCATCGGTATTCCACTGGATATGGTTATGGAAGGCATAATCCTTGTTTTCTATATTATTCCCTGGAGCCTGAGTATTCCACATATCTCCTTCTGCCTCTTTCGCCACGTTAGCATCCTCCGAATAATTGTTTACATAAGTATCAGGATTGACGAAGAAGGCGAAGGTGGATCCTTGCTTGAACTCGCCAGTGTATTTATAATGCGTCACGCCATGATGGGTCTCCGTCTGCATTGCTATGCGATATTCGGGCTTGAAGTATTCGCTATTGTTTGTATTGTCGTCTGCTTTGCCGTTCACGGCAGGACCGGCAATATAGAAATTGTCATAGAATTCGACACGATAAGTGGAGTAGGTGGCATTGAAATACACCTTATATGATACATACCTCTTCTTCTGGTCATCGGTAAGCAATGGGTTAAGTGCCTGCTGCTTATTGTCCTCTCCTGCGTCATTCTTGAAGAAGAACACACCGCCCTCAAGGCTTTGACCGTCCATCTGGTCCTGGACATGAGGACGGAGAAGAAGATTCCAATGTCCTGATGCTATGCCATCGCTGCCCATTTTATCGCCTGTGGAGAAAGAAAGGAAAAAATTATCCCAAGAATTTCCGCCCTTCTTTACCTCACGTACATATACTATTGAGTCAGCATTTTCCTCTGTTGCGCCCTCCGGATATATGATTTTGGTCATCGGGTACTTATTGTTGCTCGTATAGTTCTCTCCCATTTGGCCAATGAGATATACGCCTTGTGATATATGTTCATTATAATATGTAGAACCATATCCACGTGACTGCAGGAATCCTACTATGAGGTTGCCGTTGTTTGCGAAGCCATTGACGTGA
>OQVL01002163.1_pt1 | contig 11985 bp, 8 predicted proteins | sample 1691501 | NCBI WGS metagenome assembly OQVL01 (sample SAMN03418253, study PRJEB22391) | human gut metagenome | biome: human-gut; feature: organic feature; material: feces | host: Homo sapiens | place: Tanzania | collected 2013-01
GCATACCATGTCAAATTCTCCAAAGCGCTCCTTTAGTTCCTCAGCAAACTGTTCTGCCGCCTTATCATCCTTGGTATAGGCTACCTGCAGCCATATATTATCTGCTCTGGCCCCTCCAAAACGTGTTTCCATATCATTCCGGATGGCATTTATCATAATCTGTTTTCCCTGATTTGTGGTTCTTGCCTTTGCAAAAGCATCCAGCTTTTCCCCCTGGATCTGCAGTACCGGCTTCAGCTTTAAGATCGTTCCGATCGCTGCAGCCGCCGGTGTGATCCTTCCGCCCTTTTTTAAATAATACAGGGTATCCAGCATAATATAAATGCTGGAATTAAACTTGTCCTGCTCTAAGATTTCCTTGATCCTTGCTGCGCTTTCCCCTTTTTCCGCAAGGAGCTTTGCATCCAAAACAGACTGCCTTTGGGTCACAGATATTCTTTGATTATTTACCACCTGTACTTTTCCGCCAAAGTCCCTTGCAAGCATGACCGCACTCTGGCAGGAGCCGGACAGCCGCAGACTCTCAGGGCTTTTGTTGAACTTGGTGATTTTTATTTAAAAAAGGGTGAAGAAGTCAAAGCACTCAGATGTAATGCACTTGCTGCTATTATTTCTGTTACAAAACTCGAAGAAGTTCTGGAAAGAAGGGTTACGGACTATTCTTTTACAACTTTTTCTGATGCATTTGTACGCTGTGCTGATTTTGAAGATATTGTAAATTGGGGGAATGAGAGCGGTGTATGGAATGCATTTGTTAATCTTGCAGATTCTGCCGCTTCTGCCGGCTACCTTTTGTTTGCCAGAAAAATGTATGGTGAACTTTCTGTTTGTGTTCCCGAATCATACTGGCGCAAGGTAGCAGCGAAAAGACTTGTTGACTAGAACTGCAACCCCAGTCCAAAGTATATTTCTGTAAGGGATGACGGGTTGCGCCATGAGTTGTCTATTCCGAACTTTCCGTCCAGAACTTTGCTTCCGATGTCTGTTCCCAGACTCATTCTTACTACAAAGCTTCTCCATTTTAGAGGATATACCAGAACTTCAAGTCCTGCCGTGTAAATGCCTTCCTTGTAGTCATAGAAAGTATCTGTTCCGCGGTTTTTAAGGAGTGCAATGTCCATAAACGGGTTTAGCTGCAGTTCAAAGTCCAGGTATTTGGACAGTTTACGCGGTACGTAAGCCAGTGTCTGGACAAATTTGGACTTTTCTTCATACGGACCAAAAAGCGCGCGGCTCCAGTCAAGCCAGTGTGTTGTAATTATGTGGACAGGAACATCAATATTGAATACAACTGCTGTTGGTGTTTCAAGGGCATAATTGTCTGCGTCTACAGGTGTTATGCTTTCTGCAAAAGTTTGGTTGTCAAGAGCGCCCCTTAGTTTACCGCCAATTTTTGTATTGGAGTTGGTTCCTGCATAGAAAGTGGCGCGTGCGGCGATTCCGACATATTTCCAGCCCTTGAAAAACTGTGCTGTTCCTTCTACTGTCGGTACAACAATGTCATCTACACTTGTCGAGTGAAAGTCCCATCCTATTGTCTGTGTTGTGGAAAGTGAGTATCCGTTTCTGAAACTGTTGTCGTTTCTCCAGTCTATTTTGCTTACACCGATTGTCTGGCTTAACTGAAGGAACGGTGTCTGCCTTAAGTCCTTGTTGTCTTCATTTATGCCGTCTTTGTCCCATCTTTGCAGAATCTGAATGGTCGGTGTGTAAGAAACTTCTGTCGTGTTTCCAAGATAGCCCAGAGTAAGAGGCATTGAAACAGCGGCTTTTTCTGTAAAGTAGAGGCTGTCGCCGTATTGTGCATAGTCATTTTCTTTGACAACTGACTGGGTGAGCGAAAAATTTATTTTGTTGTGCTTGAACGGGATTCCTACAGTAATGCCGGTATCGTAAGAAAATTCAGGGGAATCGCTGCCGATTGTCCAGTTGAACGTGAAGTCATTGTTCCAGCTGTTCTGTGTAATTCCTATGTCAAAAGGGTAGTCGTAGGCATAATTAATTCCTGTTGTAACTTTGGAAAAATCAGTCGGGGCATCTTCATTTCCAAGATTTATGTTGAAATCCGCATCAAGTGTATTCAAGAGTCCCAGAAAATTTGTGTCCTTGAGTTTTAGTTTTACTTCTATACCGGAGTTTGAGTCAAAGGACGGCTTCGGAAATACAAGAATTGATGTTGAATCAGAGAAGGTGTAGGTAACATCTGCCGGCGTTGTATCTGATTCAGAATTATATTCGGCGGAATAGTTATATGAGATATTTTCGAGAGTTCTTGTGTTTATAAGTTCCTGCTTTATTTCTTCAAGATAAGTTTCAAATTCAGCCTTTGTAGCAAAGATTTTTTCGTAGTTAATGTCTGCTATGTTCTTCTTTAATGCCGAAACTTTTGTTTTATCCTGCGAATTGAATTCAACTGACCGGATTTTGTAGTTTTTGCTTTCCTCTGGGGTTGCTTCCTGTGCGAAGGAATAACATGCTGCCATTAAAAAAGCAATTATTGCAGCGATTTTTTTTGAATAAATCATTTAGTAGGCTCCCTTGCCGTTAATTACTACCCATATAGTTTTTATAATAATCCATATATCAAGCCACATGGACCAGTTTTGAATATAGTATGTGTCAAGCGTAATTCTTTCTTCATAGCCGGTGTCACTTCTTCCCGAAATCTGCCACATTCCGCTGAGTCCTGGTTTTACAGAAAGAACGTAGTCTGCAAACTGGCCGTATTTTGAAAGCTCTGGTTCGGTAACAGGACGCGGGCCTACAAAGGACATTTGACCTATGAATATGTTCCACAGCTGCGGAAGTTCGTCCAGGCTTGTTTTTCTTAAGAATTTGCCCAGTTTTGTGACGCGGGGGTCATCGGTAAATTTTCTGTCTTTTTCCCATTCTGCCGCACGTACCGGATCTGTCGCAAGAATTTCCTTGAGTTTTTTGTCTGCGTCAATGCACATTGATCTGAACTTCCAGCATTTGAGCTGGGTGTGGTTTTTTCCGATTCGTTTGTGCCCGTAAAAAATTGGTCCCGGTGAAGTTATTTTTATTGCAACGGCTATTACAAGCGAAACTGGCAGAACTATAGGGGCTGCAATAAGGCAAAGGAAGATGTCCAGGCATCTTTTGAGCAAAAGTGAGCTACGTTTTGTAAGGTAGTTTGTTAACGAAAAGCCCAGAATTCCGCCGAAGTTTTTCATGTGCAGGGACATGTTTGTGTTCAACTGGTTGTGCGGAACACGGATAACGTATCTGTAATAAGTCTGGATTTTTTCTACATTGCTGTCATAGCCGCAGAGTATTGCAACTTTGATATTGAGGTTTTTGATTGTTTCAAGAACTTCAGGGGTTCTTTCCCTTACCGGAACACCGTTGTATGTTTCCTGATGAAGCGGGGAGTCTGTTATGATAAGAACAGGCTTGTAACCAAGATTTGGCCGCGAAAGAAGTCTGTCTACAATTACATTTGCCCTTGTTCCCTTGCTGTAAATTACTGCCGGAACACCCCACCATTTCCGACGGCTGAACATTCTTCTGCCGATTTCGCGTCCTACAGGAAGCAGAAAAGTTGCTACAGGCCATGCCGCTGCAAGTGCAAGTGCGATTGGAATAAAGTCGCGCGTTGCTTTTATTGTTGTCATGCATATTGCAGCACCCATAAACGAACAGAATGTGCATAATGAAAAGCGTTTTATTTCTTCTTCTGGAGCAATAAGAATTCCGGGATAAAGGTTAGAAATGTAAAATATAATGAAGATAAACGGAAAGAAAATGGTATACTTTATAAAAGACTTGAAGTTTATGCAACTTGGGTCAATAGCGTTTATTATGAAAAAACCTGCACCGATTGAGATAATCAGTGCGGCTGCGTCTACGAACATCAGCGCAAAACCTGAAAGAAAAGAACTTGTTGATTTATACTGTGCACGGATAGCCTGCTGGAAATTAGTTTCTGACATTTTATTTATTATATAATAAATTTCGCCTGTTGTCTATGAAATGCGGTTAATATGTTCAATTAATTGAATTGTGCCAATCCTCTTAAAACAAGTTGTGCAGTTTTTTTGTAAGAATATATGTCAGGAACAGGACCGACTTCTTCTTTTGAAAGCCATTCTTTTCTGAGTTTTTCGTACAAATCACTGCTGTCCCCTGTTCTGAAATAGCTTACAGGAAAATCTTTGTATATTTCCTTAAAGACGGGAATGTCAGAGATAACTGCATGTGTTCCGCATAAAAGAGCCTGCAGCGGCGGAATACCGAACCCTTCGTACAGTGAAGGCTGAACAAGTACGCGTGCTTTTGCCAGAAGCTGTTTAAGGCGTTCGTTTTCTACAAAACCTGTAAATTCTATGCTACTGGGGTAAAGACTGTCAATAAGCGCGATTTTCTTTTCTATTGATGAATCCTGTGTTCTGAAGTTGTCGCGTGCACCTACAATGAGAAGTCTTGGGCTTTCTTTTCCTGTAAATTCGCCGGATTTGAGCATAAGTAAATGTGCGTCAAGAAGGCAGCCGAGTCCTTTGTGTTTTTTTATGTTGCCTATAAAGATAATTGACGCATCTTTTTGTTCCTGCGGAACTTTGGATATGTTTTGAAGATAGGAAGGAATTCCGTTGTAGACTACAAAAATCGGTTTTTTGCATGAAAGTTTTTCTATTATGCGTTCACGGCTGAACTGTGAAACAGTGAACACTGCACGGGATTTTTTTACGGCTCTTTTGTAAAACATTTTTCTTGCGAAGGTTCCGGCTTTTCCAGAAAGCCCCTTTATGTCCAGAAATACTATGTCGTGGATTGTTGTGTAAACGGGAATTTTGATTCCGGAAGGAACGTTGCAGTAAGGTGAAAAATAAATATCACATCTGTTTATTTCACTGGAGATTTTTTTAGGAAAGAAAAATGTTTCTGAAAGTGAAAATGCATTTACCGGGCAGGGAATGCAGCTTACATTCTTTTTGGAAAAATATCTGCTGTCCGCGCCAAGAAGCAGAAACTCATTGTCTGTTGCGAGAAGGTAGGGAAGTATTCCGTCAAGAAAAGTACCTATTCCGCTTTTACCGCTCATCCTGCAGTCAACTGCAATTTTCATATACAATCCTTAAAATACAATCCTCAAAATACATTCCTCGAAATTGAACGATTGAGCAAGTATCAACTTGCGATTGAGTTCAATTAGTACGCGTGAGCGTCCAAGTAAATAATGACAGTTGTGTAACAACTGAAGTTTTTAAGAACGGCGGTATCTCCACCGTTCTTAAAATACATTCCTCGAAATTGAAGGACGGCACTATTCTGCCGGTCTTCATATATAGTTCCTGACTTTATCTTCTGTTAACCTGATTTGTTCCGAAAGATTTTTTCTGAAGTTTTCTGCAGAAAATTTCTCTGCGTGTTCACGGATTTTTTTGGGATTGAAAGTGTTTTCTTTGTCGAGCTTTTCAAATTTTTCAATCGCTTTTACAAGACTTCCGACTGACTGTTCTTCAAAGAAAACTCCTGTTTTTTCATTAACTACGGTTTCAAGTGCACCGCCTTTACCGAAAGCTATTATCGGTCTTCCGCAGGCCTGTGCTTCTACCGGAATTATGCCGAAGTCTTCTTCTGCACAGAAAATGAGGGCGCGGCATTTCTGTAAATATGCCTTAACTTCACTGTCGCTTATTCTTCCTGTAAATTTTATGTCTGCATTTTTACAGGATGCTGCAAGTAATTTGAGTTCTTTTTCCTGCGAGCCTGAACCTATTACTATAAGCTTTTTGTTAAGCCGCGCGCAGGCAGAAATTGCGAGATCAATTCTTTTATAGGGAACAAATCTACTGAAGACGACAAAGTAGTCACCTGCGGCTTCATCAGAAACAGAAAGTCTGTCTGTATCTACCGGAGGGTAAACTACAGCCGCGTCACGGTTCCAGAATTTTTTTATACGGCGTGCAATGTATGAGGAGTTGGCAACAAGAGTATCTATTCTCTGGCTTGAGATGTAATCCCATTTGCGTATGTCAGGCATCCAGCGCTTCATGAAAAACTTTGTAAGTCGGCCTGAATTTTTAAGATAGTCGTAGTAAAGATCCCATGCATAGCGCATAGGGCTGTGAATGTATGCAATAAAAGGAGTTGTGGGAGATGTTATTACACCTTTTGCACAACATGAAGAACTTGCAATGACAAGATCGTATCCAGTAAGGTCAAACTCTTCAAATGCTTTTGGCATAAGGCTTAGAAACTTTGTATATAATTTTTCAGCCATAGGAATTTTCTGAAGCGATGACGTATGGACTTTTTCTTTTGGAAAAATCTTTCCCATCTTTTTTTCATCATATACAAGTGTGTAAATGTCGGCATCGGGGTAGAGAAGAAGCATCTGTTCAACAACGCGTTCAGCCCCGCCGTAGTTTACCAGCCAGTCATGCACAATTGCTGTTTTCATAGACTGCCTCTGTTAAGGGAGTTAAGCTTATTTATCATAAAGTCTGCAGTAAGTTTTCCTGCTTCTCCTTCATGCTGCCACGCTTCTGCTTTTGCCTGTGCGCGTGCGTGTGAAAGTTCTGCATTGTCGGTAGCATTCTGGATTACGTTTTTTATGTCTGCGAAGTCGCTTTCTTTTATTTCTATTCCCATTTTTTTAAGCATGCGGAACTGCCATATTTCGTGGTCAAGATCGTATGCATCGTAAGGCTTTAAATCTAAATCTGCAGCTGCATACATTACAGGTTTGTCGCAGAGGAATGTGTAGTCAAAAATAATTCCCGAAAAATCAGAAATCATTATGTCTGACTTTTTCATGGAATAAATGTTGTCGCGTTCAAAATCCCATTCAACATTTTTGTTTGACTCATATCTTTTCTGAAGTCTTTCCAGAACTTCATTTTCTGAGATTCTGCTCTGCGGGTGCGGACGTACAATAATTTTAAATCCTGACTGTGAAAGCGGATCCAAAAGCTTTTCCCCGTAAAGTGAAAGAAGTGCGCTCTTTCCCCAGCTTGGTGAAACAAGAACAGTAAATGCTTCTTTTTTTTCTTCCGGAATACTTTTCATTTTTTCTTTCAGTGTGTCCAGATAAGGGCTGCCTACGGTGACAAGCTCTTTTTGGGGAAGACCGCGCATTTTTTCAAGTGCACGTATATCTTCAAACTGATAGTCGCCGGTACACAAAACAGAATCAAAATAGTCCAGCCCGAACAGTCTGTACATTGTGGCATCTGTTGAAGCGTGAAGTATGTGGCAGTAATGTTTTACATTTTTGCTTCTTTTAAGCTGGTAAACCTGAAGCCCCGGTGTTGTCATAAGAATTATTCCGGCACTCATCATATTGAGTTTTGCAAAGGCTCTGTTTCCTTCTCCGATAACTTCTGTTTTTACATATTTGTAGTTCTGTGCAAATACAGGATCATCTTCTTTTGAAACCAGATATGTAACTTCGGTCTGCCTTTTTTCAAATTCATCCAGAATATTTTTAAAAACAGTCCAGTAGCGCTTGTCTTCGCAGTAGATTACATACGGCTTATAGGATTTGTCGACTACAAGTTCACCTTTTCTTCCTGAAAAAATAAGCTTGAGTTTTAATACCAGAGCTTTTGCCAGAAAAAACAAAGTGGCCGCTGCACCAATGAGAACAGAAAAAAGCATGCTTCCCGTACCGGGATCTATATAAAGTAACATAATCAGTCCTGATTAAAAAAATATAAATTAGTTTGCAACGCAAACTTTAATTGAATAAAAGCAGCACTGTTTGTGTACCTCTTATCCAATCACTTTTGGTTTATTCCTTTGCCTGTTCCTGAGTCCAGTTGTCGGAGTCAAAGATATTTTCTTTTACCCTGAACCAGGAATCTTTTGATACTGTAAATGTGTTTTTGCTTGAACTGTGGTGCGGCATAAAAATGTTGTCGACCGTAACAAGCACTCCTTTTTTCTTTTCTTCTGCACTGACCTGTCTGTTGACTGGCTTTCCTGTAAACGGGTTAACCGCGTTGTCTGCAATTCCTTCAAGTGCGATAGACGGAACATCTGCGTTTGTCATAAACGTGCTGTCTGTTTTTAGAGGTTCGCGGCTGTTGAAGTCTTTTACCAGAAGCAGAGGGTTAAGGTGATCCATTGCGTAACCTGCGACCTGTGTTTTCTTTGTGTAGTATTTGTTTGTTGTAGAGCCGTAACCTACGCCGTGGTCTGCAACAATAATAATTCTTGTGTTGTCATAAACACCGTTTTCCTTAAGGTAAGAAAGTGTGTCGCAGACTGAACTTAATGCCGCGCAGTTTATATAGTATGCTTCTTCTTTGTATGAGAGACGTGACTTGTCTACAAGATTAAGGAAAGAAATGTCTTCGTTGCTGTGCGTTACTTCATTTGTAATGACAGAAAGTGTTCCTGTAGGGGAATCAAAACCTGTAATCTTTGGCAGATAGTAAAGTTCAGAATACCAGTTGAGGACTTCGTCAAAGTCAGCCGCAGTTTCACTTGCCCACCAGCTTCCCTTGTAATAGACAACAGGGCGGAGTGCTGCCGGTACTGCCTTGAAAATTGAAACCCAGATTAAATTTCTTTCTATGCTTTTTGAAAGACTTGCAGTGCTTTCGAGTTCCGGACAGTTTTTCTTGAAGTCGCCCGTATAGCGTCCCAGAAGTTTGATTCCGTTTATTTTATCGTACTTTTTTGTAAATGACATGTCAGAAACATAACTGTAGTTTCCCCATGAAGTGTCAGAAAGCGTTGCTGTAAAATCGGCCTGTTCGGTAAAGATTCGCGGAAGTGTGAGAAGGGCTTCATTGTGTTTGTCTTTAAGCGGAACCTCACTGCGCTCGTTAAATGCAGCCGGTGTATATTCGTATCCGCCGTAAAGTGCAGGGGAACCCATAAGAGTATGTCCGTTGAAAGAAACTGTATTTGGGTAGAAGACAAAACCTTCCATTGCAGAAGCAATCTGCGGCAGATCTTTGCAGATGTCGTTGAAGTAAGAACTTTCTGCGCGGTCCAGCATTAAGATAATTACATTCTGCTTTTCTTTTGACAGATTGAATTTTGTTCCGAAAGTTTCGCCTGATTGTCCTGATTCACTTATTCTTTTAAAGTCAGCGTAATCTGAATTTATTTTGAATACATTTATGCATGTCAAAACAGAAAGTGCAATAACGGAAACGCACGCAATGCTTGAACAAAGTTTTTTCTTTTTGAGTGTCATTACAAATACTGCCGCAACGGACAGAACTGCAAGAACAGCAAGGTTTGCAAGAATAAACATTTTTGAAGGAGAAACAAGTCCCTCAATGAACGTAAGTGTTGCGTCCATTGAACCGTAATCTCCTACAAAAATATAGGCGTCAGCTATTCCGCAGTAAAGTAAAACTGAATACACTGCACAAAGTATAGTCTGAATTCTTTTTCCAAAAAGAAAGAAAATACAAAGTGACCAGAAAATAAAAACGCCGAAACTCTGCCAAAAGGAAGTCTGTAAAAATGCTGCAGGGTTTGTATAAGAGTCAATGTTTGAAAATTCCTGAACAGAAGAAGATATAATGGCCGAAGGAACTGCAAGACCAAACAGTATGCAAAGTGCTGCGGTTGTAAAAATAAATGTTTTTATTCTTAGGGCTGAATTCTGCGCAATCGGTGTCATAAAGCGGTTGTAAATAAAATTTATAAACTTTATGTAAATTGGAAGAGGAATGAGCGCCAGAAGAACCATCGTGACCAGCAGACGTTTTTTTAGGGAAGCACCGCCGTCATAGATGAACATAATGAATACAGAAACAAAAACAATCGCCGAGCACATAAGAATGTAAAGTATTTTGAGCGGGTTTTTGAGTTTATAGAAAACATTTTTTACAAGTGAAAAAACGTTGTTCATCGTCCAGTAAAGTACAAGACCTGCGGGACTGTTATAAAGAATTACAAGAAAGAGAAGAGCCATTCCGTAAATCTGAACTTTTTCGCGAGGTTCGTGACCTTTTGAATAAATGGCTCCGGCAATGCAGTTTATTACAGTCATTGCTATAGGAAGAATATTTATGTTGAACGAACCTATTGAAAAAACAGCGTCTGGCTTTCCCATGTCTTTTATAAAAAGAAACGGCATTCCCTGAAGGGCCGGCAGTGAAGACAGACATGAATAGGCCGCCATAAAAAACGGAATCTGGATAAGAAGACCAAAACTGGAACGCAGGGCCATCATAGGGTGGTAATGATTCTGTGCGTAAAAAGTACTCAGTATCATGTACTGCTCGTCACCAGTGAAGGCTTCCTTGATTCTTTTTATTCCGGGTTTAAGTTTAAGCTGGATTTTGCGTTCTGTTTCCTGCCAGCGTTCTGCAACAATGTAGAGCGGAAGGCACAAAAGCGTTACAGTAAGGCTTACTCCGATAACAGCAATTCCAGTGTTGGAAAATGCTTTGTCAAAAAGTTTGAATGCAATTTCTATAACCTGAACAAGCGGGTACAGGATTACCGAATAAAGTATATTTGCAAAGGACATTAAATTCTCCTGATTCAGACCAGTGTAATTGGCGGTCTTTTTTTTACGAACGTATTTCAGGAACGCTGGAGATTCCATCGTTCCTGAAAACTTCAGTTGCTACGCAACTGGTTTTATATTAAATTCATGACAATAAATGTAAACGAATAATAAATAAAAATGGAGGTCACTATGAACAAAGTAATTTTAATGGGAAGACTAACTAGAGATCCAGAAGTTAGATATACTCAAACCAGCAATACATTAGTAGCATCTTTTTCACTTGCAGTAAATAGAAGATTTGTAAGACAAGGAGAAGAAAGACAAGCAGATTTCATAAATGTTGTTGCTTGGAATAAAACAGGAGAATTTGTAAGTAAGTACTTTAAAAAAGGTCAACAAGTTGCAGTAGTAGGAAGACTACAAACAAGAACTTGGGATGATGATAAAGGACAAAAACATTACATTACAGAAGTAGTAGCAGAAGAAACATATTTTGCAGATAGTAAAAGAGATGGAGCAGGTACAGATTTTGATGCTACATTTGCTACACCAGATGCAACAGCTCCTGCAAATAATGATTCAGAATTTGAAATATCTTCAGGAGATGACTTACCATTTTAAAATCAAATAAAAATAGGGAGGAAATAAAATCATGGCAGACAGAAAACAAAATAGAAGAAACAAAAGACAAAAAAGAAAATAAAACTATCCATTTTCCTCAGTTTTCTTCTATGGTGAAAAAAGAGTGGCTCGATTATCTTAGAACTAATTATCCGGCTGTAAAAGAAGTTCCCGCTGCCCTCTTCCGATGGGGAACATTGAGTCAACAGCAAGAAGACCCGTTTCAAGAGGGCGAAACACGGGTTTGCGTTCAAGAATGCCGGGAGCGGGCCGCTCAAGCGGAAAATACTCCTTTGCACCGATTTCATCTCCGCCGTCAATGATCTGTCCGAGCGGATTTATCATTCTTCCGAGGATGTGGTTGCTTATCGGAATGCCTGCAGTGCGGCGTGTGCGAACGACGCGTGTACCTGCGGTGATTTCGCTGTCGCTTCCAAACAGAACAACGCCGGTTGTTCCGTCCGTGCGGATATCCTGAACCATGCCTTTGATTCCGCAATCGAAAAGCACGATTTCGCCGTATGTTACATCGTGAAGCCCGTCAATGACAGCTATGCCGTCGCCGGCGGAGAGTGCAAAGCCGACCTGCTGGTGGCCGTGATCAAGTCTGAAACCGGAAATATCCTCACGCAGTAAAGAAATAATCTTTGAAGTATCATATTCCTTTTTCAGCGACTGAAATGATTTCCGAAGCTGACGAATGCGCCCGAGAGTGGTCCAGTCGTAGTTATCGTCTCCGACAAAAATGTTGAACCCCCCGACAACGGACGGAACCCGCTTTATCGTGAGTTCAATTTCGCCTGCATTGTAGTCGCGGCTGATAATCTCCCGAATTCTCCGCAGCTGTTCTTCGGTGGGAGGGGTTACACAGTCAATTTCGACTTTGAGCGGTTTTGAATCAGCGGGATCAATGCTGT
>OQVL01002165.1_pt1 | contig 11982 bp, 9 predicted proteins | sample 1691501 | NCBI WGS metagenome assembly OQVL01 (sample SAMN03418253, study PRJEB22391) | human gut metagenome | biome: human-gut; feature: organic feature; material: feces | host: Homo sapiens | place: Tanzania | collected 2013-01
AATTTCAGTTGAAATATGAGATGAAGTATTTGAATCAAATCCGCCTTGACCGCTTGAATTTTTAAAATGAACAACACCGAATGTAATTCCCGTTACAAAAGCCGCAATTCCTGCAATGGAACAAGCACAAGTCAATGTTAATTTTAAGTATAATTTCATTTTTAGAGTTTTACTATAGCACACATCATCTGAAAACTCAATTTTATTTTTTTTCATAGCAACCTCTAAATTTTTTTGTTCAAACCGATTAAATAAGTTTCAAAAGATTCTGTGCGGCAGGCTTCCGGCTTGAATCCTTTTGCCTGAGTAAAAATTTCGCGCATTTTCATAAGAAGCTTTTGCTGATCTCCGTTCTGAAAAATTTTCACGCAGAAATTTCCACCAGTCTTAAGCATTGCACCCGCATACCAAATCGCCATTTCAACAAGCGCCTTTGAACGCAAAGTGTCTATCGTGCGGTTTCCAGTCGTCAAAGGAGCAGCATCGCAAACAACCAAGTCGTAAGGTCCCTGCTCCTTTATAAGATTCCGAATTTCCTCGCTAAGCAAATCGCCCTGAAAAAAAACAAGATTTTCAGCCTTGACATCTTTTGAAAGAGGATTCAAATCTACGGAAACAACTTTTCCAGACTGCTTTATATTTCTTAAAAGCCAGACCGTCCAGCTTCCAGGAGCAGCCCCCAAATCAAGAACAATGGAACTTTTTTTTAGCATTCCAAATTTTTCATCTATTTCCTGAAGTTTATAAACGCTTCTTGCAGGGTAACCTTCCTTGAAAGCTTTTTGAGACCAGTAATCGGGCTTTTTGTAAAGATTCTGTTTTGATGGCATACGTTGATTTTCGGAAAAAAAACGAGATTTATTAGCATTGTTGAAGAAATAACACATATAAAATTGCGACTATTTATTACAAAATTCTGTCTTTTTCATAAAATTTTTATACAAATTTCTTTAATTTTCATTGTAACTCTTTTTTTTTTCACTTAAACTTACTGAAAATCAAACAAAATCAAGCGGGTCTATATGAATTACAAATTCGGAGATACACTTCCAAAATTAGTCAGAAAAAGCGCAATCCAGTGGCCTGAAATTTCAGCGCAACTTTCAAGAACAAAGTCAGGCGAATACAAGGAAACAAATTATCACGATTTATTTGAAAATGCCATGGATTTTGCCGGCGCGCTTTTGGACATCGGCGTAAAACGAGGAGATAGAGTCGGACTCATTGCTGACAACCGCGAAGAATGGGAGCAGGCAGACGTCGGACTTCTTTCAATCGGAGCAATAGACACACCGCGCGGTCTTGATGCAACAGAAACTGACCTTGCTTACATTCTTTCTTTTTCAGAAGTTGAAATCACAATTGTTGAAAACGAAACGCAAGTAAAAAAACTTTTGAATATAAAAAAATCAATTCCAACGCTCAAGACAATAATTTCATTTGAGGAAGTTTCAGAAGACGCAAAATCAGACTGCGAAAAGCAAAAAGTTACTTGCCTTTGGTTCAGGGATTTGCAGAAATCAGGACATGAATGGCGCAAGCAGCATCCAGACGCAGTTGAACAGGAACTTGAAAAAGGAAAACCGGACGACCTTGCAACAATAATTTTTACAAGCGGAACTACAGGAACTCCAAAAGGTGTAATGCTAAGCCACGGAAATATTTTATGCCAGCTTGACGAAGTTACAGAGCGAATATTTTTAAATCCTGGCGAGCGCGCCTTGCTTGTTCTTCCTGTATGGCACGCATTTCAAAGGGCAGTTGAATATGTAATCATTGCTCAAGGAGGAACTCTTTGCTACAGCAAGCCGATTGGAAGTGTTCTTCTTCAGGATTTGCAGAAACTTGATCCTTATCTTTTGCCGGCTGTTCCGCGTGTCTGGTCAGCAGTTTACGAAGGAATCTGGCGCAAAATGAGAAAAACCGGCGGAATCGCATTTGCGCTTTTCAGATTTTTCGTTGCGGAAGCATTATTATGGAGCAAAATCGACAGAAAATTAAGAAGAAAAAACACACGCTTCAGTCCAGACTATCTTGGCTTTTGGTGGCCGGTTCTTGTATGGCCGTGGCTTCTTCTTTATCCAATCAAACTTCTTGGAAACTTGCTTGTCTTTAGAAAAATCAGAGCAATGGTTGGAAAAAATTTTCGCTCTGGAATTGCTGGCGGCGGAGCATTTCCTAAAAATGTTGACGCGTTCTTCTGGGCAATCGGCGTAAACATTCAGGAAGGCTACGGACTTACAGAAACCTCTCCTATTATAAGCGTCCGTCCAATTGCAGATCCGATTTTCGGAAATGTCGGAACTCCTTTGCGCGGAATGGAAGTAAGGGTTGTTGACGATGACGGAATCATTCTCGGCAGATGCAAAAAGGGAACTCTCCAGATAAAGGGTGATTGTGTTATGCAAGGCTACTACAAACGCCCGGATTTAACCGACAAAGTTATGACCGTGGACGGCTGGTTTGACACTGGCGACATTGCAATTCTTTCTGTGAACAATGAAATTCAGCTTAGAGGCCGAAAAAAAGACACAATAGTTCTTCAAGGCGGAGAAAACATTGAGCCGCTTCCAATTGAAGCAAAAATAAACGAATCCAGATTCATTTCAACTTCTGTTGTATTCGGAACAAACGAAAAAGGAATCGACCAGAAATATCTTGTGGCGCTTATTTTGCCAGACCAAGATGCAATTGAAACTTATGCGACAGAAAACGGAATCAATTTTAACTCTTATGATGAACTTGCAGAAACTGAAGCGATTCAAAAACTTCTTGAAGGCGAAGTATTCGAATCAATCAGCGCAAAAAATGGATTCAAGTCTTTTGAGCGAATAAACAAAATCGCGGTAATAACAAAGCCTTTTGAAGTCGGAGTAGAACTAAGCGCAAAGCAAGAAATGATGCGCTACAGAGTTGCAGATATTTACAAAGAAAAACTCGCAAAACTTTACAAAGACTAAAGTTCCAAAATACAAGCTCCTGATTTTGAATCAATCGGGAGTTTTTTTTGTGGATTCAGCACTCTGATTTTTTGTCCGCTAAAAAACTGCTGCGTAGTCACAACAAGCAAAAGTCCTTTTTCTGAGCAAGCGTAATATCCGCTTCTTCCGCCCGGAAGTTTTATAAGCTCGCTTGTTATCCGCATTGAAATAAATTCTGGTCTTTCATCGGAAAAACAGTTGCATCCGTCAATTTGTCCAGCTTTTGATTTTTGGAACGCAACAAAAGAAAGTACAGCCCTTTCCTTTGGAAGCTCGGATTTTTCAGAAAGCTTTTTCAATTCAATCGGAGCATTGTCTGTTTTAAAAGCATAGTTGCACCATTTGCCGCCTTTTTTTCCATCCATAGGACACTGGCAAAAATGCGTGCAAGGGGACACTGGAAAAAATCCGCGCCGCATAAAACTGTCGCGCATCAAACTTACAAGCCGCGCCGAACGAGGATCGCCTGGCTCTACAATAATATAACGCACATTTTCATTTTCAAATTTTAAATATGAAAGAATTTGTTCCGTATATTTTTTTGCAAGAAAGTCCGGAGGATTTTTAAAATCATCACAAAGCTCATTGAAAAGATTTGCGCTTGTAACAAAATCAGCTTTTTCTTTTAAAGCTGAACCAAGCTCGCCTTTCACACGGACAATTTTCCACGGTTCGCATTTTAAACGTGCTGCAACTGAAAGAAAAATATTTTCACCAAAAGCCAAAGCCTGTTGCGAAATGTCAAGACAGTAAAAAGTGATACATTTTTTTCTAAGTTCAGGACGAGACAAAAAAAGCGCAAGCGGAACAGTGAGAGGTCCAGAGCCAAGATCAAGAAAAACAGAAGAATCTTTTACATCGAAAAAATTTTTATCAATATTTGAAAAAAGCCGCACAAGCCGCACAAGATTCCACCAAGTATAATAATGAACATACGCGCTTAAAAGAACAGTCTGGTTCATGTAGCCAAGCCGACGCTCTCCACGCTCATCCGTAAGAAAATGGCTAAGGCTGCGGATTTGCCTTGGCAGCAAAAGTTTTTGCTTGGAATTAAGCGGATGTGTTGACTCAATAACTTTGTCAAAGTCTTCAATTATTTTTTTTGCATCTTCTGGAATATTTTCAGCGGAAAATAAATCTTCTAACGGCTTTACAAATTTCGATTTTTGAATCGCATATATTCTTTTTGAGCTTAGCTGTTTTTTTTCAGGAGCGTTGTTTTTCTTTAAATCCTGCTTTTCAAGAAATTCTTTTTTTCTCTGTTCAGATTTTATTTTATCCTTAAGTTTTATCCCCTGTCGTTTTTCGTACCACTTAAGTTGAATTTTCTCTTCCATCAATTTTCCTCTTGCTTCTTGGCTTTTTGAATTTCAAAAAAAAGCTCGCTCAAATCTGCCCGAATTTTTCTGATTTCCATCACGGCATCTGGATTGTTTTGGACATTTTCTGCATCTTCTATAATCTGATTTTTTGCACCTTCAATCGTAAATTTTTTTACATAAATCAGATATTTCAGTCTTAAAACAATTTCTACATCACGCTGCGAATAAATTCTTCGGCCGGAATAATCTTTCCGTGGAGCAAACCCAGGAACAGTTTCTTCCCAGTAACGCAAAACGTGCTGCTTGACTCCAGTGATTTTTTCAACTTGCCCGATGCTGTATTGCGCCATCAGAGTTCCTTTTCATTCTTTTCAGTTCTATCCTTCCACTTTTGACGGCTGGCTTTCATTTCAATCTGAACCGGAATATGATCAAAGCCCAAGTCTTCGCGAATTCTATTTTTCAAATAAGTAACATAAGTCAAAGGAACATTGTCTGGCCGGGTTGCAAAAATCAAAAAGTTCACTGGATTAATGCTAGTCTGAGTCATGTAGCGGATTTTAAAATGAATAGACCTTGTAGCTGGCGGCGGATATTTAAACAGCCAGTCTTTTAACGCAGTGTTCAAAGACGCAGTATCAACCTTGCGTGTAAGCTGACTGTAAATTTCCAACGCTGTATCCATTAGATTTTTTATTCCGTCATGATTTTTTGCGCTCAACGGAATAATCGGTGCCCAGTTCATCTGGCCAAACATTGTCTGAATCCATTCTTTTGTTTTCTTTACAGTTTTGTTTCCTTGGTCTTCAAGCAAATCCCATTTGTTCAAAATAAAAACAACACCGCGGCCTCTTTCAAACGCAAGCCCTGTAATTTTTTTATCTTGTTCCGCCAAACCTTCAACTGCATCAATCATAATAAAAGCAATGTCGCATTCATCCAAAGTTTTTATGGCGCGGTTCACAGAATAATATTCAACATTTTCTTTGACTTTGGATTTTCGCCTGATTCCGGCAGTATCCAAAATCTGAATATCATGTCCATTGTAGCGGAAACTTCCTTCAACAACATCGCGGGTTGTTCCTGCATAGTCGCTCACAATAGAAGATTCTGTATGTGTAAGAGCGTTACTCAAAGTTGATTTTCCAACGTTAGGTTTTCCAAGAATGGCAATACGGATTGGACGTTCTTCTTCTGAACCTTCTGTCACTTTTGAAAAATCAAGTCCTTCAATCATTTTTTCCTGAAGAACATTCAAGCCGTCGCCGTGAAACGCAGAAATAAGTGAAATGTCTTTAAAGCCATATTTCATGTAGTTGTATGCAAGATGCTCGTTTTTTCCGCCCTCAGTTTTATTGACGGCAACAATCAATTTGTCGGAATAACTTCTGAGCAAATGAATCAGTTCTTCGTCTTCAGAATTTATTTCAGTTGCGTCAAGAAGCAAAAGAATCTTGTCAGCCTTTTGAAACATACTGACAGTCTTTTCCACAACAAGATCGTCCATTTCACTTTCGCGGGATTTTAAATTCCGGGTAAGTTTATATCCACCCGTGTCCATAAGGTGAACAGGAAGCCCCGACAAAAAACAAGTTCCTTCAACAGGGTCGCGCGTAACGCCGGGAGTTGGATCTGTAATGGCGCGCTTTGTATGAGTAAGAGCATTGAACAAAGTTGACTTTCCAACATTAGGACGGCCGGCAATTACAATCAATGGAAGATTGTTATATATTCTATCCGGGAAAAATTTCTGGCTGCGTTCTTTTCTGCGGCTTTCAATTTCTTTTTTTACGGAAGAATTTTCTTCATCTTTTTTTTCTTCTATCTGACGAATCTCAAGCTCGTCGTTTTTTTCTGGCTTTGGTTTTGAAAAGTCCGGCTTTTTCTTTTTATTTTTTTTCATTTGTTTTCCTGAATTTTAAAATACTGAACGGTTCGAAAGATTCTCAAGTTCCTTTATTGAAAAATGAGAAAGCATTTCCTTTATAACTGGAATTTGTTTTGGAATCATGCTTAAATTTCTAACGCCCATTCCGGCAAGAACAACTGCGCTTTCTTTGTTGCCTGCCATTTCTCCGCAGACAGAAAGAGGAATATTGAACTTTTCAGCATTTAAAATTGTATTTTTTATCATGCGCAAAACGGCAAGGCTAAATTCATTGTACAGCGGATTCACAGCTTGATTTTCACGGTCAACGCCAAGAACATACTGGGTCAAGTCATTTGTTCCAAGCGAAAAAAATTTCGAGTATGGAGCAAGACAGTCCGCGCAAATTGCAGCAGCGGCGGTTTCAACCATTATTCCAATCGGAACATCAGGATTAAAAGGAATGTTGTCTTCCTTTAAAGAAATGCGTATTCCCTTTGCAATTCCAAGGGCAGTTTCAACTTGGGAAACATCCGTAATCAGCGGAAGCATAATTCTTAAATTTCCGTAGACGCTCGCACGGTACAAAGCCCGCAACTGTGTTCTAAAAACTGAAGGACAGTAAAGCGACATTCTTATTGCGCGCAATCCCATCAGCGGATTTTTTTCAGAAACGGCAGGAAGGTCAGACCCCTCAACAATTTTATCTCCGCCTGCATCAAGAGTTCTTATTGTAACAGGCTTGTCGCCCATTATTTGAAGAACACGCTTGTAGGCTTCAAACTGCGCATCTTCGCTCATGGAATTTGTGTAAGAAGACGAAGACTGCTTGTTGAACTTTTGCGCGGAATTCATAAAAAGAAATTCTGTTCTAAAAAGTCCGATTCCATCCGCGCCGTTATCCAACGCAATCTGAGCTTCTTCCGGCGTTCCGATGTTCGCATAAAGTTTAAAAACAGTTCCATCTTCTGTTTTTGCAGGAACGTCCTTGAATTTCTGAAGGTTGACTCTGTATTTTTGCTCGGAAACAATTTTCGCGTTTGCGCTTGTCAAAGTCGCCGCATCAGGCTGAATTATAAGCTCGCCGATGTTTCCATCGACAACAATTGTTTCTCCGTTCTGCGCAAGATTCGCCGCGTCTTCAATTCCAACAACAACAGGAATTCCGTAGCTTTTTGCAAGAATGGCTACATGGCACGCACTGCTTCCTTCAGTAAGAGCAAGCCCGGCAATTTTTCGTTTTCCAAGAATCACCGTGTCGCTGGTTTTCATAGAGCGGCCGATAATAACCGCACCGTCGGGAACAAGCCAAATGTCAAACGGATGATAGTCAAGCAAAATGTCAAGGACGCGGTTAAAAACATCTTCAATGTCCTGAGCGCGTTCCGCCAAATATCCATTGTGGCTGTTGCGAAGCATATCCGCATATTCCCTGACTTTAAAATCCAAAGAATATTCTATATTAAGAAGTTTTTTTGAAAAGAAATCCTGAAGTTCTTTCATAAAAACAGGATCTGAAAGCATAAGCTGGTAAGTTTCAAGAACTTCACGCTGATCCTTTGTAATATCCTTGGTCGAAAGAAAATCAGAAAATTCCTTTTGAACCTGAGAGCAAGCGTCAGTCAGTCTTTGCCATTCAACATTAACTTCCTGAGCTGAAATTTTTCTTTTGGGGATTTTTCGTTCCTGCTCGTCTGGAAGAACAAACGCTTTTCCAATTCCGATTCCTTCGGCAGCAGAAATACCAAGGATTACATTCATTCTGATATAATAACGTCAAACAAAATGATAGTCAACTTTTAAGAAAATTTCAAAGTTGCCAAGTGAAAGCAACACAAAAAATCTTTATTGCCTACAGAAATATTATCTGCTATAATTATAATATTATGCGTTTAAGGAAGAGAATTGCAATCATAGTTGATTATCTTGAAACAGAATACACACAGCGTGCAATCGAGGGTGCGCAAAATTTTCTAAAAAAACATAATGCGGAGCTTGTTGTGTTTCCGATCGGAACAATGAATGCCGTAAATTTCAACTATGAATATCAGAACCTCGCAGTCGCCTCCCACATAAATTCCAACAATGTTGACGGAATGATTTTTTTAACTTGCACACAGCTCAATAACGTTTCAACTGAATATTTGCGGATGTACTTAAAATCATTTTCTCCGCTACCGGTTGTTTCTGTAGGCTGTAAATTTGAAGACATTCCGAGCATAACAATTTCCTGCAAACGGAGTATGTGCCAGCTTGTAGAGCATTTAATCTTGACGCACAAAAAAAAGAATTTCGCGCTTATGACTTTGGAAGGCGAATCGCAGGAAGCACAGGAACGTGAAAACGCTTTCAGGCAGACATTAAAAAAATACAAAATTGAATTTGACGAATCTAAAAAAATTTACGGCGGATTCACTTACAACACAGCAACTTCCGCTATAAGGGAATACAGAGAAAGAAAAGGTAAATTTGACTTTGAAGCAATTGTCGCGCTAAATGATGAAATGGCTTTTGCCTGCCTCGATGTCCTGAAAATGTACGATGTAAAAATTCCGCAGGAAGTAACAGTTACTGGTTTTGATGACGAAATCAGAGCGGCTTGCATAACTCCGTCGCTTACATCTATAAATCAAAATGTGGAAAAGCAAACCGAAGCCGCGGCAAAACTTTTGTGCAAAATAATAAACGGCGAAAACACTTCAATAAAAAAAGCAATAAGCTCGTATCCAATTTTCAGGCAGACTTGCGGATGCATTTCACCAAAAGACACAACCGGCGTTGGAATCGGAGTCAAGGGAAACAAAATTGAAGCTTCCGTAAAAAACATAATGGATTTTGGACTGAGCAAATGGTATGCAAACAGAAATAATTTTATTCAGATTATTCAGCAATACTCAACTTTGCAAGCTGAAATCACACTGGACACTTTGCGGCAAAGAATAAACAGCGACTTGATTTCTTACGGAATAACAGCAGCTGCAATCTGCCTTTTTGAATCTCCAGTTTTAACTGAACGTTTTGACTTTTTCAAGTTCCCGGACAAAACCTATATTTTTTCAGCATTTGACAAGCAAAACAATTTTATACTCAGCCACAATGAGGAAAAAATTTATTTTGATCCAAAATCAAAAATACTCCCAGATGATTTTTTTTCTTCGATGGATGGAATGTATGTTTGTACTTTGTTCAACAATTCGCTGATTTACGGCTACATAATTTACAGACCGGGTGATTACGATTCTTCTATTTATTCGATGGTTTGCAAAATGATTTCATCCAGCATCGCAAACGCAGTTACTTTCAGCCAGGCAAAAAACAAACTCAAGAAACTCGAAAAAGACTACAACAAAATCTGCGCAGTTTCTGTTACGGACGAGCTTACAGGACTTTTAAACAGACGCGGATTTATTTCCATAAGCTCAAGAATTCTTGAAACCGCCATGAACAGCGGACAAAGCGGACTTGTTCTTTTTGGCGATATTGACGGACTGAAAAAAATAAACGACACGCACGGACACGCCGCAGGAGACAGAGCCATAAAAAATGAAGCCGCGCTTTTAAAGAAAACATTCCGCTCGTCAGATGCAATCGCGCGTCTTGGAGGAGATGAATTTGCAATACTTGCAGCCGGACTCAATCAAGAAAATTTTTCAAAGCTAAAAGAACGGCTTCAAGTTTATTGCGATGAATACAACAAAAATTCAGGAGAGCCTTTCACGCTTTCAATAAGCATAGGTTCAGCTCCGTTCGGCGGAAAAAGCGGCTACGACATAAATTCCCTGCTTGAATATGCCGACTCAGTTTTGTACAAAGAAAAACAAAAAAAATACGGATTTAAATTTAAAGGTAGAAAATGAAAATCGAAGCGAAATTTTATTCAGAAAAAAACAAAATTTATTTTTTAAACGGGACTGAACTCGACACAAAAAACGCAAAAAACATAGACGGAAAATTCTGCAAAAATAATTCCGAGCCGGAAGAAAACGCGCTTTATTCTATAAACGTTGCGCAAGAACTCACAGGCTCAGAAGAAAATGCAAACGAAGAATTTCTTGCAGAATTCAGAGACTGGCTAAAAAAACTTGAAGAAAAAAATTCATTTGCGATAATAATTCCTTCCGCAGAAAAAGCTCCTGCAAGTCAAGAAGAAAAAGAAATTTTCACGGCAAGTTTCAAGCATTGCGCAAGAAGAATAAAAGACTGCGAAAACGTAATAGGTTTTTCAGTTCCAGAAAATGTTGAGCCGGACTTTTTTATTTCAGAATTGAAGGCAAAACACGGACATTACATCTTTTTCAGCACAGATGAAAATCTTCTTGCTTCTGATGAAAAAATCGCAAAGCTTTGAGACGGCAGTTTTTTCAGCTTCAACAAAACATCATCATTTGCGAAATAACGCAATAGTTTCAAAAGTTTTTCAGTAAATTCTCTTGAACATTTTTTTATTTTTTGTCAAAATAAAGGAAAAGTTGAACGAGTCCTGTTTATTTATTAAATTTTTTATGAGGAAAACAACTTTTATGGAGAATATACCATGGATTATGAGCACAACGATTTTATCAAACTTGTTTCAGGAACTGTAGCTTTCAGCCTGTTTTTTGTAGCTCTTTGTGTATGCACTCTTGTTTTTATCCCTGCGGAAAAGCCAGCTGAAAATACTGTGGCTTCAGAAAATGCACAAACTGAACCAGCGCAGGAACAAACTTTAAATTACGAATCAATTTTTGACAAGGAATATCCTGAGCTTGTAATTGAAAACAGAAAAAAAGATGATGCCGGACTTGTTCTTTACAAGCAGCCTCAAAGCAGAGCCGCAGTTGAATGGTACTACTCAAGAGTTGTAAACAGCCGCGAAGTTGCGCAAGCAGTGCTTCAGTCAGCAGAAGAATTCAATATTCCTCTTTCACTTGCGTTTGCACTCGCCCACACAGAAAGCAACTTTAAAGTAACGGCAATGCACAAAAACACAAACGGAAGCATTGACCGCGGACTTTTCCAGCTTAACAGTACAAGTTTTCCAAAGTTAGAAGAATCTGATTTTTACGATCCGAAGACTTCCGCGCATTACGGACTTTCGCATTTAAGATTCTGCCTGAACACAGCAGGAAATGAAATCGCAGCACTTGCCGTATTTATTGCGGATGGCATCCAGGGCAGTGTCGAGGGCATCGAGCTTTTCACGGGATGGACCTGTGGTCTTTTCCGGCTGGGTGGAAATCTGGTCGAATAGACTTAACTGGACCGGGGCATCCATATCATTTAATCTGGTGGTGCGAACACCCAACAGACGGATGGGTGAACCATTCCATAATTCGTCAAATAACTGACAGACATTCCGATACAGGAGAGTGGTCGTATTCGTCGGCTCCGGGAGATTTCTCTGGTGGGAAGCACTCCGGAAGTCGGCGTATTTGATTTCAACATTTATCATGGATGCAGACTGACTTGCATGGCGAAGCCGTTCACCGACACTTTCACATAAGGATAAAAGAATCGGATAGGCTTCTTTGGCTGTTGTGAGATCTTTGGCGACGGTAGTGGAATTGCCGATTCCTTTTGCCTGTGCAGGTACGGAGGTGACACCGGAGTCATCAATGCCGTTGGCATACTGCCATAAAAGGATACCGTGACTTTTGAGGTGGGATGCAATAATGGATGCATCGGTGGTGGCAAGATCGCCAATCGTACGGATTCCTAAATTATGAAGGGCCTGTACACTGGATTTGCCGCACATATATAAGGAAGAAACAGGGAGTGGCCACATTTTCTCAGTGAAGATGCTCATCCAGTAGAAGGTGGCTACGCCGTATGC
>OQVL01002166.1_pt1 | contig 11981 bp, 9 predicted proteins | sample 1691501 | NCBI WGS metagenome assembly OQVL01 (sample SAMN03418253, study PRJEB22391) | human gut metagenome | biome: human-gut; feature: organic feature; material: feces | host: Homo sapiens | place: Tanzania | collected 2013-01
GGCGGAAAAATACTCGGTGATTGCCGCGAAAGGACGGATCACCATGGTTCCGGCGGCGGGATCCAGAACCAGCATTCTGGAGTCGCCCCGTTTTTCCGGCGGATGCTGCGCGATCAACTCCTGCGGCAGCTCGTAATCAAAATCACTGGTGTGCATCATGATACATCTTCTCGTACTGTGCAGCGGTATGGTTCCAGGAAAAATCTGCGGTCATGCCGTTGCGGCGCATGGCGCGGATTGCGTCCGGAGATTGACGGTAGACGTCCGCCGCCCAGCGGATGGTATTGCGCAGGGATTCCGGATTCAGATCCCAGAACACAAAGCCGGTCGATTCGTTCAGCGTCTCCGGCGAATAATTCTTCACGGTATCGGCAAGACCGCCCGTATGCCGGACCACCGGCAGAGTTCCGTAACGCATACTGTACATCTGATTCAGACCGCAGGGTTCGTAACGGGACGGCATGACAAAGAAATCCGATCCGGCTTCCAGCAGATGGGAATCCGCATCCGACGCATAGCCGATATAAACGGAAAAACGTTTCGGATAACGGTTTGCCAGATACTGGAAATGCCCTTGCAGACCTGGGTCGCCGGAGCCGATCAGCACAAACTGACTGTCGTCATGATACAGCATGTCTTCCAGCGAGGCAGCGAAAACATCCAGACCTTTCTGATATGCCAGACGGGACAGCACGCCGAAAACGGGAACATCCGGACGTACCGGCAGACCGAATCGTTTCTGAAGAGCCGCCTTGCACTGTTTTTTTCCGGCAGGATTATCCGCAGTGAATTGCGCAGGAATCTTTGCATCATCCGCAGGATTCCAGACCTGAATGTCGATTCCGTTGGGAATGCCGCAGAGACGTCCCTGACTGGCGCGGTGCCGCAGAGAAGGATCCAGCGAAAAACCGTAATCCGGCGACAGAATCTCCTCGGCATAAGTCCGGCTCACCGTGCTGACCATGTCCGCACACATGATGCCGCCTTTGAGCAGATTGATGCGGTCATAGAATTCCAGACACTGATAATTGAAATAGTCCCAGCCCAGACCGGTCCAGTAGATATTCCCCTTGTCGAACACCCCCTGATAACCGATATTGTGAATGGTCATGACCGAACGGCAGCGGCGGAAGGCATCAAGTTCATTGTACAGCGAACTGCGGAGATACACCGCACACAAGGCGCTGTGCCAGTCGTTGAGATGCAGGATGTCGGGAGTCAGTTTCATTGCCAGCACGCACTGCATGGCGGCGCGGGAGAAGAAAATGAAACGCTGCGCATTGTCCGGATATTCCCAGCCGTTCCAGTCATACAGCGTTGCACGGTCGAAATATTTGTTGTATTCAATGAAATAATATGTCAGATTCGGTGCAATTTCCTTGTAACGCACCGCCGCCCATTCCGTACCGCCGCCGAAAGGAACTCCGAGCAGATCATGCCGGCCGTCGAATTCCAGATGAAGCCGTGCGAACTGCTGCGGATAATACGGCATGATGACGCTGACCTGATGTCCGCGTTCCGCCAGAGCAGCGGGAAGCGATGCGGAAACGTCCGCCAGTCCGCCGGTTTTGGCGAACGGAACTGATTCACTGGTTGCCCATACAATATTCATAGTCCCCTTCCTTCAGTTTTTACGGTTCATCTGTTCGCGCACCCGTTCCAGCACCTTGACCTCTTCCGGAGTCAGGCTGTTGATTCCCGTGCGGGAAAGTTTATCCAGGATCCGGTCAACTTCCTGCCGGCTGATATCCGGTTCATCCGTGCGCCGCTTCGGACGCGGGCCGGCGGTAAATTCATACGGGACGGGACGGGCGCGTCCTTCTTTTCCGCCGCCGGTCAGGAAATCCAGCATGTCCCATTCCACCAGCCGGCGCAGGAACAAACGCATGAACAGGTAGCCGCCCAGGAATCCGCCGACATCCAGCAGAGCAAACGGAGTCAGACTGCCCATCAGCAGATTCAGCAGCATGAACACGACAGCCATGGTCCGCAGTTTGACCGGGAACGGAATGAACAGCAGATACAGCTGCAGGTTCGGAGCCGTCATTGCGCTTGCCATGATGATGCCGTTGACCGCTCCGCTGCATCCGAAAACATACGGGCTGCCGAAACGGGACGACAACGCCAGCCACAGGAGATTGCCCGCCAGTCCGCTGAACAGATACAGTGAAAGAATTTTCCCCGCGCTCAGACGCGGCGTGATGATCGTTCCGAAAATATACAGGGCAAACATTTCAAAAAACAGGTTGAATCCGTGAAAATTGACCAGCAGGGAAGAAAACAGACGCCACAGCTGTCCGTCGCGAATCGCAGCCGTAGTCAGAATCAGCAGCCCCAGCAGCGCTCCTTTCTGGAATGCGACAGCCAGAAAAAACAGCACGTTCACACAGATGATGCCGAACAGCATTTTGCGAGATCCGGTATCCGGACCATCCTGTGTATAATTATTGAAAAAACCCATGTTGCACCTCAATTCTTATATTTTCCGGCAAGTAATATACATCTTTTCCCGTAAAAGTTCAACCGGAAACGTCTTTTTTATGACAAAGACTGCCGGAAATCATTTGAAAAAACAATCCGGTCATCTATATTATTAAAGCTGCTTTTCAACTTCAAGATTCAAAAAGGAGTCTCTTCATGAGCAGAATTCTGCATTTCTATTACGACTGGACCTCTCTGAACGATAAACAGTTTCCGCGGATTGTCCGGGAATTTCTGGACAACGGGGCAGACCATTTCGTCATCACCGAAGATCTGCTGCTGCAGATGATTGAAAATCCGGAACGCAAGGATTTTCTGCATAAAATATGCAAAGACATGAATGTGCATTTTTCCACAGTCCATGCGTTGTACGGGCCGAAATGGGATTTGAACATTCCGAATCCGGCAGACCGGGAAAAAATGCTCCGGCATCAGAAAAAAGGAATGCAGATTTCCCGTGAATTCGGCTGTGTTACCTATACCATTCATGTGGGTGCATACCATTACTGCTATGACCGCATTCCGCTGGAAACGCTGCGTCCGCTGGCGCATCAGGCTCTGGAAACCCTGATCCCCGAAGCGGAAAAACTCGGCATGATCATTGCTGTTGAAAACAGTTTTGAAATGCCCAATTCCGCCAAAGAAGTCATCGGACTGACCGATCCCTTCATGTCCAGCCCCGCCATCGGACTCTGTTACGATACCGGACATGCCAACTGCATGGCGTCCGCACCCTGGAAAAAAATGGAGGAGTACGCCCCCTATTTCCCGGTCTGCTGGTGGGAAAACGGCGTCATTCCGGAAGACGGCGCACTGGAAAAAATGAAAGACCGCATTGTAACCTGTCATATTCACGACAACAACGGCTATGCGGATCTGCATGACATGCCCGGCGATGGCACCATCGACTGGAATGCACTGGTTCCTGAACTGAAAAGCTGTCCGAACATGAAAGAATATCAGACGGAAGTCGGGCTGGTCGGAGGCAGGAACTGGGCGGGCGTTTCGGCGGCTCCGGCGGGCGGATATTCCATCCGGCGGCTGGTCGATACTTTCCGCAAACTGGGTTTCTGACCCGCGGAAGAAGCGCGTTTTCGTCCGGCATGAAAGGAAAAAAACGCGCTTTTTGACTTTTACATTTGCAAAAACGCATCACCCGTGATACATTGACGTTTATTATTTATGTCAGATAAAGAAACGGAGAAAGAATATGCCGGGAAAGAATGATTATTCCAAGGTCAAAGCCCTGATCATCACGGGCGTGGGTTTGAACTGCGAAAAAGAAACCGCGGCAGCGTTTGAAGCCGCCGGAGCAACTGCTGAACAGATTCATCTGAATGATCTGCTCCACGGCAAACGCTCCATGAAGGATTTCCATATTCTGGCTTTCATCGGCGGATTTTCCTTCGGCGACCACCTCGGCTCCGGAACCGTTTTCGCCAACCGCGTCAAATTCCGTCTGCACGAGGAACTTCAGGAATTTGTCAAAGCGGGGAAACTCGTCATCGGCATCTGCAACGGTTTCCAGACCCTGACCCGTTTGGGACTCGCCCCTGCCCTCGACGGCAAATATTTCGAACAGCAGGCGGCGCTGACACATAACGATTCCGGCGTGTTCCGCGATGACTGGATCTCCCTCAAAGCCAATCCGGCATGTCCCTGCATTTTCACCAAAGGCATTGATGTGTTCCGTCTGCCGATCCGGCACGGCGAAGGAAAATTCGTGGCGGAACCGGAAGTGCTTCAGCGCATTGAAGCGGAAAATCTGGTTGCATTGCGTTACTGTGCCGCTGACGGATCCGCGCCGAAAGGATTCCCCGAAAACCCGAACGGCTCACTGAATGACATCGCGGGCATCTGCGACACGACCGGACGCATTTTCGGTCTCATGCCGCACCCGGAAGCCTTCCTTTCCCCGTACAACGCGCCCGACTGGCAGACCCAGAAACTCAACGGCAAGCTGCCTGAATGGGGCGAAGGCAAAATCATTTTCGACAACGCGGTTCGTTTTGCCGCGGAAAATCTGCTGTGAACTGAATATAAACCACGGAGTACTGCACCATGAATCCGAAATCCATTCTCTGCATCGGCGCCGGTTATGTCGGAGGGCCGACCATGGCCATGATTGCCGCCAAGTGTCCTGATTATAAAGTAACGGTGGCGGATATCAATGCCCAGAGAATTGCAGGATGGAATTCGGACAATCTGCCGATCTACGAACCGGGTCTGAAAGAACTGGTGGAACAATCCCGCGGACGCAATCTGTTTTTCACTACGGATGTGGAAAAGGGCATCAAAGAAGCCCATATCATTTTCGTGAGTGTGAACACGCCAACCAAAACTTTCGGGTCCGGCGCCGGCAAAGCCGCCGACCTGCAATACTGGGAAAAATCCGCCCGGCTGATTGCGGAAATCGCGGAAGACGACAAGATTGTGGTGGAAAAAAGCACTCTTCCGGTGCGCGCCGCGGAAGCGATTCACCGGATTCTGCAGTCCAATTCCAAAGGATTGAATTTCTCCGTGCTGTCCAACCCGGAATTCCTCGCGGAAGGGACTGCCGTTTCCGATCTGGAAGATCCGGACCGCGTCCTGATCGGTTCCATGGTCACGCCGGAAGGACACGAAGCGCTGGAGGAACTGGTGAGCATTTATGCCCGCTGGATCCCGCGCGAACGCATCATCACGACCAATGTCTGGAGCAGTGAAATGTCCAAGCTGGTTTCCAATGCCATGCTGGCTCAGCGGATTTCTTCCATCAACAGCATCTCCGCCCTGTGCGAAAAAACCGGAGCGGATATTTCGGAAGTTTCCCATGCGGTCGGACTGGACAAGCGGGTCGGCTCCCGTTTTCTGAAAGCGGGCGTCGGATTCGGCGGTTCCTGCTTCAAAAAAGACATTCTGAATCTGGTCTATCTGTGCGAAACCTTCAATCTGCATGAAGTTGCGGAATATTGGGAACAGGTTGTCCGGATGAACGACTATCAGGAACGCAGATTCGCGGAGCGGGTGGTGAAAAATATGTTCAACACCATTTCCGGAAAAAAGATTGCGGTGTTCGGGTTCGCGTTCAAAGCGGATACCGGCGACACCCGCGAATCTCCGGCGATTTATATTTCGCGTCTGCTGCTGAACGAACACGCCAACCTGGCGATTTACGATCCCAAAGCCATTCCCAATGCCCGGATTGACCTCGGCGATGTCAAAGTCGGTGTGGAATACTGTTCCGATCCGTATGAAGCCGTGCGCGGTGCTCATGCCATTGTCCTGATTACGGACTGGAAGGAATTCACCGCCTATGACTACCGCAAAATCTTCGACTTGATGGAAAAACCGGCATTCATTTTTGACGGACGCAATCTGCTGGACCATGAAAAACTTTATGAAACCGGCTTCAATGTCTATCCGCTCGGCAAACCCGAACTGACTCATTTCGAATAAGGTTTCAGCTGCTTGTGTTTTACCGCCGGGAAATGACTGCTTCGGAGCATTCTTTCCCGGCAAATTTGTATGTGGTCAGACTTTCACGGCACGGGTTGCCCAGAATGTCTGAATCCCGTGTTCATGAAGATTTCCGCTGCCGCCGGTATCGCCATAGATTCCGGTCAGCTGAAATCCGGCAGACAGCTGTCCGCCGATCAAATCGTCTATGGAATGGGAAAACTGATAACCGCCGCCGCTTTCCGCAAGGGCTTTCCGGTGCAATTCATTTTTCAGCGGGTTGAACGGCAGGGTATATTCCAGTTTTGTTTCCGTTTCGTCAAAAGCAAAACAGAAACCGTTGTCCATTCCGGCAAGCAGAACTCCGCCGGTTTTCAGTACCCGGCTGCATTCTTTCCAGATCGGCAGCATGTTTTCTGCATAACAGTTTGCCACAGGGAAAAAAATCAGATCAAAGAAACTGTCCGAAAACGGCAGAGTTTTTGTCATATCCCCATAAACAATATCTATCGGATATTTTTCTCTGGCGGCAACCATGCGTTCCGTTTCCAGCTGTGCTTTGGAATAATCCAGAACCGTTACTTTCGCCTGAAGCGCAGCAAAAACCGGCATTTGCTGTCCGCCGCCGCTGGCAAGACCAAGAATCTGTTTTCCTTTGACGCTGCCGATCCATTCATGCGGAACGGGCCGTGTGGGAGTCAGCAGGACATTCCATTCGCCGTTTTCAGCCGCGGCATACACTTCATGGGAAACCGGAATGCCCCACGCCCAGCCGTTTTTGCACCAGCCGTCAATAATTCCGGCATTGACATCCTGATAATTCATGTGACTGATCCTTCAATGAAAATTTCCGTTTCAGGAACTCATGCGGCGGATAAATTTTGTCCGGAACGTCATTTTGACCGGTTCGGACGGTTTTTCATCCACGATCGAAACAATGGCACGGTCCAGTTCCTCCACGGGGTGTGCCACCGTACTGAGGGAAGGATAGAACAGACGTCCGCTGATTTCATCGTCAAAACCGATGACGGCAATCCGTTCCGGCACCGGAATCTTATGCGCCGCCGCATAATGAAGAAATCCCAGAGCCATCCGGTCCGTATCGAAAAAAACCGCATCGGCATCGGTCCGCAAAATACCGGGAGCCTGTGCCAGACCGTCAATGAAAGTGCCGCAGCCTTCCATGCGGATCAGTTTCGGGCGTTTGTTTTCCGGAGTGGAAGCGAAAGCTTCCTGCAATCCTTTTTCCCGCGAGTCCAGAGAACCGCAGCGGAGAATACATTTCTTGCCTTCTGCAATCAAAGTGGAAATGGCGTCCCGGATACCGGTGGCGCGGTTGATTTCCAGTGCATGACCTTTCACCTCGCGTTCCTGATCCACATAGATCGGAGTCAGCGGATAACGGTCAAACAGTTCTTCCAGCGAAGTGTCTTCCGGAGTGGGTTTGAACATAGTGACAACCACGAAATCCACCACGCCGGACCACTCGGCAAAAAGTTTTTCCAGCGTACCGGGATTGGTGTCATAGCAGCCGACAATCGGGTAATAGCCGCGCGATTCCAGACGGATTTCCAGATCCAGCAGTTTCTGCATGAAAGCCTCATGCGTAATCCGGGAACAGAGAATTCCCACGAATTTCGACCGGTTCAGCCGTAAATTGCGCGCTGCCATGTTGGGGGTGTAATTGTATTCACGCGCCAGACGCATGACCAGTTCCCGTTTGTCGTCCTGGACATGTGCCTGGTTTTTCAGAACACGGCTGACCGTCCGGATGGACAATCCGGAAAGTTCAGCCAGCTGTTTGAGCGTAACTGCCATATTTTACAGAGTCACTCCGTCTTTGAACAAGGCGATTTCTTCGAAACCGTGTTCTTCGTTTTTGGCAGGTTTTCCGGACGCCGTATCCATCACCAGACGGAAAAATTCGTCTGCAACCGCTTCGGCGGAAGTGCCGTCTTCGACCAGACGCCCCGCATTGAAATCGATCCAGTGCGGTTTCTTCGCCGCCAAAGCGGAATTGGAAGCGATTTTCAACGTCGGAACAACTCCGCCGAACGGAGTGCCGCGTCCCGTGGTGAACAGCACAAGGTGCGCACCGGCGGCAGTCAGCAGAGTCGTGGCGACCATGTCGTTGCCGGGACCGTTCAGCAGGTTCAGGCCGGGTTCCACAACGCGTCCGCCCATCGGCAGAACGTCGATCACCTGTGCGCTGCCGGCTTTCTGCGTGCAGCCCATGGACTTGTCTTCCAGGGTGGAGATGCCGCCTTCCTTGTTGCCGGGCGACGGATTTTCATAAATCACCTGATTGTAGCGCATGAAATACTTCTTGAAACTGTTGATCATATCCACGCACTTGTCAAAGATTTTGCGCGAAACACAGCGGTTCATGAGAATGGTTTCCGCACCAAACATTTCCGGCACTTCCGACAGAACCGTCGTGCCGCCCAGCGCAGACAGCCGGTCGGAAAACTTGCCGACCAGCGAATTTGCCGTAATGCCGGAAAGCCCGTCCGAACCGCCGCATTTGAGACCGACCACCAGCTCTCTGGCGGAAATTTTCTCCCGCTTGTCATGCTGCGCGATCTCCGCCAGCTCAGTCAGAATCTTCATGCCGCTTTCAAATTCGTCTTCGCCGTCCTGTGCAACCAGGAAACGGATGCGTTCCGAATCATATTCGCCGAGTTCCTCGCGGAACCGCGCCACGGTATTGTTTTCACAGCCCAGCCCGACCACCAGCACAGCTCCGGCGTTCGGATGACGCACGAAGTCCGCCAGCAGCAGACGGGTCAATTCATGATCCGCGCCCAGCTGGGAACAGCCGTACGGATGCGTCAGAGCCACCGCGTGATCCATGCTTCCTTTCGGGAGCAGCTGCCGGTTGGCGGCATTGGCAAGATTGACCGCGAGACGGTTCACGCAGCCGACCGTCGGGACAATCCACAGATTGTTGCGGATGCCGACGCGTCCGTCTTTGCGGCGGAAACCTTCAAAGAAAACCTCTTTCTGCGCCGGAACCGGAGCATGGGCGGCTTCCGGTTCATACGTGTAGTCAAGCACGCCGGAAAGCGCAGTGCCGAGGTTGTGGGTATGTACTTTGGCACCGAGGGCAATATCGCATTTGGCAATCCCGATGGGCATTCCGTACTTGATCACCTTTTCCCCTTTGGCAATGGGACGCAGGGCAAATTTATGACCGCGCGCGATGTCTTCCGTCAGCTCGACAATCGCCGTTTCTCCTTTATGCAGGTCTTCCAACGCCACGGCAACATTGTCCCGCGGATGAATCTGAATGTAACGCATGGACTGTATTCCTTCCGTTCAGAGCAGAGTTTCCGCTGCGGCGCGGATGCCTTTGCTTTCGATCAGCGCGAATTTTTCCGTCACATAATCCGTCATGCCCGGAATCGTGTTCAGGTCCATGCCCCAGAACGCGGTGCTGCCGAGAATTTCACGGACCGCTTCTCCAGCCGACGCGGCATCTTTCAGACGCGGAGTGCGTGCTGCAAAGAAATCCAGCACTTCCGGAGAATCGTTCACCGGATAAGTTTTGCCGTCCGCACATCCCTGTGCCGCACCGTCCTTCATTTCGATCATGTAGAAACGGATCAGTGCAGCCAGAGAGAATGCCAGGCATTTCGGCAGCGCTTTTTCCAGGCTGACGTAATCCAGCAGACTGGGCAGCACGCGGACTTTCCACTTGGACACCGAGTTCAGCGAAATGGAAAGCAGACGATGCATCGCAAACGGGTTTTCAAAACGTTCCATCACGGAATCTGCAAAGAAGCGTTTTTCCTGTTCCGGCAGATTGACCGTGTGGTAAATTTCATCGTTGACCGATTTGCGGACAATTTTTCCGAACACCGGATCCTTCATCATTTCATCGACAAAGGTCAGACCGGCAAGGCTGGAAGCCAGCACGTTAGCGGTGTGTGCGCCATTCAGGAAACGCACTTTACGGGTGCGGTACGGAGTCTGGTTGTCTGTGATGACCACATGGAGACCCGCCGCCTGAAGGGGCAGTTCCTCTTCCAGCGACTGCGGACCTTCGATCACGAAGAAGTGGAAGACTTCACCGCAGTCGATCAGCTTGTCCTCATAACCGAATTTCTTTTCCAGTTCGGCGGCTTCGGTGCGCGGATATCCGGCAACGATACGGTCCACCAGCGTGTTGAAGAAAGTGTTGCTGTCCTTGACCCATGCGGCGAATTCCGCGGGCAGATTCCACAGTTCAATATATTTGAGGATACAGGCGCGGAGCGTGGCGCCGTTTTTGTCAATCAGTTCGCAGGGCAGGAAATTGAGACCCTTGCGGCCGGCTTTGAAACGTTCAAACAGCAGGCTGGTCACTTTGGCGGGATAGGTGTTCTGACATTTGCCGGAGGTATAGGGTTCTTCCTTGAATTCAATGCCGGCTTCGGTGGTGTTGGAAAACACGAACCGAACCGATTCCTCGCAGAACGCGGCAACGGTGTCCGCCCACTGATGATACGGATTCAGACAATCCTTGACGGAACGGATGATTTCATGATTTTCAATCACTTTGCCGTTTTCGACACCGCGGAGAATCAGGGTGTAAAGACCGTCCTGGGCATTGATCATGTCGCCCATGCCTTTTTCCAGCGGCTGAATCAGACGGACCATGCCGTTGAACTTGCCTTGTTTGTTCATTTCGTTAATCATCCAGTCGATGAATGCGCGCAGGAAATTGCCTTCTCCGAATTGCAGGACTTTCACCGGCAGATTTGCCGGAGTTTCACGTTTCAGCAGAGCCATATTAACGCCTCCAAATGTTTTTCAGTTTTATTTTTCCGAACTTTGATACTGTAATGCCAACGTTGGCAAATACAAGTGAAATTCTGAAAAAAAGCCTAAAAATCCTGCATTTCCGGATTCCGGCACAGTTCTTGCAGCTGTTTTTTCACAGTTTCAGCAGCTTCGACAGCGGAACGGAGCGGTTCAGTGCGCGAACCCCTTCCAGTTTCTGTTCGTAGGAATTGGAAAACAAACTTTTTTCCGGCGCAGATATTGTCGTATCGGACGTTTCACAGCCCATTGCATCCAGCAAGGAATCAAAGATATGGTCATTGATGAAAATCTTGCCGCTGTTCATTTTCAGATTATTCAATTTTTCCGGATAAAGTTCGCTGTAACGTCTGGACAGCATAAAGGCACAGGGTATTTCAAAGAATGCGGCAACATTTCCCTGCAATGAACGCGATCCCCGATAAATTCTGCCGGATGGATCCTCTCCATGATCGGAAACATAACAAATAAAAAACGGCATAGAAATCTTTGATTCTGCAATCCGGCAAATCTGCGCCAATAACCGATCGGTATATTCAATAGTCTGAAAATAGTAAAACTCCTTGTCCGTATACCCGTTCCGCGACAGTAAAGTCTGATAATGTTCCGGTAATCTGTTCCGGAACGGGAAATGTGAACCGAACAGGTGAAGAACGATCAATGCCCCACGCTCTGAATCCAGCTGATTCAGAACATCTTCCAATGCAGGGAGAATTATTTCATCCGGAGGCGTGATCTTATCCAGCAATGCGCAGTTTTTCAAAGGATTGTCATACGGAAAAATTGTTTTATCCGCAGAATATTCTATTTCCGATATGGAAGTTCCTTTTGCCGGCTGATTGGAAATCATCCAGGTCGGTATTTTCAGATAGCGGCAGATGTCAAAAAGGAAAATGCTGCGCGGCACAGACAAATTGCTGACATGGTCGGAATTGGAAAGCATGGGATGATATACATACGTGGTAAGATTGTCCAGCGCATAACTGTTCCGCACTAAAACCAGGTCTCCGGAAAATGCAGATGTCCGGCCGGAAAGGAACGGCGTATTCTTCACCGGTCCGCCGTAACACTCCATTGCCTGTGCGGCAGCCGATTCCCCGACAATCAGAATACATACGACCGGTTTTCTGTTTGCGGACAGACGGCAATCGCTCTGCTGCAGGAAATGCGCTGCATATTTCCGTCCGGCGGCAAAATCACGAACCAGACACCGGGTGCGCATTTCGCCGCCGATATACTCTTTCAGCAATTGCCGCGGA
>OQVL01002167.1_pt1 | contig 11980 bp, 12 predicted proteins | sample 1691501 | NCBI WGS metagenome assembly OQVL01 (sample SAMN03418253, study PRJEB22391) | human gut metagenome | biome: human-gut; feature: organic feature; material: feces | host: Homo sapiens | place: Tanzania | collected 2013-01
GTCACCGCCGCCGTCGGTCCCTTCGGAACCGCGGCCGCCTACGGCAAGGCGGCAAAGCCCGCGGTCGATACCGCTGCGGCAAAGGCTGCAATTGAGCAGGCTGGCTACACCCTCGGCTCCGACGGTATTTACGAAAAGGACGGCAAAGATCTCAAGCTTAACATCTGCTACTATCCCGCCCGCTCTCTCGATACGCTGGCGCTTTTAATGCAGGAGCAGCTCAAGGCCGTGGGCATAGACTCGACCCTTACCTCTCAGGAGGATGCGGACGCGACCTACATTCTCTCCGGCGACTATGACATCGCCCTTTACTGCATGATAGCCGACAAAAACGGCGATGCGTATTATTTCATTGACACCGTGCTGCGTCCGGGCGGCTACTGGGCGTCTGCGGGCTTTGAAAGCGATGAGGTCAGCTCACTCATCTCCGCGCTTCAGGTCGAAACCGACACGGATAAGCGCGCCGAGCTTGCAAATAAAATCGTTCAGCTTGCTATTGACGACAATGCCATCGGCTGCGTGGGATTGTTCAACAAAATCACCGTTACCTCGAAAAACGTCAGCGGTGTTTATGAAAAGTGCCCCTTCGATTTCTACCGCATCGACGCAAACACCGACATGTAATATCCCTGACGGCAGGAGCTTCATCTCACCGAGGCTCCTGCCGTGCAGGCAGAGGTGAAGGATATTAAAAAGCAAATTTTGAAACGTCTGCTGCATCTTGCAGTGATAATAATAGGTCTGAGCTTCCTGACCTATCTTCTCATGTACATATCGCCCGGTGACCCTGCGCTGAAAAAGCTCAACGCGCAGGGTATAAGTGTTTCTGAGGAGACTCTTGAGGCTGCACGCGAGGAGATGGGCTTAAACGAGCCATTCCTTGTCCGTTACGCGCAGTGGCTCGGAAACGCGCTCACGGGCGACCTTGGCACCTCGTATAAGGACGGACTGCCCGTCGCGGACAAGCTCGTGCATGCACTGCGCTATACGCTCATTTTAAGCGTCGGAAGTCTCGCCGTATCGCTCGTCGCCGCGCTGCCGCTGTCCGTGATATCGGCGGTGAGGAAGGACGGGCTTCTCGATAATGTCGTTCGCTTTTTGAGCTTCATCGGAAACTCGCTGCCGAATTTTCTTATCTCGGTGCTGCTGATGTACTTTTTCTGCATCAGAACAAAGCTGCTGCCCGTCATTGCCGAAGAAAATCTCAAGGGGCTGATCATGCCCTGCCTTGCGCTTGCCATACCCATGTGCTCACGCTTTATCCGCCAGTTTCGTGCGGAGATACTCGAGCAGTTAGGGCGCGATTACGTTCTCGGCGCAAGGGCGCGCGGAGTAAACAGCTTGACGATCCTCTTCAAAAACGTGCTGCACAACGCCATGATTCCCATACTAACGATCATTGCGCTGTCCGTCGGCACGCTCCTCGGCGGCAGTGTCGTTGTGGAGACCATATTCCGCTGGCCGGGGCTCGGCAAGCTCGTGATGGACTCGATAAGCGTGCGCGACTACCCCGTCATTCAGGGCTTTGTCATATTCACGAGCTGTGTGTATGTCCTCATTAACCTCGCCGCCGATATCTGCTACCGCCGCCTCGACCCCAGGGTCGAAGAAATGTGAGGTGCAGAGTGGATATTACCGCACTTGCAAGAAGAAGGAGCCGCCAACGGCTCATAATCTTCCTCGTTCTCGCCGGAGTGCTCATGCTCGTCGGCCTTTCAGCTCCGCTTATCGTTCCAAACGACCCGAATGCGACAAATGCCGCGCATATGAATGCTTCTCCCGATGCAGAGCATCTTTTCGGTACTGACAGATACGGCAGATGCGTTTTCTCCCGCGTTATCATGGGAGCGAGAACGTCTATATTCTCCGCCGTCATACTCGTTGCCGTGACATTTGTTATCGGAACGGCGCTCGGGATGATCGCCGGCTGGTACGGCGGCGCGGCAGACAGCGTCATTATGCGCGTTGTCGATATAATGCTGGCATTTCCGCAGATGGTGCTCGCCGTCGCAGTGGCGGGCATACTCGGCGGCGGCATGATAAACGCCATGCTGGCAATGGGGCTGTCGGGCTGGACGCTGTACGCCCGGCTTGCCAGAGCTCAGGTCATCGCCATGAAAAAAGAGCCGTTTATAAGCGCGGCGCGGCTCTCCGGCTGCTCGGACGCAAAGATAATGCTGCACTATCTTCTGCCGTGCATGCTGGGCTCGCTCGTCGTAAACGCCGCGACTCAGCTCGGTGTCATGATGATAGGCATAGCCGGTCTTTCCTTCCTCGGCATCGGCGTAACGGAGCCTCACGCCGAGTGGGGCAGCATGATAAACCAGTCGCGTGCGTACATGCAGCTTGCCCCCTGGGCAACGCTCGCTCCCGCCGGGGCTACTGTCATAACGGTCATGGTATTCAACTGCCTCGGCGACTGTCTGCGTGACTATCTCGATGTGGAGGCGGCAAAATGAACGACAACACGGTTTTGTCCCTCGAGGGGCTGTGCGCAGGCTACGGAGATGGGGACGTCATATCGGACATATCGTTTTCGCTCGGGCGCAGCGAGTCGCTGTGCATTGTCGGGCAGTCGGGCTGCGGAAAGAGCACGCTTTTAAAGGCCGTGCTCGGCGTGTTTGACAGGCCCTTGATAAGCGGCGGTGACATAGTTTTTGACTCTCAGCGGCTGTCGGAGCTGTCCCCGAAGCGGCGCGCAATGCTCACAAGCTCCGGCATGGGGCTCATATTTCAGACCCCCGGCGCCGCCTTTAACCCCATACGAAGCTACAAAAAGCAGTTTATAGAAACGCTCAAAAGCCACGGAAAATACGATAAGGGCTCATTTTTGCCATCGGTACAGGACGTTTTTGCGCGGCTCGGGCTGGATAAGTGTGATCGCATCCTCGCCTCCTGTCCGTATGAAATGAGCGGCGGCATGAATCAGCGCATAGCCCTCGCTCTGGTCATGCTCATGCAGCAGAAGCTGCTTTTGGCCGACGAGCCGACGAGCGCACTGGACGCAGCGACGCGGCGCACGGTCGCCGATGAGCTGTGCTCTCTGCGCTCGGACGGGCTTTCACAGCTGATCGTCACGCACGATCTTGCGCTGGCGGCGTATATTGCCGACCGGATCGCGGTCATGCACCGCGGAAGGATAGTCGAGCTCGCCCCTGCGCGGGAGCTGACCGCCGCCCCCCTGCATCCGTACACGAGGGCACTGCTGAAAACCGCTCCTCGGCTCGGCGGAGCGCTGCCGGCAGCGGCGGCGGACACGCAGGTATATTCCGGGCAGCTTATAGAGCGCATTCCCGGTCATTTTGTCCTCACGGAGGTGTCGAATGGAAAGTATATTGAGCGTTAAGGGTCTCAGCAAAGGCTATGAGCGCACTGAGCAAAAAGCGCTTGCCGTCAGTGACGTAAGCCTTGAGCTTCACAGCGGCGAGATACTCGGCATCGTCGGCTCCTCCGGCAGCGGAAAGAGCACTCTTCTGCGCCTTATCTGCGGACTTGAAACTCCCGACGAGGGACATATATATCTTGACGGCAGAGAGCTTACCGGAAAGCGCTCTATCGCCGACAGGCGCGAGATGCAGATGATTTTTCAGGATCCCGCTGCGTCGTTTCATCCGCGCAGGACAATAGCGAGCTCGATAGGCGACGCGTTTTTCAGCCTTATGGGGCGCGGCGCGGCGCTCGATCTCGACACGCTGTGTCTTGAGGTCGGATTAAGCCCCGAGCTTGCCCGGCGATATCCGCGCTCGCTCAGCGGCGGCCAGTGTCAGCGCTTTGCGATAGCACGCGCCATTGCCTCCTCGCCGCGTGTTCTGCTGTGCGACGAGATAACGAGCGCACTGGACGTATCCTCGCAGGCGCAGATACTCGCGCTTTTATCCTTTCTGCGAAGGGAAAAGAATATGTCTATGATCTTTGTCTCGCACGATCTTGCCGTTGTCAGCACCCTGTGCGACAGGATCATCGTCATGCACGGCGGAAAGATCGTCGAGGAGGGCGAAACGGAGAGGATAATCTCCTCTCCGCAGAACGAATACACAAAGGAATTGACAGCATCGGTGATGGAGCTATGACATTGAACAGTAAAATACAGCACTTTGTTTCCGTTCCGGGCACAAAATTACAGTATCCCGAAACCGTGATATACGGCGCGCAAGAGGGCTTGCGCGTCACCGTATCGGCAGGAGTTCACTGCCGTGAATATGTGGGCATTCAAGCAGTTATCGAGCTTGCCGGGAGTATTGACCCGAAGGATATATGCGGCGAGCTTCACCTTGTCCACGCCTTTAACTACGACGGGCTCATATGCCGCTGCTCGGATGTTTTTCCCTCCGACGGCAAGAATCTCAATCGGGTATTCCCCGGCAGCTCCTGCGGAACGGACGCCGAGAAGCTTGCGGCGTTTCTTGAGGAAGCAATAATACGCCGCTGCGACTGTATAATTGATCTGCACTCCGGCGGCGGATACGAATATCTTACGCCGCATGTGTATTTTCACGGCGCTGCCGCGCCGGAGGTATGCGCGAGGTCGCAGGAGCTTGCCATGCACGTCAATGTTCCTTATGCCGTGCGTTCAACGGCGAAAAACGGCTTTTACAGTCACGCCGGAACGTGCGGAGTTCCTGCCGTGCTCATTGAGCGCGGCTGCTGCGGGCTGTGGTCCGGGCAGGAGGCAGTGCAGGATATCGCGGACGTCAAAAATATCCTGCGATATCTAGGCGTATTGTGCGACGGCGTTTCCGCCGTGCGCAGAGCTCCCCGCGTGTTCACCCGCGGAGAATACATAGACGCTCCGATGAGCGGCTGCTGGTACCCTGCAAGGAAAACAGGCGACACGATACGCGCCGGAGACAGTCTCGGCAGGATATGCGACATATTCGGCAGGACGCTGCACGAGGAATTTGCAAAAAGCGGCGGTATGCTGCTGTATCAGACCGCATCGCTCGGCATAGAAAAAGGCTGCCCGATGGTGGCATACGCTGTAGAGGAAGGATAAGCTGATGGAAGAGATCGAAAAAAGAGTTCTTGATTACTGGACGGTGCGCGCGCACGACTTCGGCGTTGTGCGCCGCAACGAAATACACGACGGGATAAGCGGACGCTGGAGCGCGGAGCTCTGTTCGCTTTTGCCGAAACGCAGGCTGCGCATACTTGACGTCGGCACGGGTACGGGATATTTTGCCGTACTGCTCGGCGCAAGAGGGCACGAGGTCACGGGCATTGACCTTACTCCTGCAATGCTTGACGAGGCACGCGCCCTCGCAGACGATCGCGGTGTAAATGCGCGGTTTGAGGTAATGGACGCACAGAGCCTTAGCTTCCCCGACAACAGCTTCGACGCCGTCGTCACCCGAAACCTTACCTGGACGCTTCCTGAGCCTGAGCAAGCCTACGCCGAATGGCTGCGTGTACTCAAGCCCGGCGGCGTGCTTTTAAACTTTGACGCAAGCTACGGCGACAATGTGCGCAATAATGAAAAAAACGGCACGCACCTTCCCGTGGGGGAGATATACGGCCACTGCGGCATCACTCCGCAGCTTGAGGCGGAGAATGCTCTGATAACGCTGTCCATGCCGGTGAGCGAAAAAAAGCGCCCCGAGTGGGACGCAGAGCTTCTCAAGACGCTCGGCTGCGCAGACTGCGGCTTTGACAAGGCCGTAGGTGTGCGCATTCTGGGCAAAAATGATCTTGCGGACGCTCCGATGTTCCTTGTTTGGGCGAAAAAATAAAAAGAAAAACTAATATGCCGGCTGAGACGGGAAAACACGCGGTCTTCTTATCTCAGCCGGCCTTTTTTCGCAGACGCATTGTGCGGGGGTGTTTTCACTTTCCGCGCTCAAGCTCTAAAAGCCGGGCTTTTTTGTCCGTTCCTCCGGCGTAGCCTGTGAGACTGCCGTCCGCGCCGAGAACGCGGTGACAGGGCACGATGATCGATACGGGGTTATGACCCACCGCTCCGCCTACGGCCTGCGCTGATTTAACGCCGAGTTTTTTCGCAATTTCGCCGTAGGTAACGGTCTCACCGTAGGGTATTTTCACAAGCTCCGCCCACACGCGGCGGCGAAAATCCGAGCCGTGCAGCTCAAGCGGCGGCATGAAGTCCGGCTCGGAGCCCGAGAAGTAAGTGTCGAGCCAGCGCAGCGTCTGCCTAAGCACGGGTGTGAGCTTTTCCGTCCGCGCATCCTCCAGATCCGCGGCAAAATACTTTGCGCCGTAAAACCACAGGCCGGTAAGACCGTTATCATTTGCAGCGAGAAGTATCTCCCCCGCCGGCGAGGAATAATTATATGTGTACGTCATTGTCACTTGCTCCCCCAGCTTACAGCGCAGCTCTGCTTTACGCACACGCCGTCTGCACGGCAGTACAGCGCCGATATGCTGTTATCATCGGGCTGAAACACCGCGTATTTCGTTCCGCTCTGAGATACCGTTCCGACAACTATATAAGCAGCGGAGCTTTCCATACCGTCGGGCAGCCGGCCGGGTGCGAAGCTCTCGCTTGAGATGAGCTTGCCTTCGGCGTCAAACTGGGAAACGATTATCTTCTCCGGCACGGCGATGACCTCAACGTCGATATTTACACTTGTGCCGTAGCTCATCTTCTTACCGTCCTCATAGCGCTTGACGCTTTCGCTGAGCGAAAAGCTTCCGCCCATCCCCTCTTCGCCCGAATAGTCGTTACCCTGGCCGTTTACGGCATAGACCTCGCCGGACGCTGTCTGATAAACGGGATTTTGAAAAAGCATCTCATCGAAGCTCGTGCCGAGATAAAGCTTTGCCCTTAGCTCAACGTTCTGCCGGTCGTCGTCTATTACATGAAGCTTGCTGCTTTTATCCGTAAACGCCGCGTCCACATGCGAAACAATCGCATCGTCCTTATTCGTGAAAAAGCACTGCATTCCATCTACACCATTGAACACATACTCTCCGTCAATGTACTCGGCGTAGAGCCTGTCATCGTCGGCAATAGGCAGCGGCTGCGTTGTCACGAGCATACCTACAAGAATGTCAGCCTGCTTTACCATTGACGCTCTCCCCGAAGCTCCTACAGCGTAGGCTATCGCCATAGCGCCAAGTATGGCGGCGGCAATTATTATCGTTTTCACCGTCTTATTCATTTTCGTCCTCCAATACACCGTCAAACTTCAGAATATCACCCACGCCGCAGCCGAGATAGTAGCAAATTTTATTGATCGTTCCGAATCTTATGCCCTTTGCCTTGCCGCTGCGCAGGATGGAGAGATTTGCCTCTGTTATCCCGATGAGCGCGCACAGCTCCTTTGAGGTCATACCGCGCCGCTTTAAAACCTCCTCGAGATGCACCCGTATCGCCATTTCGCACCTCAGATGAAAAGCTCGTTATCATCGCGCAGCTTGCGGTTTTCAACGATGATGCGCGTAAGCAGCAGGGCAAACAGCGTAAACGCGATGCTGAAAACAGGTATTTGCAGGCTCGTCATGATGCGCGAAAGGGATGGCGAAAACATAAGCTGCATTACATTGAAGCCTGCCGTCAGCGCCGCCGTCACGATAAGCGTCGAGCAGCACAGCTTTACAAGGCGCTCGGCCTTCTGCGGAAGAATATCCGCGTCGCCGCTCCACGCGGCGTCCATGAACTCGCCGATATAAACGATTATCACGATATCCAGGGCATACGGCAGCTCGTTCACCGCGAAAAGCAGCAGCGAAAAAAACGCATCAAGACCGCCCATGCCCGCAGCCGAGATGAACGCCAGTGTATTCGCGCCGTATGCCACGATATTTGCCGCGCACAGCATCGCAAGCGCGTACAGAACCGTGTAAAAATAGCCCGTCAGCTTATCCCGGTCGCCCTCTCGCAAAAGGCGGACGATTCGCACGACGAAATACAGGATCAGAATCGACCACGTCGTTATGCTGAACACGAGCTTTGAATAGCTTCCGGTATCGTCATACGGCGTCATCAGCTTAATCGGGTTCGTCATGAAGTGAAGCGTCGCGCAGACGCAGACGGCAAACAGCACCAGCAGCACCCGCTCCCACGGCGTTTTGCCGCATCCCCGCACAGCCGGGATCACAGGCAGCAGCGACAGACCCACCCACAGGGCGCAGGCTATGCCGACACCTACGCTCCCAAGCCCGTGCAGCGCGAGCAGCCCCGCTCCTATCTGCTCAAAGGGGAAGTTCCAGATCGACGTAAACGAATCCGGCACCTGTACCGTCAGCACGTAGAGAATGATTATAAACGCGCTCTCTGCGGCAAGGATGGCATAAAGCTTCTTTCGGTTCATACTGTCGTCCTCCCGAAATTATTGTTTTTCGATAATTTGACTATAATCTACGAATTATCGTTTGTCAATAATTTTTTCGGTATTAATCAAATTCATACACTTATGAATTTTTGTCAGTTGCCTTTTTTGATTTGATGCTTTAAAATAAAAAAATTCTCGGAATCGAGGGCTTTTGTGCACATAAGGAGAGAGCTGTAATGAAGAAAACCATGAATTTTGCAAGCCGCTGGGGCTTTATACTCGCCTCGGTCGGCTCTGCCGTCGGCATGGCCAATGTCTGGGGCTTCCCGAACAAGATGGGTACAAACGGAGGCGGCGCGTTTTTGCTGATATACCTGCTGTTCGTTTTTATTTTCAGCTATGTCGGCCTGCCTGCGGAGTTTGCTGTGGGAAGGCGGGCGCACACCGGCACGCTGGGCACATATGAGAGCGCGTGGGCAACGCGCGGCAAGGCCGCCGGTAAGGCCGGCGGCCTACTCGGCTGGCTTCCGCTGGCGGGCTCACTGTGCATCGCCATCGGCTACGCGGTCATTGTGACTTATATACTCAAGGCGCTCGTCGATTCCCTTGTCGGAACACTCATGACCGCCGATGCGGCCGCGTGGTTCGGTGAATTTTCCTCGACCTCCTTCTCGGTCGTTCCCTATCACGTCATCGTCGTTGCCGGAACTCTCCTGACGCTGTATTTCGGTGCGCACAGCATCGAAAAGACAAACAAGGTCATGATGCCTCTGTTTTTCCTCATCTTCCTCGTGCTTGCGGTGCGCGTTGCGTTCCTGCCGGGCGCAGCGGAGGGCTATAAATTCATGTTCACTCCGCGCTGGGAGGCGCTGACCGACCCGATGATATGGATCTGGGCTATGGGGCAGGCGTTTTTCTCACTGTCCGTTACCGGCAGCGGCATGATAGTCTACGGCGCGTATCTTTCCGAGGGCGAGGACGTTGTCGGCGTTGCGCAGCACACCGCGCTGTTTGACACCATCGCCGCCGTTGTCGCCGCACTTGTAATCATCCCCGCCTGCTTTGCCTACGGGCAGGACGTCGGCGCGGGGCCGAGTCTTCTGTTCGTTACCCTGCCGACTATTTTGCAGGATCTGCCGCTCGGCAGGCTGTTTGCCGTTATATTATACGTCGCCATGATCTTCGCTGGCGTGAGCTCATTGCAGAATATGTTCGAGGCCGTCGCCGAATCGCTGATGCATAAGTTCCCCAAGCTCAGCCGCACGGCTGTGCTTGCCATTCTATGCGTTTTGTGCCTCGGCTTCGGACTCGGCATGGAGCCTATTTCCAAGTGGGGACCGTGGATGGATCTTGTCTCGATATACATCATCCCCATCGGCGCAACGCTCGGCGCTGTGTCGTGGTTTTATGTCATGAAAAAGAGCGAGCTCATAGATGCCGTTAGCACCGGCAGCATAAGGCGCCGCGGCAAGCTCTGGTACGGCATCGGCCGTTATGTCTATGTTCCCATCGCGCTCATTCTCTGCTGCGTTGCGCTGTTCATGCACGTCGCATTTTAAGTATATTGATATGTGTATATGGTTCGATAATGTACAATAACTTGCGCAAATTGAAAAGAGCATAAAGAAGGCCTAGCTTGCTGTCTCTGGCAGAATGAAGTTACCATACAAGCATTCGAAAGGAAACAGCAAACTATGTCCGAGAAAAATATACAGCTAAACGAGGAAATTATCAAGGACCGGCTGAAGAACGACTAAATCTGAGTAAAACAAAAAGAGCTATCTGACTTCTCTAACAGAAATCAGATAGCTCTTTATTCTTGGATAATCTAAAATGTTGTCATTTTGTTGTCACAGCGGGCAATTCCCGGGCGCAAAAGTGCAGCATTTTCAAGGCTTTTCAGCCTTTCGGGCATTATTCCCACTCAATGGTTGCGGGGGGCTTGGAGGTTATGTCGTAGACGATGCGGTTTATGCCCTTGACCTCGTTTACAATGCGCACGGAGACCTTATCGAGCACGTCGTAGGGTATGCGCGCCCAATCTGCGGTCATAAAGTCGGTCGTTGTCACTGAGCGCAGCGCGAGGGTGTAGTCATACGTTCTGCCGTCGCCCATTACGCCGACCGAGCGCATGCTCGTGAGCACCGCAAAATACTGATTCATCGTGTCCTCAAGATGTGCCTTTGCAATCTCGTCGCGGAAGATGAAGTCCGCCTCGCGCAGGATATCAAGCTTCTCCTTTGTGATATCGCCGATGACGCGTATGGCAAGGCCGGGCCCGGGGAATGGCTGACGCATGACCAGGTATTCCGGCAGGCCGAGCTCACGTCCGAGGGCGCGTACCTCATCCTTGAACAGCAGTCGCAGCGGCTCTATGATCTCCTTAAAATCAACGAAATCAGGAAGTCCGCCGACATTGTGATGGCTCTTGATGACTGCCGCGACATTCGTGCCGGACTCGATGACGTCCGGGTAGATGGTGCCCTGAGCGAGATAGTCCACGGAGCCTATTTTCTTTCCCTCATCCTCAAAAACCCGGATGAACTCTTCGCCTATTATCTTCCGCTTTGCCTCAGGCTCGGAAACTCCGGCGAGCCTGCCGAGGAAGCGGTCCTGAGCGTTGACGCGGATGAAATTGATATCCCAGCTTTTGAATGCGGCCTCGACCTCGTCGCCCTCGTTCTTGCGCATAAGACCGTGGTCGACGAAAATACAGGTGAGCTGACTGCCGACGGCCTCAGCGAGCAGTGCCGCCGCGACGGACGAGTCAACACCGCCCGAAAGTGCGAGCAGCACCTTGCCGTCGCCGACCTTGGCACGTATAGACTCTATAGATGCGCGCATATAGTCTCCCATCGTCCAGTCGCCCTTTGCGCCGCAGACCTCATACAGGAAGTTGTGCAGCATCTTCTGGCCGTACTCGGTGTGGTTTACCTCGGGATGGAACTGCACACCGTAGAAGCCGCGGGCTTCGTCGCATATGCCGACGGTCGGGCAGGCCGCGCTGTGCGCGACAAGGCGGAAGCTCTCAGGAACCTTTGCCATATAGTCGCCGTGGCTCATCCAGGAAATGCCCTGCTCCGGCAGACCCTTGAACAGCTTGCAGTCCGTGTTGTAGAAGGTCTCGGTCTTGCCGTACTCGCGCGCAGTGTCCTCCTGTGCTGCGGTTACCTCGCCGCCGAGGGTGTGCGCCATAAGCTGACAGCCGTAGCAGATGCCCAGAACCGGTACGCCCAGCTCGAACAGAGCCGGATCACACTTCGGGGACTTTTCCTCGTAAACGCTGTTCGGACCGCCGGTAAAGATGATGCCGATCGGATTGAGCGCCTTGATCTCCTCAATCGAGGTCTTATAGGGCTTGACCTCACAGTAAACATTATGTTCGCGGACGCGTCGTGCAATCAGCTGATTGTACTGACCGCCGAAGTCGAGCACCAGAACAAGCTGATGATTTTCCATCGCCAATCTCCTTTCTGTTTTCCCAATGTATATATAATAGAATTATGCCACATTTCTGCGTTTTCGGCAAGGGCTTTTGCGGAATTTTCCGTTTCCCGACAGGAAGAAAACATACATAGACCAGAATTTTGCCGATCCGGTATAAAATTTAACAGCCGCGTGCATACTTTCCGATAGAAGAAACGACCGGAAAGGGTGAAGGATTTTGAAAAACAGGCAGAGTGTTATCGCGACAAAGTCCTTGTCGCAATGAACAGGCTGCGTGAAAGCGTGGACAAGCTCGAACTTATCAC
>OQVL01002170.1_pt1 | contig 11973 bp, 7 predicted proteins | sample 1691501 | NCBI WGS metagenome assembly OQVL01 (sample SAMN03418253, study PRJEB22391) | human gut metagenome | biome: human-gut; feature: organic feature; material: feces | host: Homo sapiens | place: Tanzania | collected 2013-01
ACGTCAAGGAGGCCGGGAACGGTGACAAGCTTTGCCGCGGCAGGGTCCTCATAGCGCCGGGCAACAAGCACATGCTCCTCAAGAGGGTAGGCAGGGAATATTTCGTCGAGATCAAGGAGGGCCCGCTCGTCAACCGCCACCGCCCGTCGGTAGACGTCCTCTTCCGCTCCGCGGCGCGCCGGTCGGCCTCGTCGGCCTTTTTCAGCATGTCCGGCAGGAAGAGGAGGATCAGGAACACCACGGCGGCGGTGATGGCGATGTACTTGCCGGGGGCGTGGGTGATCCAGTTGGAGAAGTAGCCGAGATAAGGGATGGTGAAAACGGGGGTGCCCACCACATTCTTATAGTGCACCAGGGTGCCGTCCTCGGCGTCGTTGGCGTCGCCCTTGGTGCGGAAGCGGATCACCGTGGGATCCTCCTCATCCGGCACCACTGCTGTCACCCGGTGGGTGGCCACGGTATCCTCGTCCAGCATGAAGGTGATGACCGTGCCCGGCTGGATATCCGCCGTGTCGATCTTCTTCACATAGATCAGCGAGCCGGTGTGATAGGTGGGCTCCATGGAGCCGGACAGCACGGTGAACACCTGCATGCCCAGCAGCCGCGCTCCGGCCAGCAGCAATGCCAGAACCACCACCAGCGCCACCAGTACGGTGCTGACGATGTTCCAGACTTTTTTCAACGATCGGTTCATAAGTACTCTGTGTTTCTCTCTTTCTCTGTTTCGGGCAGATATTTTGCGTGTGTTCATGACGCGTGCCAGACATATGTATAGACATACCTGCCCGACGGAATACTGATAGCAGCGTGCAGAAAGCGCAGCCCTCTGGCAGTTTCTTCCAGCACAGTGCCATAAACATCCTGTCAAGACCGCATTCGTTTCGTGGAGTTCGTCACTCTATGAAATATTCTTTTGCGTCAGCATTTATAATATAGCACACTTGCCAGAGGAAATCAACACTTTTAACCGGCTGACGTAAAAATTTTGGATAATTATTGTGCCACTGCCATTTTTTGACAGCAGTGTATTGCGCTTTGGAGGTCATTCCGGAATTTTGCGCAGTCAGATGCGTAGTCGGAGTACAAACAGCATTTTGTGATGATACTGCTGGCGTCAGGCTGCCACGGCAAAACCACGGTGGTCTGCTGAACGCCGTCATTTTGGGTATTATTGGCTTTTGGGGCCAAAACGCGCTGTATTTTCGCCAATTTTTCAAACCATTTCGCAGAGTACCCAACTCCACGAAATAATTATCACCCTTGCCTATAATAAATGCAATGCCCTTTTCGTGAGCGCGGTGAAGGAACTACCGACCACGGAGAAGGCATTATTTTTGACGAAAAAACTGGGGGAATTTGCAAAAGGCAGTTTGGAAACGGCAAAAAATATTGAAAAGACGTTGACACAATAGAGTTCGCGTCACCCAATAGATTGGATCGGCAATGAGAAAGAGATGGATTCCGGTTGCGATTCACAGATTGGAGGAATGCAAATGAACTCTGTAGGCATCGACATTTCCAAATGTCTAGAGGAGTATTGGGAATCCTCGAACCTTCCCGAGACACAACTATGCCATACTTACTGCGGAAGGAACGGGTACGGATTATTTACCGTTTACGATCATGAGGCGCTTGCCGAAAAAGAACCCCGCCCCTCCGGATGTGATCCGGAAGGACGGGGCTTGTGCGATTCAGTTGTGATCACACGGCGTCATGCAGGGGCGGCAGGCTTACTGCTCTTCCTTGCGCTTCTTGCCCAGGAACACGATGCCGGCGGCAGAGGCAAGCATCATGCTCATCCACAGGGTCATCTGGCTGCCATCGGCAGTCTTGACGGAGGTGACATCCTTGGTGGGTGTGCTGGGACGGGTCGGATGGGAAGGCTGGGTGATGGTCAGCGCGCCGATAACGGTCTTGACGTTGTAGTTCTTGGTCACGTCGTTGCCAGCGGCGTCCTTGATGACGATCTGCCTGCCGGTGAAGGAGCCGTCATACTTGCCGGGATCCTTGCCCTTGGCGCTGTAGATCACGCCGGTCATCTCATGGCCCTTCACCAGGTTGTCCACGGTGTAGCCGTTGATCTCCTGGGTCTGGCCGTTGTAGACCTTGGTGGCGCTCTCGCCGGTGACGGTGACGTCGCGCTTGGCGATGGTCAGCTGGCCGTTGTTGGCCTTGGTGACGATATACTTATTAGTAGTATCGACCGTGTTCAAAGTACCCTCGGCAAAGGTGACATCGTACTCACCGACATCGGTACCGGAACCGCTGGCGGAGATACCATTGAAGGTCACGCCCTCAGGAGCACCGGTGTAGCCGGAGATTGTCTGCTCAGAGCCATTGTACACCTTGGAATCGCTCACGGCGGTCAGCTCTACGTTCTTGTAGTAGTAGAAGTTGATCACGTTGTCGGAGACGTCGATGGTGATGGCCTGGCTGGCATTGCTGACAGCCGTGTAACCCTCGATGGCAATGGGACTTTCGGTCACGGAAGTGCCAACAGTCTGCGCGTGGAGCGTCTTGGAAGTGGCAACCTCATTGGTGGTTTCGTTCCAGTAGTAGTTGACAGTCACATCGGCCTGGTTCAGCTTGAAGTACAGCTTCAGCACCAGAGAGCCGTCGGCAGTGACGGTGCCGGATTCCACGTTAGCGGCGGTAGTATCGTACACATACTTACCATTCCCCTTATCTGCCTTGTCGGCATCGGTAACGGAGACGGTGGCGTCGGTGGTGCCGGTGCGCGGATCGCTATGATCCAGCCGGTAAGAATCGCCGTTCTGATAATAGAACTCCACCTTGTACGCAGTGTCGGTGTTGGCTTCCCACTGGGCGTACAGAACATTGCCGGAGCCGAGGTTATCCACGCGGGCGGAAGCACCCAAAGCAAAACCCTTGCCGTTGCCGTCAGGCTGAGTGTTCCAGCCAGTCAGGGTGTAGCCGGTGCGGGTGAAGGTACCGGCACCCAGCAGAGTGACTGGCTCATTGTTGAGAAGGTTATTCCGCACAATGTCAGCCTCTTTGCCGCCGTTGGCCTTATAGGTCAGCTGCACAGTGGACGCCTTGTCGCCCCACTGGGCGTACAGCGTCACATTGCCGGTGATCTCCACGGTACTGTTGGGATAGTACGTCTTGCCGGTGCCGTCAGCCGCGGTGTTCCAGCTCAGGAAGACCTTGTCGCCGTTGGTGAAGCCGTTGTTGCTCTTGACGGTGGCCTCGGCGCCCTTGGCGTACTTCTCGGTGTCGGTCACGGAGCCGGTGCCGCCGGTGGCATCGTAGGTCACAGAGTAACCGGTGCTGTTGCCTACCTTGGCGTACAGGTTATAGTTCGTGGTGATCTTGGTGCCCGGATTGAAGTGCAGACCACGATTGATCGTCCAGCCCAGGAAGCTGTCGCCAGTATCGAGCGTGAGCTTGAGTTGAGCTTCCAGCTTGGACAGCTCATCGGTGACGGTATCGCCCTTGCTGACGATGATCTCGTCAAGGTAAATGCTGTTCTGATCATACACCGTTACCGTGAAGGTGGGAGCCACCCACTTGGCGTACAGGGTGATGCTATTGGCGGGCATGGTCTTGCCGGTGAAGTCGTAAGCCTCGCCGGTGCATTCCTTGCTGGCGTACCAGTCGTCAAAGACATAGTCTTCCATACCCGCGGGAGCGTTGTCGGGCTTATAGTTGGCATAGTCCGCGATGCTGGCCTGATACTTTACAGGCGCGGTCTTAACGGTTTTACCACCGCTGATGAACACGAGGTCGTAGCTGTTACGGGTGTAATAGAACTTGGCCCCGTTGTAACTCTGGCCATTTTTGGTGCTGACGGCTGTGTTGCAGGTGAAGCCGGTAATCGGATAACGCTCTTCATCGGTAACTTTCAAGCCCCAACCGGCTTGAATCTCATCCGTGTGGTGAAGTTTGTAGGTGTGACTACCTACGGTTGTTCCGGGTTGACCAGGCAACACTTCAGTATAGTAATCTGCTTTGTACGTTGTGTCACCCGATTGCTGGCCATAGAAATTTTTGCCGTTCAGCGGCATGGTGTCAATGTTGGATTGGGCCGTACTACTCCACATACTCGGAGGACTTACATACCAGCCGCCGCCGGGCCACTTGTCAGAAATGTTGGCACCGTATTTCGCGGTAATGCGTTTGCTGGTATCCTCTTTCCAATCGTCTCTCCAGCTGTCTTTGGTGTAGAACTTCACCTCATACACATTGCGCTTGTAGTACACACTCACAATGGTAGAGCCGTCGCCCTTGATGATCTCCTGAGTGATGGTTTGGGCGGTGAAACCGGTGTAGCTCTTGGCCGTGGCGTTGGTCTGGCCGCCGGTAGTGCCGGTCTTGGTCTCGCTCTCCTTGTAAGAATAGTCGTCATCGTCGGCGTTTTCCAGCCAGTGAATGACAGTGTAGCTGGTGTTGCCATTTTCCGCCCACTTGGCGTACAGGGTTGTGGACGCCGTGATGGCGGAGAAGTCGGCAGCCGTTGTCAGACTCGCGTCAGTGTACCAGTTGACAAAGGCGTAGCCGGACTTGGTGGGAGCCGTGGGAGCCGCAGCTATTGTATTGGTGGCGTAGAACGCCGGGGCCACATAGCTGCCGCCGTTGGACTCGAAGGTGAGCCAATAGCCCTTTTCCACCTTGGCGTACAGGGTGATGTCGGCACCATTGATGGTGACGGAGTCGACCTTTTTGGTGAGACCTGCGTCTTCGTACCAGCCGGTGATGGCTTCGTCGCTGCCGACGGGGAAGTTCACATCTTCAAAGGTGACTTTAGTGCCGTTTGCGACCGTCTTGGTGGCGATGATACGGCCATCGGGAGATTCCTTGAAGAAGACGTGATAGCCATCCTCAAATACGGCATTGACCGTGATGGTCTCGGTTGCAGTAATGCCAGAGATCGTGCCGAAGTGGACGTCTTTGTTGTCCCAGCCGGTGAAGGTCTTGCCCGCGGGCGCGGTGACGGGAGGCTCATAGAGCGTGTCGCCGTTCTTCACGATCTGGGTGTTGATCTCTTCACCATCGACATAGAATTCGTAGGTGCGATAGTAGGCGTCGTCGGGTTTGACAACGCTCAGGACGCTGACATCGCTGCCGGGCGTGATGGCCTGAACGGCGGTGTCATTGATCTGTTGGATATCATCATCGGCCAGTACCGTGACAGGTACCAGCGTCAGACACATGCAAAGAGCCAACAGAAAACTGAGAATTCGTTTTTTCATTGCATTCATCCTTTATTTTCCCTATGTTTTCGTGGTCATTTCCTCTTGTGCGGCGTCGGACCGCATATGGCGAACGGGGACAAGCGGCGTCGCGCCGTTACACAGTCGGGGTCAACCTCCCGGCTGTGGCTCCTGTCCTTTCGCGGCCGCGATGCAAAACCCCCTTTCCGCTGCCGTTACGATGTTCGCTGTTCCCACGTTTCCTGCGGCGAAGAGCCGGAACAAACCTCCGGTGTATTTCTTCGCCAAATCAATTATACCGCAATTCCTACAGAAAATCAACGATTGCAAGAAAAATATTATGGTATCTCAACAAAACAGGAAGAGAAGCAACCGTAAACGCTGAGCACGCATGAGACAGCAGGAACGTAACGTTTTGCAGTTGATGACGCATGGGCCGGAAAACGGCTGCCTCCCGCGAGAATTCAAAGATGAAATTCAATGACGAAACTATAAATTCATAAGCTATAATTGATAAAACCTAGAATATGGGAGAAGATTTCAGATAAGCTTTCGGAGAACGGCGTGCTGAGGTCGTTGTGACTATTCCATTTCACTTCGCAGAAAGCTTTCCAGATAGTTTCGGTCGATGCGCCATTCACGCCCCACTTTCAATGCGGGGATGAGCTGATGGGCGATCATCTTGCGAATTTGCTGTTTGCTGGTTTTAAGCAGTGCGGCGGTCTCCGCCACGGTCAGCAGCTCCATCATGCCCAGGGCCCCTCATCCTTCTGGCTGCCCGAATTCTTCCGGTCCTCATGGTATAATGTGTGATGGAGCTTGCGAAGGTCGTAGCGGGTAAGGCCCCATTCGCCGACCTCATTGCGCTGGGGACGGATCGCATACGCCTCACACTTTTCTTTCAGCGTCAACTTGTCGAATTCGAGCAAATGGCAGACGCGCTTTAGCGTATAGAATTCGTCGTCCAGCGTTCTGTAATCTATGTAAGCAATAGACATAGGTACCTCCAGATAGGGTGAATTAAATTTTGCTTCAACAGATTTGATTTTCTGTGCGCAAGTCACCCTACTTTATAGTAATGTTAGGTAACTCACGGCAAAATTCTTCAAATCATTCGTTTTGCAAAAGAGCTTGCTATCTACAAATGCAGATAGCAAGCTCTTTGCCGTGATTCAAAGGTTCAAATTAGCTGTTTTCCTTGAGAAATGTCCGAACGGCATTAAGAAATACATCGATCTCCGCCTTTGTCGTATAGTAGTGGAAGGATACACGAACACCGCCCAGACCAGTTGAACAGCGAACCGTCACAAAAATATCCTGTGCACGAAGCGCTTGCAGCAGCGCACGTTCCTTGACAACACTGTTGTCCTTCAGCCCATCAAAGTTGAATACCACGATGGAAGACATGTGCTGTACATCGCCAGGGCTCTGCATGCAGAACCCCATTTCAGCCAGAGAGGTATAAAGATACTGATTGAGAGCCTTATTGTGTGCTTCAATGTTCTCAATGCCAACATCCTCAAGAACGTGTATGGCCTCTGTCAGCCCCATGGCACCCAGGAAGTTTCCATATCCGCCGGTTTCAAAAACAGAAGCGTCGCGGACAAGACAATAATCGTCAAAAGGCTGACGTCTAGGATCTTCAAGATAATCCAGATAATCACCGAACTTGGCAGGGACTTGGATATCATAATAGGAATAGTAGGGTGGTTTGATCGTATCCAACAGGTCTCGCTGAATGTATAGAAAGCCCATGCCGTAGGGGTTGCCTAACCACTTCTTGCCGCCGGCGCAGTAGAAATCCATTCCCAGTTCACGAACGTTGACGGACAGGGCGCCAGCCTCTTGAATGCCGTCTACGATATAGTAGCAGCCATGTCGACGGGCCAGTTCACCAATCTCTTTCACGTCGGCACGAAAACCGTTGATTTCCTGCACCGCGGCCAGCAGGATGACTTTCGTGTGCTCATCTATGTACCGTTCAAAATCTGCGGCTGTGACACGTCCGCCGCTGGTTTTTACTTCACGAACTTCAAAACCAATGCGATCCATTGCTGCCTTCCAGCATACAACAGATGCTGAGATTCACATGAAACCTTATATAGCGGGCTTTCTCTCTACCTCATCACCCTCGTAGCTACGTTGTGGCCACGCCGACAAAACGCCTCTTTCGCAGCGTGGCCACGATGTAGCTACACACAACTTACACATGTCTGCGTCTTTATAGCAGCTCGCTTAAGGGTGGCAGCTCCTCGTATACACCGCTGTTTGTCAGCGTGATCGGGCTGATCCCCTTCTTATTGCAGGCTTTCAGAAGGCTCTTCTGCTTCCGCCGATTCAGCCCGAAGTGCGACGCGGTCTTCTCCAGCGCCGCGTCCAGGTCGTGGCAATCGCTCACTTTCTTCAGCAGATAGAGGATCCGGGTTCTTGTTTTCTCACCACGGATCGCCTGCGCCTGAGCAACAGCAGTTTCATACCGTTGATACGCTGTGCCCACAGGCTGCATACGACGCAGATACCAGCAGAGGATGCCTTTTCCTTTCTTGAAAATCGTATGGATGATGTCCCACGAAGAACTGTACGCCTTTGACGGTACCCACTTCTGAATCGCCTTTTGCCGAAGCTGTGCCTCAATACGAAGGATCCTCTTGCCGATCAGCGCATTGGGCAACTGCCCGATCATCTGAAGCTGTGCCGTCTTGTCGTAGGCAAATATCGCCCCTTGCTTGCAGCTCTGCTTGTACGAGTGACGGTTGGCCTCGCGGCAATCCCGCGCCTTACCGTCCTTCTCCTTGAACCAATCGACCTTGTAGTGGGGTAAAATCCGGCTCTTTTTGATGATCCGCAGGTATTCCGCCACAAGTCCCGCATCGTCAAATTCGAGGTTCGCCGTGACATCCGCCCTTGACAACGACAGCGCCTCCGGCGGTAGATCCAACCGCACCTTTGCCAGCTTGTTGGCAAGGGTGTTTTCCATAACCCGGAAGCTCTTCTTTGTGGGCTGCCAGAGTTTAGAACGATCCTTCTCACCCAGCACCAGTGTTGGGTGCACGATCAGCGAGAGCCGCCAGGGCGTTTTTGCCGTTTTCTCTATCTGAATCTTCACCCCTTGGTCGGCAAAGCAGTCCGAACTGTAGTGATAGCGCTCCTTAAAGTAGTCGCCGCAGTGCTTCTGAAATCCCTTTCGTTTTTTTAATTCAGAGAGCACGGCATCCTTCTGCGCAGCAGTCAGGGTGCCGGTGTAATTCATAGAGTCGATCCCCAGTTCAATATATGTCTTCATCGTCTGGCCTCCCTTTTCTCGCGCTGGCAGGTGCTGCAATAACGGCAGACTGTATCCCGCTCCTGCCCCAGCTCGGCGAGGATCAGGTTGGTCAGGCAGCGGTGCTCATCTTCGCAGATCTCCTTCAGTCGGTCCAGGCGATGCAGTTCCTTTCGCCGCGCTTCTTTTTCCGGGATATTTTGCAGCAAAAAATATCGGGTCTGGTAGTCCTTCGGGTTATAGATCAGCACACAGTGCGCTGACTGGCCTTCCCGGCCCGCACGACCCGTCATCTGATAGAGTTCAGAGGCGGATGCTGGCATGTTGAACAAAATTACCAGATCGACGTTGTGCAGATCCACCCCCATGGCCAGTGCATTGGTGGCCACAATAATGTGCTTTTCTCCGGCCAGCAGCTGCTTTTCACTGCGTTTATCCCGGCCGTGATACATCGCAACATCACCGGAATAGTCTTTATCCAGTTCCTTGGCCACCGCCTTCACCGCGTCGGTGGTCGAACAAAATATGATCGTGGTGTGCGCATGATACTTGCGGAGGTATTTCCGGGTCAAACGCAGTTGCTCCTGACGCGATGGGGCGAGGCATTTCAGGAAATGAAGATTGCTGCGATACAGATCCTGCTGCAGCACCTTGCCATTTTTCATCCCCAACAGCTGGGCGATCTGCTCCCGATCCTCCGGTGGAGCCGAGGCCGTCATTGCCAGAATCGTGGGGTGTGACCGCATTCGCTCCACGAAATCGCCGATCTTCAAGTAATCGGCGCGGAAGGAGTTTCCCCATGCAGATACACAGTGACATTCGTCTACCACCAATAACCAAACCTGATCGGTTACCCAATCTGGGAGCACTGCCAACCGCTCCGGCGAGACATACAGCAAGGTAACATTACCGGCCTTGAGCTGCTGATACACCAGCTGTTGCTGTTCCTTTGACTGGATAGAGTCGATGTATGCCGCACGGATGCCGAGTTCGCAAAGCTTGTTCACCTGATCATGCATCAGCACCGTCAGCGGCTCGATAATAAGCGTCAGCTTATCATGGTGGATCACGGCAGGGATAATGCCGCATAAGGACTTTCCCGACGACGTGGCTGCTATCAGCATGGTATCCTTATGGTCCAGAATTCGATTGATCGCTTTCGCCTGATGCTTGCGCAGCTTGGTGATGCCCAATGTGTGCATGGCGTCCTTTACTTCTGGTCTGAGTTTCATATGTATTCCTCCTCACAAGTTTTATTATTAACATGTTGGGAGGTTTTCAATTTATAAATGGTCTGTGGTGACCAAAAAGCGAACTCTCACTCAATGATAGATAGGAATTGATAATTGATCTTAACCTACCCGGGAGCGGTGTTCCGCATAAAAAAGTGCTGGATTAGTAAAAAACATATGTTAAAAGGGATACCAATTAGGTAGGCGGCGCGCAGCATTTTATTTCGTATCAGTACAAAAACGCCGGTGGGAGCGGTGGGAACTCCCACGTCCCACCGGGCGATAACGTCAAAATGTGAATTCTGACTGACGACGCGGGCGTGATCCTTGCATTTTACGGAAAAATGTGCTAATGTACCTGGCGTTGAAGTTTTCTGCCTCTTATGAGGCTGTGCGAGGTATTTATGAAGCTATTACAATGGTGCAGAGCCAACGCCATGCCGGTGATCGCGGTGCTGGCCGCGGCGGTGACGGCGGTGTTCGTGCCGCCTGACGCGGCCTATCTTGGCTACTACGATGTGAAAACGCTATCCTGCCTGCTGTGCGTGCTGGCGGTGGTGGGTGCGCTGCGCCGCGTGGGACTGTTTCCTCTGCTGGCGCAGAGGCTGGTGCAGGTGTTCCACACCACCCGCGGCGCGGTGACGGCGCTGGTAGGTATCACGCTGGTGGGCTCCATGCTGCTGACCAACGACACAGCACTGCTGACGTTCCTGCCCCTCAGCTGGTTTGTGCTGGAGCGCACCGGCCAGACGAAATGGACGGCGCTGACGTTCATTCTGCAAAACTGCGCCGCCAATCTGGGCGGTATGCTGACGCCCTTCGGCAATCCCCAGAATCTGTATCTGTTCAACCACTACAACATCCCCAACGGGGAGTTCCTGTCCATCATGCTGCCGCCGTTTCTGCTGTCCACGGCGCTGATCCTGCTGTGCTGCCTGTTCCTGCCCCGTGAAGGGCTGACTGTCCCCCGGCAGGAGACACTGCCGGACAAGCGTCGTACTGCGGTATACGGCGTACTGTTCTGCGTGGCGGTGGCTATGGTGCTGCGGGGAATCCCCTACTGGCTGGGACTGCTCGTTATCGTGATGGCTCTGCTGGTGCTGGATCGCCGTGCGCTGCTGGGCGTGGACTGGGGACTGCTGGTGACGTTTGCGGCGTTTTTCACCTTTTCGGGCAACATGGCGCGGATTGAGCCGGTGCGTGAGCTGTTCCGGAAGCTGCTCACCCACGGGGCCATGCCGGTGGCGGCACTGACCAGTCAGGTCATCAGCAACGTACCGGCAGCCATCCTGCTGAGCCGGTTCACCGACGACTATCGAGGACTGCTGGTGGGCGTGAATATCGGCGGCGCGGGGACGCTGGTGGCGTCACTGGCCAGCCTGATCACTTTCCGGGAATACACAAAGCACGTCAAGGGGCAGACGGGGCGGTTCATGGTGCTGTTCTCCGCCATCAGCTTCGGTTTTCTATGCGTCCTGTTGGTAGCTATGACACTCTGGATGCGGTGAAATTTGTAAAGCCAGCGTGGCAAATGTGTGTCTGAGATCGTGAAAGCGTATATGCGGCAGTCCAGCGTCTTTCAGAATTTTCTTATGCAGGTTCACAATGGAATCGGGGTAATACATCTCCCCTGTGACGGGCGATGGGAACATATATGGGTTGTCGGGATGCTTCTTGTGTTCGGCAACCAGCAGGTCAACAGCCTCCTGTGGAATACTGACCTTTCTGACCGATGTCTCCGTTTTGGGGCGCGAGAGTGTCAACTCCCCATTGGGGTTCTTGATGTACTGCTTGCTGACGGGGCTAAAGCGTTCTAATTTCGGCTTTTCATTTCGTTAGAATGTGTTTAATTATAGTGAGATTATTGCTTTGCGTCAAGCAGTCAAAGGAAAGAGATAAGACGCATTAGTGAATGCCGCTTCTATATATATCTGGTGGGATACATTTGCCGCGATATACAGGCAGCCGCTCATTCAGAAACCGCCGCAGTTTATAGCAAATTGACATTTACTTTTCTTTGCGCTGCATCCGCCACAGAGTGGAGCGGCTCACACCGAGCCTCATCGCCGCCTGACTTTGATTGCCGTGGGCTCGGCGCAGGGCAATCTCTACCAGTTCGCGGGTCATCTCCTCCAGCGTACGATTTGTGTCAAATGTCGGAGCCTTGGCCGCAGGCTGAGGGGACTCTAACAACAATTGCTGTCGGACGCTTTCGGCGGAAATATAGGATCGCTCCGCCGTCAGCGTTAACTGTCGTATGACGCGTTTTAACTGGTCCATATTTCCGGGCCACGGATAGCTTTGG